>ERZ795045.2835-NODE-2835-length-16354-cov-13.027609_pt1 | contig 16354 bp, 29 predicted proteins | sample MGYA00375129_ERZ795045 | MGnify/ENA primary metagenome ERZ795045 (study PRJEB30174, sample SAMN05720166) | activated sludge metagenome | isolation source: anaerobic digester from wastewater treatment plant | place: Japan | collected 2015-05-15 ... | reverse complement strand
TCCTCTTCCGCCATTTTAGTTTCCGCCCTCTTAGTTTCCGCCATTTTAGTTTCCGTCTTCTTAGTTCCCGCCAACTTAATTCCCCCTTTATTTCTAACCATCATTATTTCTAACTATCACTATTATAGCTTATTTTGTTAAATTTGTCCAATGTTTCTTTCTGTTGAAACCCCTAATAAAATAGTTCAGCAGAAACAGGGGTTTCAAAAATCTACTTGCGGTCTGTGGTGCCTGCCAAATTTGCCTCTCTTCTTAAAATTTTAAAGGGAGGGAGTAGTGTGAATTGTTTGTCAATTTAAATAATTAAGATAATTAGGAATAAAAAAATAGGAGAGAGGAAAAAATCCTCTCTCCAGGTCTGGGGAATTTAGCTAATCGGCTTGTTGTCGATTAGCTTGACAAGCTTGTCTCCACCGTTTGCAAGATCTTCCAGGAGATCCAAAGGGTGAAGATCTCCTAAATTGATGGCGTTGCCTCTCCTGGATAAAAGCACCCATCTTTTTCCGTCGTCGTCAAGAGAGTCGAATTGAAAATTCGATTCGTTCGAATAAGTGTATACCCCTCTAGGGATCGCCAAATAGTGAAGTCCATATTGAAAAGCCAGGAATTGTGCTACCCTATAGGATCTCCCATGATTCGAAAAAAGCAGGTAATTCCCCTGGTCCAAAAAGTTGTCGGAAGTGATCTCGCGGTCGTCCGCGATCAATGTTTTTACCTTGATAGTGTGGCCTTTTTCGGGGAGAATAAAGATAAAATGTTTGTCGTGGCTACCTGTGCTAAATGTAATCAGCCGATTTTTGCTTTGTAGATTAGCCGATTCGATGTCAATCCAGCGATGACCAGTCACCCGTTGGAAGTGGGAATCCTTTTTTCCGCCAGAGGAGTGGTAACCTAATGTAAAGAAGTTCCAGTCGTGTGCCTTATTTATCGGCGCGCTTAATCTCTCCATCAAGTTCTCCTTAGTTAGCCTAAAGGATTCACCCTTGCGCGTCATAGCAGGAGTTTGCGCGCGCAGAATAGCTTTTTCCCCGAATTCGCCTTTGAGCAAATCTTTAGCAATTTCTTTCTGTTCCGACGTTAATTTAATTTCCTGCTTTTCCGCCTTTTCGGCCTTTTCGGCCTTTTCGGCCTTTTCCGCCAATTTTGCGTCCATTAATTTAGCAGTTGCGGCTTTAGTTGTCTTTGCTTTAGTAGCCTTTGCTTTAGTAGTTGCGCTTTTGGTCGTCATTGCCTTTTTTCCCTCCTTTCTCTCCTCTCTTTCTTCCATTGTTACCTGTACCTTCTGTTTTTCCTTTGCCATCTTTTTTTCCTCCTTATTTTATATATCAAGCAGTTTTGGCAATTCTGCTTGATATATTTATTTACCTATATATTTCCCCGTCTCCTTCTTTTTTCCTGCCTTTAATTGTTAAGATTTTGTTAAAAGATAGCAACTTGTAAACTTGTAAAACGTATACTTTACATATACTTAACTAAAACTATACTTCCTACTCCGCCACTCATAAACTAGACTCATACATATGTTTATACTAGTGCGAATACTAGACTGATACTAGACTAATACTAAAACAAATACGCATCTACCTGCTGTAATACAATGTAATACACTTAACGTAGTTAAATAGTTACGTAAACGTAACATAAGTAGAGGGAATGTAGCCACGGCGGTTCAGGAGAAAAACGAAAACTCTACAAATACTTTTTAAAAACAAAATAAATACATATTCTCTTACTAGACTAAAACTAAACAAAAAAATAAAAAACAAAAAAAGAGAGGGAGTTTATTCTCCCTCAATGGAAACAATGAGCGAATCTCCATATTGTTGGTAGTAATGTAATGCTTCAGAAATACCATCGGCTATTTCTCCTAATGTAGTTCCTTCTTCGATCTCATCATAAACTTTTTCTAATCCCAGCGCGAAACCATACGCACCATCAAGATATCCTTCCATCGTGCAAATAACCAATTCCAAGAGATCTTTAATCAGCTGCGCCTCCTCCTGGTTAACCTTTTTCTCTTCTAAAATTTTTAACGTTGTCATCTTGTTTGCCTCCTTTTTTCTTTTAGCATAGCAAGTATTATTTCACTTTTCCACCGCCACTTTCGCTACAGCAGAAAATCAAGGTTACGTAAAAAACCACTGTCTACCTGCTGTAATACAATGTAATACACTTAACGTAGTTAAATAGTTACTTAAACGTAACATAAACGGGTAGAAAAAAGAAAAAAAGAAAAGGGAGTACAACTCCCCTCTATAGTGTACTCAACTCAAAATAGTCTCCCTGGTTGTTCAGCTTGAGGACAAACATTTTCCCGTCGACTCCGAACTTAAATCCCCAGGGATCAGTTATGAGTTCGACGGGACAACCAATCCTACGCTCAATCGCTTCCTCATAGTCTTCCTTCCTCTCGTACTTACCTTTGTCTTGCCACCTATCATACAGGTAGAAGAAAAAATCGATATTGGAGCCAACGAGCCGATCTGCAATTCTAGCCGCTCTAGTCACTTTACATACCTCCTTAATTTGGGGGGAATATAACTCCCCCCTAACATTGTTGGTGTAATTCCAGACAATCCTGATCGGAATTCATCATGAGAACAAATTGCTCTCCATCGACTTCAAACCTAAACCCCCATGGACGCGTGATAAGTTGGACGGGACGGCCAATCAGCCATTGGATGACCGCTTCGTACGCGTCCGCTCCGTCGTGCTTGCTCTTGTCGTTCCACCTGTCGTACAGGTAAAAGAGAGCGTCAATATTACATTCGATAATCTGTTTAGCCTTTTTCTCCGCTTTAGTCATTTTGTATGCCTCCTTAATTTTTGGTAGTTATATTCTATCCTAGATAGAAAAACAAATAAAGGGTTTAAAAATAAAAGTGTCACTTCATAAGCTATAGAAATACAAACTTTATTGTTTCTATAAATACTCTACTAAAACATTTTCCCCGCCCATAAGGGGGACTGCTACAAACCCAGTACTGACGCGACTTTGCACGTAAGACGAAAACTCTACACCAACGGCGGGGGGTTTAGAAATAAAAGTGTCACTTTCTAAGCTAGGAAAATACAAAACAAATACAAATTTAATACTAGAACCCCCCTATACATAACATAATCTTTACTCTCCCGCCCGCAAACGTAGTAGCCACGCGGGTTTAGAGAAACGGCGGAAAAAAGAAAACAATGTATTTCCCTAGCTTATAAACAAACACCTCTAAATACAAACGAAACACAAAAAGAAGTACAATTCTGATACTAGACCCCCGCCAACATAGCACAATATCAACGTAACATAATAATAACAATTCGCAAACGCAGTAGTGATACAGGTTTGCACCATCATGAATTGTTACTAATGTGTTTCCAGTCTACTGGGGTGGTGTGAACCAGAATTACATACTAAAGGATTTCTCCATCTACTCTCTACTGTTTATTTTTATGTTTTGTATATTACGTTATATTATAAGGGTTTGACCCACTTTTCCGCCGCCGTGGGGTGACGATTTTAGGAGTACTTTTCTTGCTTGTTTACTTTACTATTATTGTATAACTTATATTATTGTTTTTTACTAAAATTCCCCTCTATACGTTCCGCCGCCGTGGGGGGGTTTACTATATAAAAGTCTACTTACTATTCCCCACCATTCCGCCGTTCACTTATACGTTACAAAATAAATACAAATTCATTACTAGACCAAATTTCGACATAAAAAAGAACCAGCAACAACTGGCTCTCAACTTAGGGGTTTAATTTATTCGTTTACAGCTTCTTTGCTTGTTCTAAATAATGTTCCATGGTTTTACTAAGCTCGTCTTCATCACCATAAATAAATATACTAAAAATCAATAATCTCATAACCGCCAACCTAAACGCTTTAGATAAAATTTCATAATCCGGTTTCCAACAAGGTTGTTTTTCGTCCATGTTGCCGCACATACAACCATAGCGTTGATGTTCATAGCAGTTATAACAATTGTCCACTATTCAATCCCCCCATCAAAACTTTATCGCATCTCTATAGGTACGGCTAATGGGACTGTTCTCCCATCATAGATATGACCAAGAAACACGCGAAAGGAAGTATAATTAAAGTTTGGGAAAACGTTAAATTAACCAACTTTGCAAGAATGAAACTAAATTGAAATATTATGGCGGTTAACGTTAGAAGTGCTTTCATGGAGAATTTACAAATCTTGTAGTATACAACAGCGGATTGAATCCCTGCCCAAAGCCAAATTATAACTCCCAATCCCGCCCCTTCCTTTACGCCCATTCGCCACGCAAGTGCGAATGAAATTACAAACAAAGTAAGGGTTATTAAAATTACAAATAAGCGCTCTTTGTTAATCATTTGTACGCCCCCTTCTTGGTTTACTAAGGAAGGATCTTAGGGATTTTACTATTTCTCTGTCTTCTGGTCGTAATGTAATGGACATTTGAAAAACAGCCACCCAAAACGCAGCAACAATTTTTACTAAGAGTAGCCGCAGGATAGAGAAGCCCAACAACTTAAGAAAGGGTTTAATGGTTTCCTTCGTTACTGATCCAGTGACGAGGGTACCAATGCAGTCAAATACTCCTTCAATACCTTTCACAAGGAGTTCATAACCAACAAGGTAAATTCCAAGTAGTCCAAAAAGCACTAACACAAAAATAAGAATTTTATGGTTTTTCACTTACATTACCTCCTTATTTATTTCCTTCAGGGAAACTTCCAACTTCTCCGCCGATCCACAATAGATAAACCCAAGCAACGTAATTTTAAACAAATCGCCGTTATATACGACGAAGTCTGTGTCAAATCCGTTAATGCAAACCTTACTAACAACTTTGTATAATGCTTTATGAAGATTGCTGGTAAGGTAAATCGGCTCACTTCCCCGCTCTTTCGCCAGCTTTAAACACTCTTTTATTACCCACTCAGCTTTTTTTATCCTTTTGTCTTCCACTTCTTCGCCTCCTTATTTTATTAATTTTACTATATCCCCTCCTAAATTACGTTTCTAAGGGTATCTCCATTACTGCATGGAGACGGTGTCCTGAAACGTGTGTAAAAAACTCAATTAAATTCGAAATAATACCTCTAACTACATAATCGCTTCTATCTTCGGGTACTTCTATGGCACTCCACCTATAATCATGCCTATAATTTTTACCTCGTAAGTATACAATAAAAAACTCATCGTCACCTCTAACACAAAGTTCAGGAACATTCTGCATCCTGATTTGTAAACGTTCATTTTCAAAAAGACATAGGCATTCATCATGAAATTTTACGATATCACCTAAAAGAGGGTGCTGGTATACTATTCTCATAGATATACTACATTCATAGAGATTAAAAGTTTCCACTCTAAAACATATAAGCAACATATCACATCCAACATAATAGAGTCCGTCCATTTACTCTCCCCCCTTATACTTCTAATATAGAATATGACATATTAAGCTCTTTAAAAAGCTTTGGTACGTTTTCTTTCAAAATACTGAATAGTCTGTTCCACTCATCCTCATCAAAAGTTCTTCTGGACATAAGGTAATCCCATTCTCTATTTCGCCCACGAATGTATAAAGAAAGCACGTCTCTATATACAAAAAACGAGGGCATTATATTTGAAACCACTTCAAATGTGCCGTCATATATGCCAAGATAACGTGTTATCTCATTTGTACGACGCAAACTAAAACATTGATTGATTACTCGATAGTTGATTATTAGACAATCTGTTTTAGGCGGATAAACGACGGTGAATTGTAATAATAAACTTTCACAGCCCATTGTTATTATTTTTTTCATTGTTCAACACCGCCTTTATTCTCTCCGTAACTTCAGAGGAATAACAAACCGTATTCAGCCAAACGAAGAGAAGGGAGTAAAGGAAACCGAATATTAAAAAAACGAATAAAATCAGTTCCCAATATAAACGCATTTGTAACACCCCCTGTATAGAGTTGAGCGGAGGCACTAACCTCCGCTCAACTCCTGCATTTTGGATCTCCTTTTGAATTCAGTGTACGTATTTGTAAAGGTTAATTCCTAAACGAAATTCCTCTCGTCCGGGAACGGGAACGTTGCCTTTCGTTGAAGCGACGAGCCGAGTCTTCCCCGACTTCGACAGTCCCAAGTCCTGGGTTAAATCCATCCGCACGACTAATTCGTTCCCTTCCAATGCAACCTTTACATTTTCCATAACAATACCTCCTTTTAGTGGGGTTTATCTCCCATCTGTATATATTCTAGCATGTATGTAAAAACAAAGGAAGTGAAGTATGCAACTGTAGTAGGAAGCCACTTAATTAGAAACCGACATTATTGTGGTAGTTAAACGATCTGCGCTAGTAACAACCAGTATCTTCTTTCCACTACAAGTGGTATACATAGATACCAAACTTAAGTTACGTTCTAGAGAATACTCATTAACTTCTCTACTAACTTCCCCCCAATCCCCCTTACTGTGTCGTCCAATATACAAAAGAGGATTATCCCCTTTCAACACTTCCGCCGCCTGCGGAGTAAGTACGATAGTGCCTAACGGAAACTTGTTACCCATTACTATTTCCCCCTAAAACCTATACTTAATAGTGAGAAATAAATTATCCTCGTCCTGATACTCTAATTCAGACTGCCTAAAGTAGTGGATACACCAATCCTCAAGTCCAATACTGAGGTTTGGAAGAACAAACACTTCAACGTATAATCGGTATTCCCGTGAACTCCACGTAAAATTGCACGTTAACTGGGTGCCAAACCGGACAAACTTCATCTCCTCCCACACATGGACTTCCGCGTAAGACGGTCTGACCTGTTCTAATGAGGGGGCTACTAAAACATAACCCTCCACCGCACTTACCGGCTGCACAGTATATAGTACAAAAATTGTTACTAGAAGCAACCCCACTATAACTTTTTTCATCTCAATCCATCCTTTTTTCTATATGTATGGACGCAAAATATTCTGTACTAACAAAAGCTGATTCCCGTTTAATCTTTGACGCTGCACTATCACCCGTCGGGCCAACACAAGAAGGACGGCTAAATCAAAGGAGTTACTAATGCGTAACTTTCCTTTCATAACTGCGTCAAGTAGGTTATACCAATCCATTTCACGCATTGTCCCTTCTCTCACAAAAATCCCCTCCTTCAATTTACGTAGTACCTATACGGGCAATACCTACATGAATTAGCCACACAGCCATCACAATACGATGCTTTTAGTCCCTTTTTACTTTTTTTATTGGTAGGAAAATCGGTAGGAAAACAGATTACCGGTTCTTTTACATCTATACTTGATGGAAACTTGACTGTTTCCATCGCGTTGGTAATTTCTAATTCCACTGCATTATCTTTACATGATTCGCACACTATTGTTCCGTGCGAATCGTAATACAATGAAGGGCTTTCAAAAGGAAAAACCTTATAACAAGTGGAGCAGCGTACCGATGGTGGTACGCCTAACTCGGTGTAAAAACTTGGTGGCAAATTTTCCAAATCGTACTGATGGTCTTTTAGGTATTCAACTGTCTTTTTATAGACAGTTGAAGAATGCTTCTTTTTCATTTTACTTCCTCCTTGTGAGGGAGTACAAACCCCCCTTCTCTCATAAATAGTAGCGCATAAATAAAAACAAATCAAACCTCTAAGATAACTGTAGGCAGTCCAACCTCATCGTGCAACGCCTTTATAAGACTATATATGATTTTAACGCATTCTGTAATACAGAAGGCTTGTACTCTACTGTATGCTCCGCGAATCTGTACGATACCCTTTTTGACTTCCGGATAAAAATAGCTGATCAAACTCCACTGGTTTTGAACAGCGAGAATTTTGATTCTTCCTCCTCTAAGATCAGCATCTTGGTATACTACCCGATAGCTTAGTACTTGATCTGAAGTTGATAAAGATAAACAAATCAATAACAGAGGGCCACCAATATAATATCTCATAAAAACATCTCCCCCGTCTATAGTGGAATTTCCAGTACGGAAATCTTATATCCATATTTGTTATGGAATGCTTTGACGAGTTCCGTAACATCTGAAACGAAGTCCCTGTTTTTACGAGGGACGACAGCTACATCCGTATTGTAGTGTGCTGATTCATCACTACCACGAACATATAGCAAGTTCCCTTTTATCAAAGACTTTATTTCGGGAACGCAGGAGCTATGCATTTCTTTATCCCTATGACGGACTGAAAAACTAAGAGTAGTGTCTGTGTCCTGAAATATAACTCTGTATTCAACCATTGCGGCTTTAAATAATACTGCAACCTCTAGGTGGACCACAAGTAACGGTCCACCGATAATATACTTGTAAATCCCATTTTTCAACAACTTCATAACCTCCTATTCAATAACGAGCTTACATGTCTGATGACCATACCAATGATTATACCGCGACACTAGCCTGACAAAACGATCCAGGCATTTATCACGATAAAGTTTCTTAGAAAACGTATATAAAATTGGGTTACTCCACCCCATACTGGGATCTCTTAATGAAAGAGAAAACGGAGTAGCATCACTATATACAAATTCATCAGGACGAATTATAAGATCAACTGAACGTTTGTAGTTGGCTGGAGTATAAGAAAATACAACCCCGTAACGATTATAAATTACTGAAGTAGAGTCTGCACAGATAATTATATTACGAGAATCATATTCTAGTGCAATCACGTTAAACGCACGGGAGGAAAGGATAGTGAACTTTACTTTTAATTTTACTCCCCCTACTACTATAATCATAACTTCGCCTCCCATTAATAAAGAAAGAAGGGATCAGTAAAACTGATCCCTTCTTAGGGAAGGGAATATTACTGAACTTCGATTTGGTCACCTAGATTATAGGTAACCGAAACTTTGAAGATACCGTCTTTAGCTGACGCAGTAATGGCGTCGACTGGGAGATCTGCGAGAGCTAACTTTTCATGAGCTTCGACTTTATCATCTCCTTCATCCTTGGAGACGACAATGTTGAGTGCCTTCCCGTCACTAGATTTAGCGACTTTGAAGGCATCCTTGCCGAATCCTGGAGCAATAAGAACAAGCTCACCACCTAACGGATTCGTGAGATCATTTTTTTGGACGGAAACCAACCCATCGAACAAATACATAGATTCTTCTCCTTTCATAATTGGTTTTTGTTTGCACGGTTCGGGCAGTACAGGCATGTCCGAACCACCCAGCCACTCAGGTAACGAACTTCCTGGAGACAAGCGGTTCAACGCGTCAATCATGATGATGTAGGCACGCAGAGCCTCGTTCCTTTCCCTTACACTGCTATAAGTATGCTCATACGCAGTGTAGTCCGGTTCCTTACTCCAAATATATAACATACAATCGTCAATTCCTGTTGTGTCGGTAGCTACAATTCTGTATCCGTTCCATTTTCCTAACAACTGTCCCCGCTTTGCTTGATTCTTTATCCTTGGTGCTACCTCTAGTACTTTGACTTCTAGATCCGGCTGGTCTTTGTGGTAACGGAATCGAACCACTAAGGCATCACCTGCTACCACATGCCTAAATTTAGGTTTCGTCATTTCAACTATAACTCTCCTTTCTGATGAAGTAAACTAAGATAATGTTCATCAATCACCCCCCACCTAAACGCTACATCGTGGTGTAATCGTGATGCAATCATGGTTGTAATCGTGATTGCATATTTATTATATCCTTCCTTTCGATACGAAGGAAGGAAAATTTAATCACGCGTCAAAGTACTTACCTGATACACATTGAACCCAAACGTCTCAATCCGGCATACGTTCTCTTCTATCCGAACGGTACTGTCAAGTACCGGAAACGCTACGGTAGGCAATTCCTCTGAATTCAACTTTTCTTGTGCCTTTAACAAGGCAACAAGAAGGAATTGCAGAGCATAACTGAAAGTATACACGTTATCATGCTTCTTCAACTCACTAATAGCCTCTGTAAGATTCTCACCTTTCGGACGAATCGTCTCTTCCGATACTTCGGGAAAGCTATCTTTAACGAGAGTAACCATCGTATCAATGACTTGATTAACTTTCATAATAATCCTCCTTAGTTTTTAATGAACATATTCCTTAGGAAACTGACGTGATTATAGTTAATTACTTCTATAAGCATCTGTAGAAGTTCTATATCGGGACGGAGTACATTATCAAGTCTTATATATCCCTTACTTCTACATTGTTGTAATTCTGGTGTACTCCACCCCTCTAAAGGACGAATGTAATTGTGATTGATTCTCAACAAGTTCCTCCCTACTTCAGGAGGAACACATTCCTTCGGCAACGGCGCAGTATTACTAAACTTGGTAAACCTAATAGCAGCATCCTTATTTAATACGCGAACATTACCTATATATTCCTTCTCTGCAGGAGACACCCCCAAATAAATAACTGGTTCAGCAACATGATCTATCTGTGCTATAACTAGTTGTGGAATTAAATAAGGAATTGCTAACACCTATACACCTCCTTTTAGATAAGTATTGCAAGCAGCCTACTAACATTTATCGAACGGTTAATTTAGTCCAGTCTCTTGGTTCACGCGTGTGGCTTACTTAAAGCCTTGACGTACATCCCTCAACTCCTCTAATTAACACGGTGGATAAAGAGGATAGTCAACCACTTGCAATACTTTATGTTCTGCTGACAGCCCTACTAAACTTATTTCAAGCCATCAGCAGAATTATTATACGCAGCAGAGTAGAAAAACAAAGCTACGTATAATAAACTTTGGTAGCCTCCGTAGGATTCGAACCTACGTCTCTACATTGAGAGTGTAGTGTCCTAGACCACTAGACGAGGAGGCCAATCTTCTAACTTTGGGAGGTGGGAGCCACCCGTTATAATACGGGCAGCTCTAAATACCGATCTGAGAACTCCATCGGATCTCGCACGATCATAACCCCGAAGTTATTGACTGGGATAATCCCTATATCTCGAAAAACACGTTTAACCCAGTCCACTAAGTGGAGTTCTCTATCAGACTCCGTAGGACTGCCAAATGTTCTAGTGGTGACGTTTCTCCATTCTAAATACTGATCCTTTATTGAAACAAGACAGTACCTAGTTTTCTTCTTCAGGTCTACGGATTCTGGTAGACATACAATCTCTGAAACCAAATCGGTAAGACGAATATTATTATTCAAGACACGTTTTTCTCCAATAGCCTTGTAAAGACGAGATGCTCCACATTTTGTAAAATCATAGCAGACAATGTGTACGACACCTTCATTCTTTAGCCGTTCTACCCTCTCTCGTAACTTCACGTCTATTCCTCCTTTTTTGGCTTTTGGCTCATTCGCCAATTTTAGTTTATTGCAAACCAAAAAACGGAGCAATAGAATTATTCTACGATGTCTCGATTCCTGTTAAACGCTAAATCGCGTTTAACAGCTATTATTTGGGCCAACTTACATGCCTTCTCAAAATTAGTGAGAATCGCCAGTAAACTGGCTCGACAGGCAATGTACTCAGCCCAAATGCTATATTCGCCTAACCGATTAACTACAACTACCCTTCCATTCGTTCGTCGATATCTCTCCTGCCTACGAGGAGAGTATATCTTCTTTCCCGATGCTCCACTCTTCTCCAATATCTCACCTCACGCTACCCACCCCCCAAAGAGACTGTAATCCCTTTGCTAAAATTACGAGGGATGCCAAGTCCGAAATACTGTAACAGTACTCTTAATCGGCAGTACCAACCATCCTTCGATACAGCACTTTCGTCCAGGAGGCGAGACTATCGGACGGAGTTGCCTCACGAACAACTCTCCCTCGTAATTTTAGCGAAAGGATTATCTTGATTATACCCCCTACGGAGGTAACAAGTAAAGCCTAAAGCTTTACTTGTTCTCCACTGGGGGAAAATTAACTTCGTCTTCTCCCTCAACGTAAAACTCAAGAATAGCGTCAAATGCTGCTATTTTTAGTCTATGAATTAACTTGGAATAGTGCTTATCGATGAACTCCTCCCATTCTGCAGACGTACCACCGAATTTTTTAGAAAGATCATAAGCAGTAATGGTTAAGTACAAAGAAGAGTAAAATGGTTTTATATTGGTACTATATTTACCAGTATCATACTGAGTATAAAAACCGTAACCACTCCATTTTCTCTCAATATACTCATACTTCTTCTTTGGAGGATTTCTAAGAATCTTACACAATTTTTTAACTGTATCTGCCCACTCCTCAAGGTTTAAATACTCAGTCTTAGCGTGAGGAAAATAATACCCCACGCTAAGATTTACGCCAGCTATGCCCCACTTGGGGCATAAATAACTAATGTCTGTTACGCTTCCGTATGTAAATTTAAATCCAAACTCCTTTATGTAGTCTTCAAACTCTGGATTATCGCATGAATAAAACACCATGTCTTCTCGTCCACGCCTATCTAACTCAATAATGCAGTTTACTTCTGGAGCTTTTAATAGTTTAACGGCTTGTTTGGCTCCAATACACCCCTCTTCTTCCTTGTCCAAGAATAATACGTGGGGCTTTTTTGCGGTGAGACGTAAAGCTTCAACAATCGCCGCCACTCCAGCACGGTCATCCGCGCCGATCCCCTCTTCAGCACTAAGACAGCAAGTCTTTTTATCCAAAACGGGGGTTTTAGGAACTTCTGGAAAGACTGTATCTACATGAGCAACTAACATAATCGGAAGTTCCCCAGGAAAATAAACAAACTCTGACCCCCTAATCATCTTACTATACCCCAACGTGTGAAAACGCTGGGGCAGTAAAGACTCTAGTAAATCTCTGGCAGAAGAATCAAACGTCCACCAATTTCTATAGAACTCAACATCATCCTTCACCTTCAATACTTTCCCCCCTTTCCATTGCACATACACAAGAGGCGCAGAACCACTCACCTTCTAATTCATAAGCACTGGATGTTCTAATATTGGTTTTACAGTGTGCGCATTGAGTAACGCACTCCTGCGCACAATGTTTACAATAGTAAATAGGATAACCAAGTTCCGATACCTGGACCAGCTCACTCTTAAAATTCCATTCTCTACATCTATAGCATGTAAAGAACAACTCTGTTGCACAATCCCTACAATAGAATTCACCTCTAAACTCGAATGAAAAGACTTCAACAGCTAAGATAGATTCTTTACAGTGAGCACATTGTGCTGAGTACTTGTCCCAGCAGGAAGAACAAACATCGTGGCTTTGTGCTCCTTCCGATTCTATATATCGGTTACCACAAATTACGCAAATAGATAATTTTTCATAGCAACTTTCACAAAATCCGCCTGACAGATATTTGGAACTAGAATACTCTTTTCCACAGCATGGACAAGGCACTTCCGACATCCCGACGAAACCTACAAAGGGCGCTTCTACAAAAATAGTGGCCGATGGAACGTCTTCAAAATGCCAATGACCATGCCGTATGTCTATACTGCTACCAAAAACAACTTTTTCATTGGGCATGGTGGCAATATCCCTGTGTTTAATAACATTCCACTCCTTTGATTTCGTCCCACGAACGGAATCAAGCAACTCGGCTCCTATAATACGTGCTGTGCAAGCAAAATGGCTCACCACTTGGGGGTACTCTTTAGAGAATACTGCCGACCCATTCTTAACGTCAAAAAAGACCATCTGTCTCCACAGCTTCTTAGGGAAACGGTGGCCTTTCAAGTAGGTGACTTCCTTATAGTACGCCTTAGTTAACTCACGATACGCGTAGGCGATCCCTGATCTATCGTCTAACAAAAAACTAAAAGGAGCAAAACGGTGCTGCCCATCAATTAAGTGATGGCAACTGCGCCAACGGGTAGTAACCCAAGAACACATAAGCATATCCAATGGATTAAAAGAGACTACAACGTGGTCAGTAGAAGTATTTTTAATCATGGATACAATCTGGCTGTAAAACAAAATTATAAACTCTGCTATTTCTTTCTTCTTCTCTACGGGATAGCCAATAAAGCGACCACATGCCCACTCATAGTCATCCCTCAACACAAGTTCACGAAGGGCTTTGGTTAACCTCGTTCCTTTAGCGACTTTCGTCTCTCCCACATGCAAGTCTTGTGAGAGTTTATTGTTCAATATGTCCTCTATATTGAACACACTGTCAAGTAACCGCAGAAGATACTTAATTGCGGACATTCCCCCGTCATACTCGAAAATGTTCGCATAACCTACTTTATTAGTTGTCCTCTCTTCCGCAATCAGAGTACGCCCAAGTTCTACAAACTTCGGAGCGCACTCAATCAGCTGTTTTTTACTAAGTAGTAGATTTACATCACGAATCAACCTTCCATTTGAGTCTAAAAACGGGAATGCCCAACTTTTCTGCATCCACAATTGGCGCATACGGTCAACGCCTTTTGTGAACGAAGGGGGAATGTCATACACCTCACAAATGAGCTGCCTAACTAACTCCCAATCCCTATCTTGATCTTCTTTACTATACATCGTACAAATAAGTACCTCCTTTTTCTTTTATTTTACCTTCTTTTGATAGACTGTAGTATCTGTTACAGTCTCTTCAGTAGAACAACCCAAATTACTTGCATACCGGATAATCAATTTCTAAAACTTTAGCCTCCTTTCTTTCCCTTCCGCAAATATCGTAGCAGAGATTTAAAAACATAGTCATTAATTTTATCAACTGCTGCCAAAAGCATACAAAAATAATACGTACCTTAATTAATATATAAGCATTTTAAAACTTAAAATATACTTAACTTAACGAATACAAAACGAAAACTAAACTAAAACTTAACGAAAACTTAACAAAAACAAAACGCCCACTCGATACTGAAATAAAACAAACATCGAGTGAGCTTACTGATTAAAGTCATACTGATACTAGAGTCGGTTTAAACAGATTAAAGTCATACTGATACTAGAGTCGGTTTAAACATAATACTGATTAAAGTCATACTGATACTAGAGTCGGTTTAAACAGATTAAAGTCATACTGATACTAGAGTCGGTTTAAACATAATACTGATTAAAGTCATACTGATACTAGGGTCAGTTTAAACATAATACTGATTGAAGTCATACTGATACTAGGATCAGTTTAAACATAATACTGATTAAAGTCATACTGATACTAGGATCAGTTTAAACATAATACTGATTGAAGTCATAAAGTTAATCGATATTAATCGCATCGGTGGGGCAACCATCGGCAGCTTTCTCCGCACAAGATTCCTGTTCTTCCGGAACCGACCCATCAATGGCATGGGCTTTTCCATCATCCCCCCAATCATATACATCCGGACAGGTACTTATGCATAAGCCACAGGCGATACAGAGATCGGGATCTACTTTGGTTTTCATGTTATCACTACCTTTCTAATTTTATTATATTCATATTTTGTCGAGCCTCAATTCATCTCCCACCCCAAGTAAAAGAGCCACTCATCGCCTCCTTGGAAAAACATCATAAATTTGATCAAGTGCCGCCGATAAACAATCATGGAACTCTTCATCGTCAATATCTATTCGTTGTCTAAAGTCATTCAGTACTTTATTTGCCGCCTTACAAAGAGCTTCATATAGGGCTTCTTGAAACTCGTCTAATGATTGTTCTCTAAATGAAAATCCCGGCGGATAATTATCTTTAGTTTCCATTATTTCACCTTCCTATAGATTAAATTTGTTTATTCACCCATAATCAGGTGATGGTTATATTTTTGCTCCCTAAACCGTACCGCCCTCTCTATTTGTTCTTCTGAATAATCATCTGCGTCAAAGGGCTTGCACCCAATCAATTTAGTTTCATCACCCTCCCGCTGAATAAGTGCAATAATTCGGCACAGGTAATACGAACCCTTTTTTAAGATATTATCCTCGCCTAAAATATAAACGTCTACATCTTCCCCATCCACTAGAAAACACCCAACCCAAAAACTCTTGCATTATATTACTCATTTATAATAGAGTAATTCCTCTGTGTAAAGCCAAATCTTTCTGTCGCGCCCGTCTAGGGAAGCTAATAAAGAAAGAAACCATTCCCCATAGAAAAGTAATATAAATAGACCCCGCCGCATAAGCCTTTACCATTTTCCATGTTAAAAGCTGCCACCACCTTTTATCCGGCCAAAATTTTACTTGGATTTTTAAATTTAAAGTTAAAAGTTCAAGTTCTAACCCAATTTTCATTTTTCTTTCCTCCTCTTTTGCGGTTTTTCTTCTTCCGCTTTTCTTCGCCGCCTTGGTTGAGTATATAATACCTTTTTACCCCTTACATGTAAAGTATTAAATGTTTTACATTTTGGGCAAGTCCAACTAAAACGGGAACCAATGGATTCGATAATCTTATAGTTACAATTCCTACAAATAACCTTAGTCATTTCCAGTTTCTTAATACCCACCCCT
>ERZ795045.2833-NODE-2833-length-16362-cov-9.880787_pt1 | contig 16362 bp, 14 predicted proteins | sample MGYA00375129_ERZ795045 | MGnify/ENA primary metagenome ERZ795045 (study PRJEB30174, sample SAMN05720166) | activated sludge metagenome | isolation source: anaerobic digester from wastewater treatment plant | place: Japan | collected 2015-05-15 ... | reverse complement strand
AAAAGAAAATTTTTTATAAAATGCCTGTTACTTCATAACCTACATCTTCAACTGCTTTTTTTAAAGCTTCATCACTGACTTCTTTTAATAAGCTAACTTTTGCAGTGTTTGAATTAAGGTCTACTTTTGCAGAAACGCCATCAATTGTATTCAACGCTTTTTCAACCCGAGCTGCACAATGAGAGCAACTCATTCCTTTGATTTTTAATAATTCACTTTTGATATTCAACATTTTACAAGTTCAAAAATCATTAAATTGATTTTGTTTTTCAAGATATAGAACAATTAGATGTTTGCAGCTAACCATTTTTTCATTTCTTCTATTGTTTTTCCACGTCGACGTGCATAATCTTTCAATTGTTGATCATCAATTTTGCCTACATTAAAATATTTTGATTGTGGATGAGCAAAGTACAATCCTGCTACTGACGGTGGCGGATACATAGCTCCATTTTCCGTTACTTTTATGCCAATTGTATTCAATTGCAACAAAGGTTCCAAGTCAAAAATAATAGATTGATCTGGTAAAGAAGGATAACCAATAGCGGGACGAATACCTTGATATTTGTTTTTCAAAATATTTTCTATTTCCAGCGGTTCATCAGGAGCATAACCCCAAATTTTTGTTCGTACCTGATAATGTAGCCATTCAGCAGTAGCTTCTGCCAAACGATTTGCTAAAGTTTTCACCATCATGGAACTGTAAATATCTTTTTCATTTTCAAAATGTTGAATCAATTTTTCCGTCCCTTGCACTACTGTAGCAAAAGTACCAATATAATCATTTTCAACATTCAAAAAATCAGATAAAGCATAGCAAAAACCATCCGTGGAAGGATGCTGCTGACGAAGTGTGGGAATGATGAATTCTTTATTTTCATGCAAAATATGGATATTTTCTTCTTGAGCAAAGGCAGAAAATAAGCCTACTGCAGCATTAATCTGAACAATTTTTTCTACAGAAAACTGTTGAAGCATATTTTGGGCATCCTGAAAAAGTTTTAAGGCTTCCTCTGCTTTATCACGAGCTGAACCGGAAAAATTCTGTAACCACGATTGCTTGCAAGAAACACAAGAAGAAACTTTTTCAATTTCTTCAAATTTTCCAGGAATTCGCCACTCGCGAAAGAAAAAACTCCAATGAATGAAAGGTACAATTTCTCGTAAATCAATATTAAAAAACTGACTTAATCCTGGTTGCTTTGGTGGTATGGATTGATAATTCATCTCTTTTCTCAAAATAAATTTTGAATTAACGAAAAGGGATACCCAATTTGTTGAAGAAATGTCACTGAAAATTATATTTTAGACATTTATAAAAAATTTAAACAGTCTTTTTATCTACAAGTAAACAAAAATAAAAGTTAAAAATCAGAAAGAAAAGCCTTTTTATTTCGAAGAATTTAATCTGGATAAGATAAAAGAACGTTTCGTATGCCTTAACATTCGTAAACTTTCTGAATTTTTCTTCAACGATTGATCAAAGTGTGGCAATATACCAGTGAAGTTTCCTTTTAGTTCAAGATTGTCGTCTGTTTTAAAATTGCAACTAATAGTATAGATAGTATCTTGACGACTAACATTCATTGTTCCTTCAGTAATTAATTTTTCGACAGGATTCAGCAAATAAATGTCTAAATAGGTAATGGTTGCTCCAACTGTATAAATGACGCCGTCTATTGACAAATGTTCACCAGGAGAAATAGTAAAAGATTCTCCACTTTTATCAATAGTATAAATACCATCAGGTAACAAAGTATCGGTCGGTGTTACAAAAACATCTTCCAAATACAAGTATTGACCCGTTCCAATTAAATAATTGTTATTATCAACACCTAATTCATTGGTAAACAGCGAAATAGATAAAACATTATTTTCATTTCCATATTCAGCATAATAATCACCATAAAATACCGCATAGCCCCATGTATATTGAGGATTTTTCTCGTATATATAAGGTTCTTTTGGTTCATTATTAATACAAGCAGCCAGTAAAAATGGTAGAAAAACAGGAAAATAGAAAAACTTTTTAATATATGTTTTCATCCGAAAATAAATTTTATGAAGTTTTTACAATATCAATTATGTGGGAACATGTAAGAAATTAAAAAATTTCATTCTCATACTTAAAATATATGTTTGTGTTCATTTGTTTGAAGTCAGTTTCCTTATTTTGTCTTTTAAACCTTATTAAAACATATAACCTTTATAACACTAAAATTTCCCTTTCTTCCAACCTTATTACTTTATTTAGATAAAATTGTTACTTTCTTTCGATTTGTGTTTTTAATTTGTTTTAAATAAGGTAATAAGGTTTGTTTAACTCGTTGATTATTTGTTATTAAGGTTTTAAGTAAGATAAGGTTTCTTTATTAATTTGCTTCGTATTTATAATAAGGTAAAATCTACTTTTTTATTTGTTTAAATTAATGAATTTTATTCCTCTATAAGTAACAAATGTAGCAATTTTTGTCAAACTTTTAAGCAAAAATCGAATTCCTTGCAATTTCCTAATGAAAATATTTTCATCTGTCTTTGTAACATTAAAATATCAGTAGGTATATGGGTGAAATATAAAAAAATTAATACTCCATATTATTTTCTCGTAAATTTTCATCTACTCGAATGTATCGCACTGGATAATAAGCTGCTATAAAACCCATCAAAAGAACAGTAATAAATACCAGAACCATATCTATAAATTGAACAATCACTGGGTAAGCATTTAATACATAACCTGAACCTAATTTTAAAAAACCAAAATGTTGTTGCAGCAAACAAAGTACTACTCCCAAAATGATACCTAACAAAGCTCCAATGATAGAAATAAGCCACCCTTCAAAAAGAAAAATTCGTTTAATCAAACGTTGATCAGCGCCCAAATTCCGCAACATTCGGATATCTTCTTTTTTTTCAATGATTAACATTGATAGCGATCCAATAATATTAAAACAGGCAATCAACAAAATAAAACAAAGAATCAGGTAAGTAATCCATTTTTCTATTTTCATAATTTTAAAAAAACTTTCCTGCTGCTCATAGCGATTTTTAACTTGAAAATTAGGTCCTAATATAGATTTTATTTGCTTTTGTGTTTCCTTTTGGTGGGAAAGATTTGCAAGTTTTAGTTCTACAGCCGAAACTTTAGTAGAATCATATTCAAATAAGTCACGAGCCAATGCAAGAGAAACAATCACGTATTGATCGTCATATTCCAACTGATTGACTGCAAAAATTCCTGATACAAAAGTTCCTACCTGATTGAAGCTGGTTTCGGGTCGAAGCAAATTTATATCAGAAGTTCTTTTTGGTGCGTAAATATACAATGGATCAATAAAATGAGCTCCTAAACCAAGAATATTGGCTATTCCAATTCCAATAACTGCTCTTTGAAAACCTCCATCAAACAAAATAAATTTACCATCATACATGATGCTGTCAATCTTTGTCATCCTTTCAAAATCGTCACTTACACCTTTAATGACAGCAGGCATCTGTTTATCTTTGAAACGCAATAATGCATTTTCTTCAATTACTTCTGTGAAACAGTCAATAGCTTTTATCTTTTTTACTTCCTGCCATGCAGGTGTAGTGATATCAAAAGTTTTTCCTTGCGTGACGGTAATTTTCAAATCAGGATCAAAAGCCGAGAACATGTCGGAAATAACGGATTCAAAACCATTGAAAACTGACAATACGCATACCAGAGCCATTGTTCCAATTGCCACACCTATTGCTGAAATGGCTGAAATGACATTAATTGCATTGTGTGATTTTTTAGAAAATAAATATCGTTTGGCAATCCACAAAGAAAACATAAATTTTCCAGAAGTATCACTTGCTTGCAATTTTTTTGAACTCATGTTTTCAGCTTTTTTCGAAAAACTTTTCAGGGAAAATTTACTGAGATTTATTGTTTTGGTGGAATATTCCCTTTCAGTAATTGATCAATATGTTCCGCATAATCCAGTGAATCGTCCAGATAAAAATGAAGTTCAGGAATAATCCGTAATTGATTTCTGACTCTTTTTCCCAATTCAAAGCGTACAGATTTATTTTCATGGTTGATGTTTTCAAAAATTTCACCGCTTTTATTAGTTGGATAAATACTGATATGAATACGAGCAATACTTAAATCTGGACTAATTCGAACATTAGTAACGCCTATAATAGTTCCTGGAATTTCTCTGGCATATAACAAGAAAATTTCCCCCAATTCCTTTTGTATCAGTTTTTCTATTCGCTGTTGTCGGGTAACTTGCATTTTTTTAATTTTTAATTTGCCTTTCAGCGTCATTTTAAAAATGAAACGTAATTTTTTTCTCTTTTTGAGAAGATATCCTTCTCTCTTAATAACAATTTAATTTAATTTCCATTCAAAACCATCTTTGGTGTCTCTGATTTCAAACCCCAAAGCTGTTAATTCACTACGAATTTTGTCGCTCAATTCCCAGTTCTTGTTCTTTTTAGCTTCCAGTCGGATATTTAAAAGTAAATCCACCGCTTTTTTATAAGCTTCCAGTTTTGATGAATCGGCATTTTCTGTTTTTAAACCAAGTATTTCTTCAATAAAAAGATGAAAAACATCTTTTACTTCTTTCAAATCGTCCGAAGAAATTGTTTCTTTTTCATCATTAATGAGGTAAATGGTTTTCACTGCTTCAAACAAATGAGAAATTACCACCGATGTATTCAAATCGTCGCACATGTCAGCTTCACAATTTTGACGCAAATCAGAAAGATCCACTGTTGACTTTTCGGAAGGCTGGATTTTTTGCAAACGTTCATAACCTTCAAGTAAACGCTGTAAACCTTTTTCTGAAGCTTGTAAAGCTTCATTACTGAAATCAACTGTGCTACGGTAGTGAGCTTGTAGCATGAAAAAACGAATAGTCATTGGACTGTAAGCTTGTGTCAACAAAGGATGATTGCCAGTAAAAAATTCTTCGAGTGTAATAAAATTTCCCAACGATTTTCCCATTTTCTGACCATTGATAGTCACCATGTTATTGTGCATCCAATATTTTACACTTTCACTTCCTAAAGCAGCCGTAGATTGAGCAATTTCACATTCGTGATGGGGAAATATCAAATCCATTCCTCCACCATGGATGTCAAAATGTTTGCCTAAATATTTCGTGCTCATGGCTGAACATTCCATGTGCCAACCCGGAAAACCTTCACTCCACGGCGATTTCCATCGCATGATATGTTCTGGTGAAGCTTTTTTCCACAAAGCAAAATCATAACTTTTTCTTTTTTCTTCTTGTCCTTCCAGCGAGCGAGTTGCTTCCAACAAATCAGCTATGTTTCGCCCTGAAAGTTTGCCATAATGATAAATTTTGTCATATTTTTCCACATCAAAATATACCGAACCTTCACTTACGTAAGCAAAACCATTTTTTAGAATTTTTTCAACAAAATCAATCTGATCCATGATATGTCCTGAAGCAAGGGGTTCAATGCTGGGGGGTAATACATTTAATGCTTCCATTGCTTTATGGTAGCGATTCATGTAATATTGAGCAACTTCCATTGGCTCCAATTGCTCCAGTCGTGCTTTTTTAGCAATTTTGTCTTCACCGCTGTCGGCATCGTTTTCCAGATGACCTACATCTGTAATATTACGAACATAACGAACTTTGTATCCTAAATGTTTTAAATACCGAAACAGGATATCAAAAGTAATGGCAGGCCGTGCATGCCCCAGATGGGGATCACCGTAAACAGTTGGTCCGCAAACATACATTCCTACATGTGGCGGTTGAAGTGGAACGAACAACTCCTTCTGTCGATGTAAAGTGTTATAAATGTATAATTGATTTTCCATAAGTTATCATTTGTTTCTTCTAATTATTATAAATTTTTTCAAGCAAAACCTCTTTCCTTCTTTAAAACTTCATAAGCTTCATTGATGGAACGAAACTTTTCAGTTGCTATTTTTTTAATGTCTTCTCCCAGCGTATTAACTTTGTCGGGATGATATTTTTTTGCCATTTCTCTGTATGCTTTTTTAATCTCTTCATTAGAAGCGGTTGATTCGATTTCAAGTGCTTTATAAGCCCACTGATGATCTTCATGTTTGACATAAATTGCTTTTAGTGATTCAAAATCAGAAGAAGAAATTTTTAAAAGATAGGCAATCCTTTGAATCGCATTCATCTCTGAAGAAGAAACCTCAGCATCAGCATAAGCAATTTCCAGCAACAAATGTAATATTTCTAATTTAATGGGATAATTCATATACTGATTTATTTGTGCAGTGACTGGAGCAATATCAATTTCCTTTTCTAATAATTTTTTCAATATTTGTAAGGCATCCAATGCAGCTTCTTCACCAAAATTTGCTACCAGAAAACGTTTCACCACATTTAATTCTGATTTTTTAACACTTCCATCTGCTTTCATCACACTGACAACCAACACGAGCAGACTGGCTTTAAAATCTCCTTCCGTAGTTTGATAAAAAGTCTTTTTTGTTGTTGGAGCAGATTTTGTTGCAGCAGCATCAATAATAGATCCAATGGCAAAGCCAATCAAAGCCCCAATAGGACCTGCAAAAGCCCACCCTAAACCGCCTCCCAACCATTTTCCATATCCAGCCATAATTTATCAACTTTAGAGAATTTACAAAATTACAAAAAAGAACGCTAAATTAGGAAAATACCAAATTGAAAATGAAATTACTATTTTTCACATATCATAAATCCAAATTATTTTAAGTAATTTTGCAAGGTACAGGTTCAATTTTTTAGAGCTAAGAAATTGACGAAGAGGGAAAATCGTGAAAATCGGTTGCAGTCCCGCTGCTGTGATCTCTATAAAACTTTTTGAACATTTCTTTTGCCACTGATAATCTCAATGGACGACTGAAAATTCATTGAAACTTGGGAAGGCGTTCAAAAAAGAGTAAGCCAGAAGACCTGCCTGTATTTTTGAATCAATTAAAAGCTTCCGCGGATAGAAGCTATAAAATCAATAATCTGTGTTACACAACATCATCAATTTTATTCAGCTATTTACAAAAAAGAACAAAAACAGGAAAACAAAAATTTTTATATTTCTGATTTTTAATTGTTCATTGTTTCCCAATATTTCAAAGGTCAAAGCAAATCCAGTTATTGACACCACAAAAATTTATTTAATTCCAGAAATTGTTGTTACTGGAAGAATAAAGCCACCCGAAGTCAGATCGTCGACCCCGTTGCAAATATTAACCAGTGAACAAATAAAAAATTTGAATGTATTGCAGGTGTCGGATGCAGTAAAATATTTTTCGGGTATTTCAGTAAAAGATTACGGCGGAATTGGTGGTTTGAAAACTGTTTCAGTACGTGGGTTGGATGCCAACCATACCGCAGTAAGTTATGACGGCATCACACTTTCTGATTGTCAAACTGGACAAATTGATTTAGGAAGATTCTCTATTGAAAATGTTGATTTACTGACATTTAACAATGGTCAAAACGATAATATATTTCAGCCAGCACGTCTTTTTGCTTCTGCTTCTGTATTAAACATTCAGACTTCTGCCCCCTATTTTAAAGAAAAAGAAAAATTTAATGGAAAAATTTCCTTCAAAAGCGGTTCATTTGGTTTAGTAAATCCTTTTTTCTTTTTTCAAGGAAAAATTAATCAGCAATTTTCTGCTGTAGTGAGCAGCGAATGGCTTTCAGCAAATGGAAAATATCCTTATCTATTAAAATATGGCACAGGAGTCAATGACAGCACTTCATGGGAAAAAAGAAAAAATACCGATGTAAAAAATTTCAGATTAGAAGGAGCTCTTTATTATAAGGAAAATGAAAATAGTTCAGGCTATTTGAAAAGTTATTTTTATTCTTCTGAACGTGGATTGCCAGGAGCAACTATTTTGTATCTTACCGAAAACTCAAACCGCCAGCGAAGTTGGGACAGAACATTTTTTACACAAGCTCATTATGAAAAAAAAATATCCTCGCTGTGGTCTTTCGGTTTCAATGCAAAATATCACTATGGTTTTTTAAAATATCTTGATCCTGATGTCAACAACAGTTTGGGAAAAATAGAAAATATTTATCGACAGCAAGAATATTACAGTTCTTTCAGTTTCCTTTTTCAAGCTTTTGAAAACTTGTCGTTTTCTTCTTCAACCGATATTGCTTGCAATACTCTCTCTGCAAATTTAACTGATTTTGCTTATCCTACACGTTGGACTTTACTTTCCTGCCTGAATGGAAAATATGTAAATCATTTTTTACTGACTACCGCTGGTTTGCTTTTAACCAACGTAAATGATAAAGTTCGATATGGTAAAGCACCCGAAAATTATCAGCAACTTTCTCCTTATGCAAGTATTTCTGTAAAACCTTTTAACAAATATGATGTACGTTTTCGGTGTTTTTATAAAAACATTTTTCGGATGCCTACTTTCAACGATTTATATTATGTTTATGTTGGCAATCGAGATTTAAAGCCTGAAAAAAGTCATCAATTCAATGCAGGTGTTACTTATTGTACTTCTCTTGAAAACTGGCTGCCATTGTTGACCATAACATGGGATGTTTATCACAATGAAGTGAAAAACAAGATTATTGCTTTTCCACAAAAAGATATTTTTAATTGGACAATGAAAAATTATGGAAAAGTTTTGATTGATGGGTTGGATTTATCCGTAGAAGGTTCGTTTTCGTTATCCGAAAAAATTGGAATAATTGCAGGAACTACTTATACTTACCAAAAAGCTATTAATGTAACTGATCCATCAGAAGAAAATTATCGTCATCAAATCCCTTATACACCAAGAGTTTCTGGTTCAGGAAGAGCTGCCTTGCAAACGCCCTGGCTTAATATTGCCTATTCGTTCCTCTGGTCGGGTAAAAGATATGCACTTTTTCAAAATTATGCAGAAAATCGTTTGTCTGGTTATGCCGATCATAGTATTTCCTTACAAAAAGAAATAAAAATCAAGCAGCAAGTTTTATCGCTGAATGCAGAAATATTGAATTTATGGAATACGAATTATGAAATAATTCGGTGGTATCCCATGCCTGGTCGTTCATTCCGTATCACCGTAGCTACTCGATTTTGAGAAAAAAGTAAATGTTATTTTCGGAATGAAACAAGCAAAAAATTTTTTTATTGAGATTTTGAGAAATTTTCTCTTTTTTGTTACATTGAGAAACGTTATTATCTTGTATGACAATTATAAAATGGGTTTTGCTCCAATCCATACTTACTATTTTGCTTCAAAAAACATTTCATTTTTAGTGGTTCCCGTAATTTCGCTTTACTTTAATTGTCTTGACAAAAAAGAAAACATTTTTTCATTTTGCTTGTTTTTGAGATTTTTTCTCCGTACAACTCCTGTCTTTTCTGTGGAACTCTGTGAAAATAACTGATATATTACATAAAGGAACTCGGAGATTTACACAGAAAGATACTGAGATTTTTGTTCCCCTTTTATTTTATAGGAGACGTTTTATGAAACGTCTCTACTTAAAACTCCAAACTCCTGATTTTCAACTAAATGTTCAAAACTCGAAACTACACATTGATATAAAAAATATCTTCTTTGTTGGATATTAAAAAAACGAAATAAATATTATTGGTTGTTTAAAAACTGTCTCCTTTTTTATTTTTTGTTTTTCAATTGGCTTTGCAGCGTCTCTCCTTTTTGAGTCAGGCGGTATTTTTGATTTGGATCATTTGGATTATTTGGAATAGTCATTTCTATCCATCCGTTTTCAAGTGCAGGTTGCAAATAAGTAAAAAGAAAAGTTGGACGATGCCGTAGGTCTAATTTCCTCATCAACTCTTGCCTACTAAGTTCGCCATTAACAATCAGAATAAGACGTTTAACTTGTTCAGTTACTTGTTCAGTTACTTGTTCGGTAACTTGTTCGGTAACTTGCTGACTTTCTTCAGATTTTCTCCAAAGAATAGCGTAAAAACATTATGGAGGAGAAATACATTTAAATGTTTAGCTATACTGGATAAGCAACCTAATCAATGAACATACTTATATACAAAAATAATAAAATTTAGGAATCTCTAATGCATATATAAGATTTTCTATTTTTGTTAAAAAGTTATTGCTTAATTTAAATTTTCCTTTCATAATCTCTCGTTTATTCTTAAAAATCTGTTGAGTTAATGAAAAGTTGATTTTCTTTTTCATGGGTAAATTGAAAATATCATGTAAATTTGTAACTTGTATTTTTAGATTGATTTTTCATTGGAATTTTAACAACTGTCTTTTCAAAAAAATTAAATTGCTTATCAAGTGAAAAAAAATTTGATCATTGTTCTGGCATTAATCGTTTTTATTTCCTGTACTGCTTCTAAAAAGAAAAATGAGAAGGAAGCCGAAAAGATGAATATTCCCACTTTTTCGAGCGATTCAGCCTATTTATATATAGAACATCAAACAAATTTTGGTCCTCGAGTTCCGAATTCTTCTGCTCATGCAGCATGTCAACAATATCTATTTCATTCTTTAAAAAGATTTGGGGCAGAAGTAATAATTCAACAAGCCGATTTACAGGCTTTTGATGGTACCATTCTTCATGCGGCAAATATTATTGGTTCTTTTTCTCCAGCAAAAGAAAATCGCCTTTTGCTTTTTGCTCACTGGGATTCGCGACCGTGGGCTGATAATGATCCAGAACCAGCAAATCGTCGACAACCTGTTTTGGGTGCTGATGATGGTGCCAGCGGAGTGGGTGTTTTATTAGAAATAGCTCGTCAATTGGGAAAACAGTTACCTAACATAGGAGTTGATATTATCTTTTTCGATGCAGAAGATTATGGTAATTCCCAGTCATTTCAAAATGAAAATACAAACAATTCGTGGTGCCTTGGTTCTCAATACTGGGCAAAACATCCTCATAAACAAAATTATCAAGCTCGATTTGGTATTTTACTCGATATGGTAGGAGCATCGCAAGCCCTTTTTTATAAAGAATACTTTTCGTTAACTTATGCTCCACAAATTGTTTCAAAAGTGTGGACAGAAGCAAAAAATCTTGGCTTTGGTCAATATTTTATTGATCAGCAAGGTGGAGCTATTACCGATGATCACTTTTATGTGAATAATTTAAGAGGAATACCGAGCATTGATATTATTCATTATGATCCTAATAGTGCTACCGGTTTTCCACCTTATTGGCATACTTTACACGACACTATGGAAAATATAGACAAAAATACTCTACTGGCTGTCGGAACAACGTTGTTGCATATCATATACAACGAAAAATAAAAATTGAATATGGAACTTCGGTTTAAAAAAATAGTAGTAAAAATTGGAAGCAATGTTTTAACTCAATCGGATGGTACGTTGGATATTTCCATTATGTCTACCCTTGTTGATCAAATTGCCCTATTGTATAAAGAAGGTGTTGAAATTATTATTGTTTCGTCTGGTGCAGTAGCTTCTGGAAGAAGTTTATTAGGGATCAACAAAAAAATGGATATTGTGGACCAACGTCAATTGTATTCTACTGTCGGACAGGCAAAACTTATCAATCTTTATTGGGATTTGTTTCAAAAACATGGTATAACAGTTGGTCAAGTATTAACTATGAAACAAAATTTTAATAGTCGACGCAATTACCTTAATCAGCGGAATTGTATTAAGGTAATGCTCGAAAATAAAATAATTCCTATCATTAATGAAAATGATGCTGTTTCTGTTTCTGAACTAATGTTTACCGATAATGATGAACTTTCAGGACTTATAGCTTCGATGATGGATACGGAAGCTTTATTCATTTTAAGCAACATAGATGGAATTTATACCGGTTCGGTCGATGATCCTTCCGCAAAAATTATCCGTGAAATAAAAAAAGGGGAAGATATTTCTCCCTACATTCAAAAAACTAAATCTACTTTTGGAAGAGGCGGTATGCAAACAAAAATTAATATCGCTCGTAAAATTGCCGATCAGGGAATAGAAGTTTTTATTGCTAATGGAAGAAAAGAAAATATTCTCATTCAGTTAATGGATAAAAATCAGGAGGCTATTTGCACACATTTTGTGGCTGAGAAAAGTGAAGTTTCCAGTATAAAAAAATGGATAGCTCACAGTGAGGATTTTGCAAAGGGTGAAATTTATGTTAATGCTGATGCTGCAAAGGCTTTGAAAAGTGATAAAGCAATAAGTTTGTTGCCTGTGGGTGTTACAAAAATTGTTGGCAATTTTGAAAAGGATGATATTGTCAGAATCATGGATGAAAACGGTTATTCATTTGGGATCGGAAAAATTCGTTACGACAGTACAAAAGCAAGAGAATTAATAGGCAAAAAACATCAAAAACCATTGATTCATTATGATTATATGTATCTGGAATAAAATAAACCGTTTTTGTGGTTTATGATTTTATTCCATCTTTTTTGTACTTATAAAAAGAATTGAAGATGTATCTTTCCTTATTTTATGAGCTTAACGATAGCAATTGATGAGAAATTATTTCTAAAGAAATCAAAATATCTCATTTATGAGAAAAACAGAACGATATTTATGCATTTTGTTGATTAGTGTATTTTTTGTGGGATGCAACACGACAAAATTTGTTCCGGAAGGAAAATATTTATTGGATAAAGTTGATATAAAAACAGACGTTCGTTCTATTAAAAAAAATGAGTTATACGATTATCTCCGACAAACGCCCAACAATTCTGCCTTTGGATTATTTCGTACCCAATTAGGAATTTACAGTTTAGCAGGCAAAGATACTACGAAATGGCTCAATAGATTTTTAATGAAAATAGGTGAAGAACCTGTTATTTTTAATCCTACTCTTACCGATTTATCTGCTCAGCAGTTACAACTTTGCTTTGCCAATAAGGGGTATCTGAATTCAAAAGTGGACACGAAAATAGAATTTTATGACAAAAAAGCAAGAGTAGAATATATCATTACCTCCAATCAACCTTACCGCATTAAAAATTATAACGTTCAAATTCCTCATAATGAATTAGCTAAAATCGCCAACGACACTTTGCGGAGCTTGATTCATCGCAACATGCTTTTTGATATTGACGTACTGGATGCTGAACGCGAAAGAATTACCTCACGATTTCGTCAAATGGGTTATTACAATTTCCGAAAAGATTTCCTTTCTTATACTGCTGATACTACTATTGCTTCTCATCAAGTAGATTTAACTCTTCATTTAAACGATAATTTACTCAATCCCACCGATTCACTTTATAGTATTATATTTAAGAAATTCAGTATACGAAATGTAACTTTTTATATTAACGCTACCAATATTTCGGAACTACAAGAAAATGGAGTTACAGACACCATCAATTTCAGAAATTTTACTATGGTTACGCCTCGCAAACAAATTATCAGAATTGATGCTTTGGTACAAAACACCTATATTAATCCCAAAAGTGTGTATAATGATGTGGATGTAGAAAAAACTTATTCTGCGCTTAATTCGCTCGGAGCTATAAAATATGTCAATATTAGTTTCAGTGAAACAAAAGATAGTTTATTAGATTGTAACATTTTTATAATGCCTTCTTCAGCTATTTCTCTTACAGGCGAAATTGAAGCTACTTATACAGACGGTTACTGGGGTGGAGCAGTAAATTTGAACTTAATCAACAAAAATATTTTCAAAGGAGCTGAAACTTTTTCATTACAAGGTCATGGAGCCTATGAATGGCAAAAAAATATATGGGCACAGGAATGGGGTGGACAGATAGGACTAAAGTTTCCACGTTTCATATTGCCCTTTGCCAGCTATGATTTTAAAAGAAATCTCCATGCCAACACTGAGTTTTCTGGATCCTATTATTATCAATTCAGACCAGGTGAATTTAGAACAACAAATTCACAAATTGGTATTAAATATCTTTGGAATCGTTCTCAATATCAACATTCTATTAATTTAATTGATATTAATTATGTCTATTTTCCTGAAATTTTCCCCACTTTTCGTGAAAAATTTCTTGACACAGGAATTTTTAATCGTTATAATTACGAAAATCACTTCATTATGGGAATCGGTTATTCTGGTTCTACTACTAATTATCGTTTGTCCAGTCCTTTGAGAAATTTTTTTACCATGCGATACAATATTGAAACTGCTGGAAATTTTTTATATGGCTTAAATCATTTATTGGGAAGTGCTCCTAAAAATGGTTCTTATCAATTATTCAATATTGATTACGCACAATATGTAAAAACTGAATACAATATTACTTACCATCAAATTTTCGATTCAAACAACAGATTCGTTTATCACGCAGGGATTGGCGTGGGTGCTCCTTATGGAAATGGAAAAATAATCCCTTATGAGAAACGATTTTTTAGCGGGGGAGCAAATAGCGTAAGAGGATGGACCGAAAGCACTTTGGGACCAGGCGTTTATAAAAGAATCAATACGCTCATGAGAGACTATAACCAAACGGGTGATGTTAAGCTGGATTTGAATATGGAATACAGAGCAAAATTATTCTGGCTACTTGAAGGAGCTGCTTTTATAGATGCAGGAAATATCTGGACTATTAAGGATTATGAAACTCAACCTGGCGGGGTTTTTCAATGGAACAATTTTATAGATCAAATTGCAATTGCTTATGGAATAGGACTTAGATTTGACCTTACTATTATGATAGCACGTCTTGATTTAGGAATAAAACTACATGATCCCGTCCTTAAACGTAGTGAATGTTGGAGACTACCGCCAAAATGGAGCGACCTCGCCTTTCATATTGCTATTGGTTATCCTTTTTAAAGTTATCAAATTTTTTGTGTTTTTTCTTTCCTAAAAGGTTATACGACATTCGATGATAAGGAGTTGCCCCAAATTTTAAAATGGCTTCTCGATGTTGAAAAGTAGGATAAGCCTTATTTTTTTGCCAATAATATTGAGGAAATTTTTCTCCCAATTGTTCTATAATTTCATCACGGTGTGTTTTGGCTAATATGGAAGCTGCAGCTATAGACAAATATTTGCCATCACCTTTCACAATTGTTTGATAAGGAATATCAGCATAAGGTTTAAAATAATTCCCATCTATGATAATGAATTCAGGTCGAATCGAAAGTTTATCTATTGCTTTATGCATTGCCAAAATAGAAGCATTGAGAATATTCATCTGATCAATTTCGACATTACTTACTTCAGCTACTGCCCACGCCAAAGCTTCCTTTTCTATAATGAAACGTAACTTTTCTCTCACACCGGAAGTTAACTTTTTAGAATCATTTATCTGAGGACAAACAAAATCGTCAGGCAAAATTACTGCAGCAGCTACAACTGGACCTGCCAAACAACCACGACCTGCTTCATCACATCCGCATTCATACTTATGAAATGAAAAACGGGACTTTAATTCGGGAGTGATTTTATTTCTTTTTGTTAGATTCAATTTTGTTTTTTGAATAAATATTTTTCTGATCAGTCGATTTTTTTGTCTTTCACTTCTTCCCACAAAACAGGAGCAACTTTCAGAATTTTAGAATAAGTCAACGACTTTTCTTTGGTAGTTTTATTAATTAAATGAAAATGATTATCAACGATATCAAAAACATTCAACAAGATACTGAGAATAAGAAGATATTTTAAGCCACCAACAATACCGCCAAAAAATTTGTTCAACCCACCTAATTGAATGAACGATAATGTTTTATCCAGTAAATGAGCAAGTATAAACAAGCCTATAGCTATAATAATAAAACCCAATAAAAAAGCCAAAGGTTTGGTTATCTGGGGGGACAAAAATGCAATATTAAGCAACAACTTTTCAAAGGGAGTGGTCAATAATTTTGCTCCATAAATACCAATGACAATGACAGCAAAGGAGGTTAATTCTTTTATCAATCCTTTGAATAAACCTTGAATAAAACCAAAAACAATAGGAATCAAAATAATTAAATCCAGTGTATTCATTACTGTAAATTCAAGTAATTAATGCAACTTTTTCAAGAGGGAATAAAAGGAAAAAAAATTATTTTCAGGGCAAAGGAAAAAAACTTTTTCCCCTTTGCCCTGATGGAATAAATGTTTTACTTCGATTTTTTCCCTATAAAAAATTACAAAAATAAAACATTAACCATAGCACAAAAATACATAATTTAAACAAGGAAACACAGAAATGCAAACAAAAAGATATAGCATTAGCTATCGGAAAAGATAAATCGGTTGTATCATGTGAACTGCGTCGAAACTGTGATAATCGAAACGGGTAACACAGAGCGGATTTGGCACAACGCAAATACGAAAATAGGCAGAAGAACAAACGTAAATGTATACGTTTTACAGAAGAATGAATAACCCCGAGGCAAGCCTCGAGGAATTCTTTTGAAATAAAGAAATTCCTTAAAATTGACTATCCTCGCCGCAAGCAGCGAGGTATTAC
>ERZ795045.2823-NODE-2823-length-16379-cov-4.676121_pt1 | contig 16379 bp, 13 predicted proteins | sample MGYA00375129_ERZ795045 | MGnify/ENA primary metagenome ERZ795045 (study PRJEB30174, sample SAMN05720166) | activated sludge metagenome | isolation source: anaerobic digester from wastewater treatment plant | place: Japan | collected 2015-05-15 ... | reverse complement strand
AGGCTCCGTGTTAATGCCCGAACGACCCTGTTCACGGTCACTTCGGACATGCCTGCCCACAATGGCAATGCCAGGCAACGCGCGTACGCGCTTGCCGTTACCGGGCAATCGTGATCATCCAGCAGCCGCGCGCAGTCATCGGCCACTTCTCCTTCCACCGCGGCGTCCACCCCGTATCGTACCAGCATTCTCCAGCGAACGGCCCCCGCGGAAACTGGCAAGCGAACCACGTAGAAATACCAGGCAGGTTCCGCGCCGGGCAGGACGGCCTGGGGCGTTACCTCCGCGGGAAGGGCCTTCGTCAGCAGCGTGGCCACCCTGCGGCGATCGCGCAATGACGCGTCAAACCTGTCCAGTCGACGCATGCCCAGGGCTGCCTGGACAGGGTGAAAACGGGCCTCCCCGGAAGGGACCGGCTGCGCGCCCCGATAAATCCGCTCTATCCAGGACGCGGTCACGGGCGAAGCCAGCAGCATCAGCGGTAACCATGCCAGGCCCGAGGCGGTCAGCCAGCGTTCCCTGGCAACGGCCCGTGCCTTGAACCGAAGCGTCTGGGGATCCAGGGGCAAACGCTCCATCCGGGCCCGGACGAAACCGGTGAGCGCCGGGTCCCGGCTGACTACCATGCCTCCTCCAAGGCCTGCCAGGGGCTTGTTGGGTTCAAAGGAAAAAAAACCGGCGTATCCCATCCCCCCCACGCTTTCCCCATTCAATCGCGCGCCAAGGGCATGGGCACAATCTTCGATCACGGGTATACCCCGGCAGGCACATAACGCGGCGATCTCCGGCACTGGCGCGGGGGAGCCGAAAGCATGCAGTACCATGACCGCGCGGGTCCGGGAGGACAGCCTGCGTGCCACGGTATCCGGTGTCACGTTCAATGTCCCGGGATCGATATCGGCGGGGACCGGTTCGGCCCCCGTCTCCCGGATCAGGGGAACCAGTGATCCCAGGGTATACGCGGGAATGATCACCTCATCTCCCCGGCCCAGGCCGAGGTATTCCAGAATGAGTCGCATTCCCTGGCGGCCTGAATTGACGGCTGCCGCGTGGGGCACGTCGAGGTAACGGGCCACGCGACGTTCCCACTCCGTGACCAGGGAAAACGCGGCCGGCTCTACCTGCCCGCGCGCCCCTCGAACCATCCGTTTTTCAGCCCGGTCCAGCCCTACCCTCCGCCTTGGCACCAGCCACATTCACTCCAGCCCTCCCAGGTAGAAACGGAACGCCCACCACAAATGCCACCAGTCCGCCACTGCCGTTACCGGGTTCAACTTCAGGCTCAATTCCGCGTTGGTGGTATCCCAGCAGGGCGTGGAACACGCGCGCACCTCGCGGCGCGCCTCGTGAAACGCCCGGCTGCGCCACATCTCATGGAGCGGCGCGTTCCGGACATTGAACACGCCCGCCTTGTCCAGGCAGGCGGACACGTCCCCCGTGGCCGTTACCGCGGCCACGGCGTACCCCGCGAAACAGGAATGCGGAATCGGGCCCTCGTAGACCCTCGCGACTTTTTTGAGAAAGCCGGGTGAAGTGGTCAGCATGCCGCTTCTCGCGCAGGCCTCGCGCAACCGCGCCATGGCCTTTTCCAGCGCGGGCAGATCCTCGGGCCGGAAAAAGAGGCGTTCCTCCGAGCCGGGAGGCATGCCCTTGTGCAACATGTGCGCGTGAACCGGCATGAACTTGACCTGGTGCACGCCCAGTTCCCTAGCGAAGGTCAGCATCTCCGGTAGTATCTCATAGTTTTCCCGGGTAATCAGGGTATTGATACTGACGCGGATTTCAGGGGCATGCTCCCGGAGGGTCTGAACCCCTTTCAGGGTCCGGGCCCATGTTCCCCGTCCGCGTAACGCCTCGTGGCCTTCCGGCTCGAGGTGATCAATGGAAATGGACACCGCGCGCAGCCCCGCGTCCGCCAGCGCTCGAACCCGTTTCGGCGTCATCAGCAGGCCGTTCGAGCACATGTGCACCCGCATACCCCGTTCCGCGGCCCCGGCGATAATCTCCTCGAGGTCGCGTCGCAACATGGGTTCGCCGCCACTGATGGACACGAGCATGGTTCCCAGCCGTTTCGCGCTGTCCAGCACCCCCAGCCATTCGGCCGCGGTCAGTTCGGGAACCTCCCGATGGGATTCCCGGTCACACACCCCGCACATGACGCAACGAAGGTTGCACCGGTCGGTCAGGAAAAGCAGCAACACGGGCAGATACGGCGGATCACCGCCCATGAACCGGGACCAGATCACCCGCCCAACCCGCCAACTGTTTCGTGCCTGCCTGATTATCGATGTCACCATGCAACCCGCCTTTTAGTCCAAGGTTGTCTCCTCCCGCTGAAGAAACAGTGGGAACCATGCGTGAATTTCCCTCATCCTACCGCAAACCGCATTCGAATCCCGGGTTCATCGGCGTTTTCTCTGGAAGGTTCGATCCCCGTGATATAATGAGTCCTCGGCAACGATTCATACTTCCCTGGTCCCACAAGGAGGAACCATGTCCGCCAACCAGACCCCGATGCTGGAGTTTGTGCTGTCCAATTACCATCATTTCAATGCCCGGGCCCTGCGGGATGCCCTGCTGGCTTACCGTCGTCACATCGCTGCTGGCGGCCGGATGTTCTGGGCCGTGGCCGGGGCCATGTCTTCCGCCCGGCTCGGCATTTCACTGGCCCCCGCGATCCGGGCGGGACTCGTGCACGGCCTGTCCGTGACCGGGGCCAACCTGGAAGAATCGCTGTTCCGGCTGGTCGCTCACGAACATTACCACGATTTCCCCGATTATCGATATTTCCGCAAGGAGGACGATACCCGCATCCTGAACCAGCGCCTGCGGCGGGTCACGGACACCACGATCCCGGAAGATGAAGCTTTCCGCGCGGTGGAACACCTTATCGTTCCGATGTGGAAACGGGCCACGGAACGGGGAGAACGGCGTTTCTGGCACGAGTATTTCTACGAACTCATTCTGAGCCTGGATGCCTCCCTTTGCACCGGACCGAGGGAAGAATGCTGGCTGCTGGCCGCCGCGGAACGCAACCTGCCCATTGTGGTCCCCGGCCACGAGGACTCCACCTTTGGAAACATCTTCGCCTCGTACGTCAAAACGGGTGAATGCCGGGCCGATATCGTAAAGTCTGGTATCGAATACATGGCGTGGTTCTACGACGTTTACCAGGACCTGTCCACCGAACCGGGCGTCGGGTTTTTCCAGATAGGTGGCGGCATCGCGGGAGATTTTCCCATCTGCGTGGTGCCATCCATCAAGTATGACCTGCAACAGCCGGTCCGCCCGTGGAGTTATTTCTGCCAGATCTCGGATTCCACCACGTCCTATGGCTCCTACAGCGGCGCGACACCCAATGAAAAGATCACCTGGGACAAGCTCACCGAAGACACCCCGATGTTCGTCATCGAATCCGACGCGACGATCGTGGTGCCGATTATCCTGCGGGCCCTGCTGGAATGGGCAGCCCACCCTGAAGCCGCGGATGCCCTGGCGAGGCAGCATGGCGGATCATAACCTGAAAAAAGGCCCTCCTGGGGAACAGGTTCGTTTATAATTACATGGGACGAGGAGTAACACGGATGGCTGAAGATACGATCTTCGCGAAAATCGCGCGCGGCGAGATCCAGGCGGATGTCGTGTACCAGGACAACGAATACTGCGCCTTCCGGGACATTCACCCGGCCGCGCCGATCCATTTCCTGGTGGTGCCAATCGAACCCATCCCCGACATCCTGAGCGACGCGGGGCAGCATGAACGGATTATCGCGGGGCTGGTGCTGGCGGCCAATCGTGTCGTGCGCAAGTTCAACCTGGAAATGACCGGGTTCCGCTACGTGATCAACTATGGTCGGGACGGCGGCCAGGAAGTGCCCCACGTCCACCTGCACATCCTGGCTGGACGACAACTGGGCTGGCCGCCAGGGTGACATAAACCTGTCTCCACGCTCATCCGGGGAGTCGCGCATTGAAACTGCTCACGGAAATAACCGGCGGCACGAAAATCTGCGCCGTTATTGGACACCCGGTTAAGCATTCGCTATCGCCACCCATGCACAATGCCGCGTTTGCCGCGACGGGTCTGGATTACGCCTACGTGGCCTTTGACGTGGCAGACGTAACCTCCTTCATGGCTGGCATCCGGGCGTGCGAAAACGTGGTGGGACTGAGTGTCACCATTCCCCACAAAATCGCCGTGATGTCCCTCGTGGACGAAGTCGATGACCAGGCCCGGCTGGCCGGATGCGTCAACACGGTTACCTGCCGGGAGAACCGGCTGTTCGGGAGCCTCACGGATGGGGCAGGGGTGTTACGGGCATTCGAGGCCCACGGGGTGGACCTGACGGGTAAACGGGTGCTGTTCTTCGGATCTGGGGGAGCGGTACGGGCTGTCGCGTTCGCCCTGGTAACGCGCGCCCAGCCTGCCGCCCTGACCATCGCGGGACGTACGCGGGAACGGGTAGACCGCCTCATCGAGGACATCGCGAAGGTCACGACCATCCCCGCGCGAACGGCGATGTTACCGGAAGACCTGAACCGGGTGGTTCCTGAACATGACATCCTGATTCATGGCACGCCGGTCGGTATGTATGGCAACCACCCGGAAGAAAGCGTGGTACCCTGGGACCTGCTGCAGCCGGGACAGGTGGTGTTAGACATGGTGTATCGGCCCCGGTGGACCCGCTTATTGCGGGACGCTCTGGCCCTGGAGTGCGTGGTCATACCGGGATTGGAAATGCTCCTGTACCAGGCAGCCCTGCAGTTTGAAACGTGGACGGGCATCCCTGCCCCGATCGACGTGATGCGAGCGGTTCTGGAACATAAACTGGAGCAAGATCAATGCTAAAAACGCGCATTATGAAATAATGGTGTTAAAGGAGTTGTTAGTGTTATGGAGGAAATGATGGAACTACTGGCAAAGGGAGCCGAGATGAAGGTCCAAAGTTTCATTGGGAAAGTCAGCATCGCGGGTCTGGCCCAGATGGACACCCAGATCAACGACTGGCTCAAGAGGTCGAAAGCGAAGGTCATCCATATTGGACAGTCCTTCGGTAACGACATTCATCATGACGGCCGGGGCAACGAGCCCATCATCGTGGTGACTGTCTGGTACGAGGAGCCCCAGGCGGACAAATTCAGCGAGTAAGGGCGTTATCCGCCCTACATTGAGGGCAGGTGTGAGGGGGCGGGCATATTGAGCATTCCAGGTATATCAGGGCCTTCATCATGAAAGTCAAAGTCTATCCATCCAGGCTGTCTGGATCTGTCCTTATCCCGGGTTCCAAGTCGCATACGATCCGGGCGGTAACGATCGCTTCCCTGACAGATGGCGAGAGCGTCATCCGTCGGCCCCTTATTTCCCTGGATGCCCTTTCCGCCAGGGAGACCTACCGGGCGTTCGGCGCCGTGATCACGGAAGAATCGGACGCCTGGCGCGTGCTTGGGTTTGGGGATACGCCGCGGGTCCCGGAAAACTGCGTGGACGTGGGCAACTCGGGAACTACCATGAACATGGCCCTGGGGACCGCGTCACTGCTGCGGGAAGGCATCGCGGTGCTCACGGGAGACGCGCAGGTACGCCGCCGCCCGAATGCCCCCCTGGCCGACGCGCTCAACGCGCTGGGCGCGCAGGTCGTTTCCACCCGGGGCACGGGCACGCCGCCTTTCGTGGTCCAGGGCCGCATCCGTGGCGGTTTCGCCACGCTGGAGGCCAGAAACAGCCAGTACGTGTCCTCCCTGCTCATCCACGCGTCCATGGCCAAACGGGACACCGAACTCCGGGTTCCGGTGCTGTTCGAGAAACCCTACGTGGAAATGACCCTGGACTGGTTGCGGAAACAGGGGATTCACGTGGAGCATGACGATGCCCTGGAATATTTCCGCGTACCGGGCGGCCAGCGATACATTCCCTTCGACCGGGCGATCCCGGGCGATTTTTCCACCGCCACTTTCTTCCTGGCGGCGGGCGCCCTTCCGGGGAATCGCGTCACCTGTCTTGGCCTGGACATGAACGACACCCAGGGAGACAAGGCCGTAGTGGATTACCTGCGGGCCATGGGGGCCCGCGTAAACGTGGAAAAACACGCCCTCACCCTGGACGGCGACACCCTCGAAGGCGGGGAATTCGACCTGAACGCCACGCCGGACGCGTTGCCCATGATGGCGGCGCTGGCGTGTCACGCCAAGGGCGAAACCCGGCTGGTCAACGTGGCCCAGGCCCGTCTCAAGGAAACCGACCGCATCCGGGTCATGCGGGAAGAACTGTCCCGCTTGGGAGCGCATGTCACGGAGCGGGAAGACGGACTGGTTATCCGGGAATCGTCCCTGGAAAGCGGCACCGTGTTCAGCCACGGCGACCACCGGGTGGCCATGGCCCTGGCCATTGCCGCCACCGCGGCCCACGGCCCGGTCACCATCGAGGGGATGGAAGCCGCCGCGGTAACCTATCCCGAATTCATGACCCACCTGGCGGGGGTTGGCGGGTGCGTGGAAATCCTAGACCCGTGACAGCGGGTTCCCCTCCCCCGGCATCTTTTCCGGTATGGTATTGTTTTGTTGTTTTGTATCGAAGGGAATTCCCCTGAAAGGCTGGAACCGCGCATGAACATCGTGATCATGGGGCCCAAGGGGGCCGGAAAGTCAACGGTCGGGCAACGTTTCGCGGAACGGGCAGGCCTGCCCTGGCTGGAAACCGACCGGCTCATCGAAGACCTGGACGCCTGCCGCCGCGGCGGTGAACACCGTTCCTGCCGGGACATCTTCCGGGCGGACGGCGAACAGGTCTTCCGGGAACTGGAAAAAGAGGCCGCGGCGCGAGCGGCCGAAACGGATTACACCATCATCATCACCGGGGGCGGGCTGATGATGGATCCGGAATCCCGGAGCCGGTTGCGCGGCAACGCGCTGCTGGTATGGATAGACGCCGACGACGCGGTGTTGTGGGCGCGAGTGACCCGGGGGGGCTTGCCGCCCTGGCTGGAAGGTCCGGACGGGGCCGCCCGATTCGCCGCGCAGTGCGCCCACCGGAGGGAGGTGTTGCGCCCCTTTGCGGATATTGTCCTGCACGCGGATGATCGTGATCCCGACGCGCTGGCCGCGGAACTGGAAGAACTGGTGTCCCGGGAATTGTCCTTACGCCAGAGTTCCCCCAACACCTGGGGAGATATCATCCGGGTCACCACGTTCGGGGAAAGCCATGGTCCCGCCATTGGGGCCGTGCTCGACGGTATCCGCCCGGGCGTTCCGATCAGCGAGGAGGATATCCAGCGGGAACTGGACCGGCGGCGGCCGGGACAGAGCAAGGTGGTTACCCAGCGTCGGGAGACGGATACCGTGCGGATTCTCTCCGGCATCTACGAGGGGAAAACGACGGGCGCGCCCATCGCGATGGTCATCTTCAACGAAGACCAGCGTTCGCGGAACTACGACAACCTGAAAGATCTGTTCCGCCCGGGACATGGCGATTTCACGTTTTACGCGAAGTACGGTCACAGGGATCACCGGGGCGGTGGACGCCAGTCGGGGCGGGAAACGGCCTGCCGGGTTGCCGCCGGCGCGGTGGCCATGAAAATGCTCCGCGCGATGGGGGTATCCATCGTCGGCCACGCGATCGAAGTGGCGGGTATTCGCGCGAAACGTTTCGTGCGGGAGTTCATTGAACAGAACCCCGTGCGATGCGCCGATCCAGACGTGGCGCCCCTGATGGAACAGGCCATCCTGGACGCCCGGAGCGACCGGGATTCCGTGGGCGGCATTATTCAACTGGAAATCGAGGGGCTACCGCCCGGGCTGGGCGACCCCGTTTTCGCCAAGCTGGACGCGCGCCTGGCATCGGCCATCATGACCATAGGCGCCATCAAGGCCGTGGAAATCGGGGACGGCTTTGCCATATCCCGCATGCGGGGAAGTGAAGCCAACGATCCCATGGAAAACGGCCGGGTCGTCAGCAACCACCACGGCGGGATTCTCGGCGGCATCTCCAGTGGGGCCCCGGTCATTCTCCGGGCCGCGGTCAAGCCCACCGCGTCCATCGCAAAAAAACAGCGTACCATCGATCTGGAAGGCCAGAACGTGGAGGTGGAAGTACTGGGACGGCATGACCCCTGCATCGTTCCCCGGGCGGTACCCGTGATCGAACACATGGCTGCCCTTGTATTGCTCGACGCGATGGAGATCCAGGCCCGGCTGAATCCCCAGTGGGCAGAGCAGTATCATTATCCCCCGGAATTCTGATGGCCTGATGGCCGGGAATGGAACCTTGACATGACCTCTCCCGCCTTGAAACCCACCCTTGCCCATCGCGCCAGAATCAGCATGCAACGGTACATCCTCCGGGGACTGGCGGTCGTGGTGCCCGCCGGTATCACGGTGTACGCGGTGATGTTCTGCTACCGGATCACGGCAGCGCACCTGGCCCCATTTCTACGTCGGTTTCTGGTGGACGTACCCGAATGGCAAGTACCCTTGCTGGCCATGGCCATCTTTCTCGCCGGGGTCTTCCTGCTGGGGTCACTGGCCACGGTCGCGGTTGGCCGGCGGGTGATCGAACTGTTCGAGTGGATGCTCCGGAAAATTCCGATCATCAAGAGCATTTACGGCGCGACCCGGCAACTCATGGAAATCATCGCGCCGTCTGACAGTGCCGCGCCGAAATACCAGTCGGCCGTCCTGGTGCCTTTCCCTGACCAGGAATCATACGCGATCGGGCTGGTTACGGGAACCATCCGCGTTGGAGACGGTATCGAGCGATACAAGGTCTTCGTGGTTACCACCCCCAACCCCACCAGCGGTTACCTGTGTTTTTATCCTCCTGAGCAGGTCCTCCCGCTCAGGATGTCCGTGGATGAAGTGGTCGAGTCGGTCACTTCCGGTGGGGTGCTGTTTCCTGAAGAACTGGCTACCGATCCGGGACCCGCGGCGCCTGTTCAGGGGGAAATCTCCCCGCTTTCCGGGACATCGACGCCCGAAATGCGTCCCAAGGAAAAGGGAAAAAAAGGCGGGTTCTTCAAGACCCGTTTCGTGTCCGGTATCCTGCTGATTGTGCCCCTCGTGATTACGGTGATGGTACTGGAATTCCTGTTCAACCTCACGGTAGGAAAGGTCAAACCCCTGATCGCCCTGCTGCCCATGCCGGTGCCCCCCTGGGCCCACGCCATTGTGGCCGCCGGGCTGTTGCTGGCCGTGCTGTGGCTAGTCGGGGTGGCCGTGTCCCTGTTCATTTTCCGCAAACTGCTCCAGTGGATCGAATCGGCCCTTCAACGGATACCCCTCGTGGCGGAGGTGTACAAGGTCTCCAAGCAGGTTGTGGAAGCCCTCGCCGACGAAACGGAAGCCGACTCCCTGCGGAAAATGCCGGTTTTGATTGATTTCCCGAGTCCCGGGGTCAAGGGTATAGGTTTCGTCAGTGGTATCTCGCGCGGCGCGGATGGCCCCCTGGTCCGGATTTTCTGTCCCACCACGCCCAACGTTTCCGTGGGCATCCTCCTCCTGATTCATCCTAAACATATCCGGAAATGCCTACTCGCGCCGGACGAAGCCTTGCGCGTACTGTTATCCGTAGGCGTGCTGGGACCCGACACGCTGGAGACGGAACCGTTTCCGGAAACCTTTCTCTCTGGATAATCCGCGCGGTCACTTGTTGCCCCAGGAGAAAAAGTTCCACTTTTTCCGGGCCCGGCTGTCCGTGTCTTGCTCTTCCCTGGCGGAATCGGGAAGTTCCACCGCTTCCTGGTTATCGTCCCCGGATGGAACGGCTTCACCCCCGGCAACCGGAGCAACCGTTTTCTTGCCTTCTTCAAAAGCCTGCCAAAGAGTTTCCGTGCGCGGTTCCCGGGGTGGGGAAGGTGGAGCGTTCAGCCCCGAAGACAACCCCGTAATAGAGGATGGAACCCCCAGCGATTCCGAATCATCCCCCAGGGTTTTCAACCGGATGGTCTGGCCCTGGAGGATGCGGTCCCGGATCACTTTAGCCTTCTCGTGATCGAATTCCATGATCAGCCGATCACAGAGTTGCAACGCCTCATCCGTGAGTCCCATGGCGTCAGCAGCGATAGCCAGCGCGTACAGCACGTTTTTCGTATTCGGCCGTTCCTGGTCGATCACCTTGAGCACATCATACGCCTCGGCGAAACGCTGCCCCTTGATCAACTGGATCGCGTAACGATACTGAAGATGCAACTCACCGGATTTCACGAAACGTCTCCACTGCCCCGCCGTGGATATTATACACCATTACCGGTCCCGTGGTGACGCCACCCCTGTTACATGAATACCGCCCTGAAATCAGGTCGACGCTCCCCTGAAACGGCGCTCCAGGATCACCACCCCGGGAAGCACAAGCCCAATACCCAGGAAAAGCGCGCCTTCGGAGACCCTGGCCACATCGGGCCCCGCCGGAAACAGCCAGTACGTGACCGGGGCCGGTACCAGCCCCATGGACAAGGCCAGCGCAAGACTGTTGACCAGCGCGTGCGTCAGCATGGAGGGAAATAGAGAACCCGTCCGCAGGGCCAGGTAGGCCAGGGGTATCCCCAGCAACGCCGTAGGGAGAAACCGGAAAATACTCAGGTGAAACAGGCCGAACAGCACCGATACGGCCAGCGCGGCAATCCACGGGCGGAACCGTCGCGTGAAGCCCCGCAGCAGGATACCCCGGAACAGCACCTCTTCGCAGACCGCCGGGCTCACCGCGACTACCAGGAACAGCCACGCCCCCGAAAGTACCGAGCCGTCCGTGTCAAAGAAGTGCTGGAAGGCTTCCCGGAAGGCTTCGGGCATGGATAGAAAACGCTCCTGCACCGCGCCGAACGCGGCCGTGACCAGGAACGTGCCGGTTCCCAGCAGGACACCCGCGAGAAAAGCAGCCGGGGACGCGCGCTTCGCGCCAAGCACCGTCCGGAAATCCGCCCGGACCAGCCACAACACGGCCAGCGCCGGAAACAGCACCAGCAGCCATTCCGTCACAAACAGGCCAGGCAGGGGCCAGCGGGCCTGCAACACCGAACCCACGTAGAAAATCAGGGCCATGACCACCCCGAAAATGGCCAGCCCGTGAGACGGCGTCAGGAAATCCCGGGGAGGATAATCCTTCCTGCGCAACGACAGGGGAAGCACGGGCTCGTCGGCGAGGGTTACCTCCTCCCGCTGGAACAGCCAGGCGGCGCAGGCGATAGCGAACAGGGCGGCCGCGAGAATACTGACAAACACCGAGAACAGGGCCTGGGCGGATACGCCGCCAAGCATGGCCTCCTTGACGACCAGCACGGCGTTGACCACGGGCACAAACGTCCAGAACGGCGTCAGCCGGATCCCGGGCATGCCCGCGATCAGGGCGGGCGCGGCGATCAGCAGCATGACAGGGGTCAGGTAGGTCTGGGCCTCACGAAAGCCGCGGGCAAACAGGCACACGGCCATCATCAGGGACGACAGGAAAAGGGCCATGGGAACCATGATGACGCCGATCACCGTCAAAAGGGGCAGGGGATTCCGTAGCAGCGACGCAAACGCACCCGGGAGCGTGTCAGAGATCTGGCCAAAAAAGACGTACATCGTGCCCAACTGGGCCAGCAGGTTCACCACCGCCGTTACCAGGGCAAGGCAGAAGACCGCCAGAAATTTCCCCGTCACCAGTTCGGATCGGGTCACCGGCGTGGACAGCAGGGTTTCCAGAGTGCCTCGTTCCTTTTCCCCGGCCGTCAGGTCCACGGCGGGATAAAACGCGCCCAAGGCCGTAATGATGATCAACAGCGCCGGCAGTAACGCCCCCAGTATCGCCCCGGCTACCTTGACGTTGCCCGCGAGATCCACCCGGGTAACCTTCAGGGGCATAAACTCGGCGGGATCGATTCCCCGGTTTTCAAGACGCCGCCGCTGTTCCCGTTCGGCCACATCCTTGAGGAGCTTGTCCACCCGGTCCAGCGCTTCCAGCGAACGCTGTTCCGTAACGTCGTACAGCAGTTCCACCGGAAGGGATTTTCCCGCGAAAAAACTTTCTGACAAGGGCGCCTTGGTCGTGGCGATCAGGTCGATTTTGCCCTCCCGCAGGTCCCGCCGTGGATCGGTCGAATAGACGACCATGATTTTCCCGGTCGCTTCCAGCCAGGGCCGGATGAGCGGCACGTCCAGCAGGCTGGCGGTTTCCAGGTGTACCCGGGACACGCCCTTTTCAACGCGTTCCTGTCGTAACACCGCCACCTGGGTGCCGATCAGCAGCACCGAGGGATACAGCAGCACGGGCAGGCCAATCATCATGAACAGGGTGCGACGGTCCCGCGCGGTTTCAAGCAGTTCCTTGCCCAGCAGGGTTATGAGCACGCGCCAGTTCACGGGACGGACTCCCCGGTCCCATCGACCGAACCAGAAACCAGCCGAATGAACGCGGACCGCAGATCGGGAGCGTCCGCCTGCCGGCAGATGGCCTCCGGCTCACCCTGGGCCACCAGGCGTCCCTGGTGCATCAGGCCCACCCGGTGACACAAGGTTTCGATCGCGCTTACCTGGTGCATGGAAAGCACCACGGCCACCCCCCGCTCTCCCGCGTGCCGGATAAACTGGAACAGGGCCTCGCTGGTCAGCACGTCCAGCCCATTGGCGGGTTCATCAAGCACCAGCAAGGGGGGATCGTGCAACACCACGCGGGCAATGGATACCCGCTGCAACTGGCCGGTGGACAGGGTCTCGCATCGCGCGTCCAGAAAGGCGTCGAGCCCGAAGATCCCGCTCAGTTCGACGGTTCTGCGTTCGATCAGCCGCCGGGACATCCCGTACAGCCTCCCGAAAAAGGACAGGATCTCCCGGGGTGTCAGCCGCCCGTACAGCCGGGTGTTTCCCGACGCGAAGCCGATCTTGCGCCGCAGTGCGTCCGGTGCGTCTCCCGTGGCCTGGCCCGCCAGGCGGATCTCCCCTTCATCCGGCCGCATCATCAGGGCAATCATCCGGAGCAGCGTGGTTTTTCCCGCGCCATTGGGGCCGATCAGGCCATACACCTCCCCCTTCCGGACTGACAATGTCACCCCCCTTACCGCCCAGAGGGGCGATCCTCTCCGCCCGCGAAACACCTTTCCCAGCCTGATCGCTTCAAGCATCCGCCTAACGCGCTCCGCCCGCGGGCCCCGATTTACCTGGCCGGGGGTCAAGCCCGACCGAGCATGATTTGGATATCTTCCTGCAACGCCTGCAGGTCTTCTTCGTGTTCCACTTCGTCCGAGAGAATCTGCAACACCATGTTATAGGTCACCGGATCCCCTTCCCGGGTCGCGTCCAGCAGGGCCCGGTACACCGAAATCGCGCACTGTTCCCCCGCAATGTTCTGCCGGAGCAGCACCTCGACGTTGGGATCTTCGGGCGGATCGTACGCGCAGTTCGCCCGTTCTTTCCAGGCGGAAGGATCGAGCACCGGCGTGCCTCCCAGTTGGATAATCCGATTGGACACCATGTCTGCGTGACGCAGTTCATCTGCCGCGTGTTGGGTCAACTCGGCGATGACCGCTTCCTTCATGGGGCCCTTGGCGAGCTTCGCGCCCAGCCAGTACTGGTAATACGCCAGCCACTCATCGGCGTAGGCCCGGTTCAGCAGGTCCAGCAGGACGTTCAGGTCCATGGACACGATTTCACGACCCTTGGTTCCCATGTTTCGCTCCTTTCGTTTCGGGCCGCAGCCCTCCCTGAAGGTTTATCGTACCACAGGCCCGGCTCCCCCCTGGCAATCACCGATCACGATTCCGATGCTTTCACACCGCCTGAATCCCTGTCCCGCCACCTCGGATACAGGCTGATGATGACCATCCCGACCACGGCGAAAAGCGCGGCAAACGGCCCGACCAGCAGTACCCCGTCGTATTTTTCGATCCGGTTGCCCCACCAGCTCATCGATTGGGACGCCAGCAACACGGATCCCGCCATGGACGCCTTCCAGATAAACGCGCTCAAGCCGTTATACAGCGCTTCCCGGCGTTCACCCGACAGGGTCTCATCGTAATCGATGATATCCCCCAGCATGGGCACGATCATGACGTAGATGATGGCCTGGCCAATACCGCAATAGGCAAACAGCGCCATGCCCATGTACACCCGCGCGGTGAATGAAACATCCAGTTTGCCCACGATGTACAGGAAAGGCATGCCCGTGGCAATCACGGCCAGCGCCAGAAACATCATCCACTTCATGTGCAGCCGCCGGGCCAGCAGGGGAATGACCCCGTAGAACACGATGGCCGTCAGGATGAAGGGAATCAGCAGGAACGTTATGGTGCTTTCATCGCCATCCAGGCCCAGTTCGGCCCAGTACGGCAGCACCCGCTGCACCGCCAGGAACCCCACGGTAAAAAAGAAAAACGCGAAGGCGTAACTGAGAAACGGGCCGTTTCGGAAGGCGTCCACGACGCCCTGGCCCCAGGGCAGGGGTTCACTCGTCACGGCCTCCGAATCGTAGCGTTCGCGGATCACCAGCACGGGAATCATGAAAAGTACCAGCGATATCAGGGCGAAAATCAGGGCCACCCTGCGGTATCCCGTGGCGGAGAAGGATTCCGTGGTCATCGTCACGTCCACGGGGGTCGGAAGGCTACTGCCCCACGCTTTCAGTTCCGCCCTGGCCAGCGTGTCGAACAGCGCGCGGGAACAGGCCAGCGTGCCGGGCATATCACTGATCACCACAAGGTTGGCCTCCGTCAACCCCTCGGCAAGGGCCGTTTTCATGGCGTCGGACCACCCTGTCCCCTTTCCTCCTTCCGGTTCGAGCAGGATACCCCCCTCGACCCGTTTCAGTTTCCAGCCGTTCAGCAGGTCCCCGCGCGTCAAAGAAAACGCATCGACATCCAATCGTTCCGCCAGGGGTGTTTCCACCAGCAAGGCACCGCCTTCCTGGGGCACGTACCCGGGCACGTCGGCAACCAGGACCGCGCCCTTTCGGGCCATGTCCCGTCGTATCGCCTCGAGATCCGCGTCCCGGGGAAACGTGACGCCGAACCACGCGCGACGGTTCACGTACCGGAGACTATCCGTCAATACCTGTCCTTCCAGAAGGGCCCGAACCGCCCGGCGTCCCGCCGCGCGCGTCACGATTTCATACGCCTCTCCCGCGATTTCCGCCCGCATGCCATCAGCGGTTACACGCATGGCTTCTCTCGGAACCTCCTGGCCCGGCAGGACCTCGCGCGCCTGTTCCAGCAGGTTTTTCAGGGCGGCGCGGACATCGGCCTTGCCATCCCGGGCGACAAGGGTAATCCCGCTGTCCACGCGGCTGGGATCCAGCGCGGCGATGAGTACCCCCGGCAGGGCATTGGCCAGGGCCAGTCCCAGGATCATGCCCACCGCCGTCCATGTGCCAACCGCTACCCGGGCCCGTTCAGATCGCGCGATCTCCGGTCCCAGGGCCGTCAGCGGGACCACCGCCATGGAGAACAGGGTCCAGTGGGCGCACAGCAGCACGGAACCGTACAGCAGGTTCACCAGGGAAGGCCCATCCACGGGGGGATACCAGAAGGCCGTCAGGGTAAAACACATCAGGATACCCCCCCAGAAAATATAAGGGCGGCGGCGTCCCTGAATCCGGGGAAAACGCCAGCGTCCCGGCCGGGTCGGCGTTTTGTCGGAGATCAGGCCCACCACCGGGCTGCTGAAGGCATCCCATATCGTGCCCACGATGAAAATGATTCCCACCAGGTACACCGGAACATAAATGGTCCGGCCCACTCCCGCCGACGGGGAGTAAAAATACAGGCCCCACTGGTTGATCACTTCGCTGCACAACTGCACGCCGATCATGGACAGACAGATGGCAAGCCCTTCCAGCCACGAAAATTCCCTGGTATTTTCCGCGTTACCCATCAGGCCGCGCTCCCGCACTCAGTATTGCCAAACATGGCAACAAGACCCTTTGAATGGTTCGATTTTTCCGGAAAGGATTAAACCCCGGCATCCTCCGGGAAACTTCATGATATAGCACCTTACCCCTGAAACAGGAACCGCCATCCTTGTGGTCTTTTCGGCTTCAATGGGCAAGGTTCGCCAGGGGAACGCGGAGCAGGCGGATTTCCTGGGCGTAATTGCTATAGGCGCGATAGGTTCCGCCCAGGTACAGCATCAGGATTTCCGTCTCCCGCCGCAGGATGATCGGTCGCAGGTTGTCCCGGTCGCTATCGTGGGTCAGTGCCTGCCAGGTCCAGTGTTCACCTCCATCCCGGGTAACGCCGAGAAAGATTTCGTAATGCCGCTTTCCGTCCGCCTGGCTGATAAGCGGTTCCCCGGTGACCGGATTGCTGTTCGTGGCACAGCACACGATCCGGGGCATTCCAGGTACCAGCGCGACCAGCCCGGCATAGTCGTCTTCCCCGGCATACAGTCGCTCACCCGCGTAGGCCAGAAAGTAATCGCGCCAG
>ERZ795045.2809-NODE-2809-length-16440-cov-65.792188_pt1 | contig 16440 bp, 10 predicted proteins | sample MGYA00375129_ERZ795045 | MGnify/ENA primary metagenome ERZ795045 (study PRJEB30174, sample SAMN05720166) | activated sludge metagenome | isolation source: anaerobic digester from wastewater treatment plant | place: Japan | collected 2015-05-15 ... | reverse complement strand
CCGGAATGAGATGGGCGTTGACCGGCAGGCTGGTTTTGTCCTTCAACTGCCAGCGTGTGGAAATAAGGACTTTGACATTAAGAAAAGGCAGAACTTTCTCTGGCGATATTTTCTTTAAATGACGGCTCCCCCAGAATGGTGGGTGTGGTATTTCCTCAGGGGCTAACCGCCTGATTTTAATCTCATCTTTTGTTATTTCCCTGCTGTTCATCCTGCCATCCTTACTTCTGGCATTTTATCCTTTTATAAAAAACACCTGGCTAAAGTAGTTGCCTTGTTTCCATTCCTTGCCTATTTCTTGCCTTTACTCTCTGGGTGGTGATATCCATTGTCCCCCAATAACCCGGATCAGGCTGCACTATCCTCAACCTGATAAAGAGCCTGGCCAGAAAAATTAAGAGCGATCGAACAGGCTTAAAAAATCTATCCTGTATCCACCTTTCTTTTAAGCTTTTTTCATAATTCATGATCATGAGCTCTAATCTCCTCAAACTTCTATAAACCTGTGCTGCCTGCTGATTTTTCTTTCCGTTCTGCCAGATTTTTCATAATTTCTAAAGCGGCCATGGCATCCCGGCCATAATAAACCTCGCCTCCGTAGGCTGGTTTTAGAACTTTCTCCACAAAGCTCCGGTCCAGAGCTGCCCCGCCGCATAGAACCGGAACTTTAAGCCCATGTTCTCTTAACGTCTCCAGATAATCTTTCATCACCCAGCAGGATTTTACCAGCAAGCCACTCAAACCGACGGCCTGTGGTCTGAATTCTTCTATGGCTTTGATAATCTCTTCCACCTTCTGATTTATACCAAGATTAATAACTTCAAAGCCGTTGGCTTCAAGAATCAAAGCGACGAGATTCTTGCCGATATCATGGACATCACCCTGAACCGTGGCCAGGACAATTTTACCTTTTCTTTCCTTAGCGCTCTCTGCCGGAAGATATGGTTTGAGAACAGTCAAAGCTTTTTTAACCGTTTCAGCTGATTTAAGAACAAAGGGCAGCGGTAAATTCTGCTGGCTGAAAAGTTCACCGACTATGTCCATGCCTTTTAAAAGAAAATTATTGATTATCTCCAGCGGTGAATATTTTTTAAGAAGCTCCTGGATAAGGACCTCCATTTGAACTGATTCTCCATTTACCACTGCTTCTACCAGGGCTTTCTCCGGTCGGACAGCCTGCCGTGAAGCTGACGGAGTTGTTGAAGTCAGCAAAAATTTTTCGCCCAGAAGCTCAGTGAGAGGGTCATAACCGGGGCGGCGGTGGTTTAGAATTAAATCCTGGCCCAGCTTTAAAATTTTCTCGGGTATTCTCTGAAGCGGCATTATTTTCGAATGATGAATAATCGCTGCATCGAGACCGGCCTTTAGCGCCAGGGATAAAAAAATAGAGTTTATATAAGGCCTGAGCTCGGCCGGCAAACCGTAAGAGACATTGCTTATGCCCAGAATCGTCTGACACTCTGGAAATCTTTCCTTAAGAAGCCTGATGGCAGTTAAAGTCTCCCGGGGAGCGTCAGCATAGTGATGGTCTCCGCTAGCCAGCGAAAGAGTCAGCGGATCAAAGAAAATATCAGAAGGCTTGAAATTATTTTTATTAACCAGAAGATCATAAAGTCTCAAAGCAACGCGCAGTTTTTCTTCGGCCTTAAGCGCCAGCCCATTCTCATCAATGGTCAGGGCAACAACTGCCGCCCCGAATTCCTTAGCCAGGTCTATCGTCTCCTGCGCTCGCTTCCCTCCATCTTCCAGGTTAATCGAGTTAATGATGACTTTACCACCGTAGTTTTTAAGCGCAGTCTCCAGAGCCGAAATATTACTGCTATCAATCATGACGGGAATTTTGAGCTGGAGATTTAATGTCGGCATAAAAATTTTCCAGTCCGCTGCTTCCTCCCGGCCGGATGTGGCCAGAGCCACATCGGTCAGATGAGCTCCTTCCCGCTCGGCCTCGACTGCCACTTCCATCATCCCCTGAAAATTTTCTGAGAGCAGCAGTCGCCGGAAGGCCTGGCTCCCATTGACATTGGTTCTCTCGGCAATAATTAAAGGCCGCGGCTTGACCCGAAAAGGCTGAGCTCTGAAGGTCGAAGCACAGCCGGGGGAAAAGCGGTAATGTCTCCGGACCGGATGAAGACCGTCAACTTCTCTTACCACCGCTTTTAAATGCTCGGGTGTTGTTCCGCAACAGCCGCCGACCAGACGCACCCCGAACTCCTCCACAAATCTTTTGATTTCTGTGGCCAGCCCCTCTGGAGAAAGATCATAGGTGTATTTTCCATCTTCTAGAACCGGACGCCCGGCATTGGGCAGAGCCGAAAGAAGAAAAGGTGAATTCTTTTTTAGCTGCCGCAGCGCCTCAACCATAGCCTGTGGACCATCGCCGCAATTCAGTCCTAAAGAAAAAAGAGGAAAACTGGAAAGAGCCGTGATGAGGGTCAGCATGTCTGTTCCGAGAAGAAGACACCCTGCCTTATCCACCGTCACCGTGACCATCACCGGCAGTCGCTGATTTTTTTCTTTTTGAACCCTGAAAATAGCAGCCAGTGCGGCTTTTATCTGGAGAAGATCCTGGGCAGTTTCGATCTGAAGAAGATCCACCCCACCTTCGACGAGACCCGAGACCTGCTCGTAATAAGAATCTTTCAATTTATCAAAACCGATCTGTCCCAGGCTGGGCAACTTTTTCCCCGGTCCAATTGAGCCCGAAACAAATCTCGGGCGCGAAGCGGTGGTAAAAGAAGAGGCAATTTCCTTAGCCAGCCGGGCGGCGGCCAGATTAATCTCGTAAGCTTTATCCCCGAGGCCGTATTCTTCCAGGACAGCGCGATTAGCTCCAAACGTATTGGTTTCAATAACTTCACAACCGGCTTCAAGAAAAGAAGCATGGACTTCACCTACCACCTGCGGCCGGGAAAGGTTAAGAATTTCATAGCAACCTTCCTTTCCGCGGAAATCGTCTGGCGTTAGACTGAATTTCTGGAGACTGGTGCCCATAGCGCCATCAAAAATTATGACCTTCTCTTTAGCTATATTTTCAATCCGGCTCTGTTTTCTTTTTCTCATTTATCATCTCCTCTTTTTCCTGCCTTCCCTATTTGCTTTATTTACTTTTTGAACAAGATTCTTAACAAGTCTATCACCGGGTCCTTCTGACTCATGGTAAAAATATGAATTCCGGGAGCGCCTGCCTCCAGTAATTTTTCAGCCAGTTCCAGACCAAACTTCAAGCCGGTTTTCTTCTCCTCTTCAGCCGTCCGGCAGGCTTCGAAAGCCTCGACCATGGCCGGTGGCAGGCTGACTCCAAAAGTGGCTGGTATTTTTGCCAGCTGCTTTTGATTATAGAGCAGTTTAAAACCAGGTATAACCGGCACCTTTATCCCGGCTTTCTTTAAACGGCCAAGATAATTTTGATAAGTTTCGGCTGAAAAAAACATCTGGGTAATAATAAATCGGGCGCCGGCCTCAACTTTCTCCTGGAGATGTAACAGATCAAACTCCACGCTCGGCGACTCAGGATGCTTTTCCGGATAACCAGCAACGCCGCAGCAAAAATCAGTCGCCGCCGCTGGTTTCGCTCCTTCCAGGTAATAACCGTGATTTAAATTATCAATCTGCCTGACCAGTTCACAGGCATGGGCGTGGCCGCCAGGCTCCGGTCTGAATTCTTTTTCCCCTGGTTGCGGATCGCCGCGGATGACAAATATATTCTCGAGTCCCAGATAGTGAAGTTCAAGCAGAGCATCTTCGAGTTCATAGCGGTTAAAACCGGCACAGATCAGATGCGGCACCGTTTCTACCCCGAATTTGTGCTTCAGGCTGGCCGAAATGGCTACTGTCCCCGGTCTTCGCTGGCGGCGGATCTTAATTTCCTGACCATTTTCGACCGACCACCCATTTTGAGGCTGGTGAAAAGTCACACTGATAAAGAGAGGATCAAATTCAAGAAAAGGATCAATCAGGTGATAGAGTTCCTCGACATTTGAACCTTTATCGGGCGGTAGAATTTCGAGCGACAGAACTGGCTTTTTTCTGCCGATCAGGGCTTCGCTTACTTTCATTTCGCCTCCTGCTTTGAGATTCTAAAAAGAGAGAAATAAAACCGGTGCAAAAACTTATGGAGGGAATCCCGAACGCAGGAATGGCCGTTAAAGAAAGCCTTAGAAAGCCGCTGACAACAGACGAAAGCAGAATTTCAGGCTAATACAACCTGGGAAAGGAACCCGGCACAGGCTCTATTTTCAAGCCATTCCCGTGCCCGGGTTAGACATTATCATGGAGGAGCAAAATTCTTTGATTTTATAAGAAAAGAAGCGCTCTTTGGATGGAAAGTACATCAGGCTTCTTAAGATTTTTTCACCAAGGGAGTATTTACTCATGGTGGTTTTTAATTAACACAAGTTAGATTACCTGTCAAGAGGGCTTCCCCTGAATACGCAGAATTGACGGAATCTATTTAAAATGTTAGATTATCTCTTCAACAAATATTAATTCAGCGAGCCAAATTAAGATAAATTGAAAAAACAGGCCTATAATTTTCTAAAGCTTCAGGCCGAGCGAGACAAGGCGAGTAAGCAGGAGAGAGGAGAGCTTATTCAGCTGTTTCCGTCCGAGTCTGATATTCCCGAAAAATTCCGCCTGAATTCTAATCTCGACCAGCACCGGGTTCTCATCGATGGGCAGATTATTCCCTGGAAGGGGGCTCTAGCTGAGGTATTTTCTCCTATTTATATCAAAAACGGTGATTCCTTAGACAGAAAAAGGATTGGCTCGTATCCTGCAATGACCCGCCAGGCGGCACTGAAGGCACTGGATTCCGCCAGAAGGGCTTTTTCTTCTGGAAACGGAACATGGCCTTCATTTCCTCTCTCCAGGCGGATCGAATCGATTGAAAAGTTTCTGGAACGATTAGAAAACCAGAAAGAAAACATTCTCAGAACTCTGCTGTGGGAAATCGCCAAGCCTTACCATGAACTGGAAGATGAATTTGAAAGAACCAGGCAATATATTGAACAGGTAATCAAGGTTGCCGGTCAGAAAGAAAAAGATTCCTTTCTGCTAAAAAAGGAAAAAGGAATCTTAGGCCTTATCCATAATGAACCCTATGGAATCGCTCTGTGTCTGGGACCGTATAACTATCCCCTTTTTGAAACTTTCAGCCTGGTTTTACCTGCTCTCTTAGCGGGTAATGTGGTGATAATCAAACCCCCCAAATTTGGAGTGTTGTTTTTTGACTTTTTGTTAGAAGCTTTTCAGGACTGCTTCCCGCCGGGTGCAGTGAACATCATTTCTGGCGATGGTAAAAAGATTATTGAACCGCTGATGAAAAGTGGAGAGGTAGATGTTCTGGCTTTTATCGGTTCAGCTGAGACTGCTAACCGCTTGATCAGTCTGCACCCCAGAAAAAATAGATTACATAGCTTATTGGGTCTCGGTGCAAAAAACGCGGCGATAGTTTTGCCTGATGCCGACCTCGATGTGGTTGTCGCGGAATCGGTTTTAGGAGCACTGGCTTTCAACGGCCAGCGCTGTGCAGCTTTGAAAATATTTTTTGTGCATAAAGAAATTGAGGCAACTTTCAGAAAACGGCTGCTTGATGCCGTGAGCAAAATTAACCTGGGAATGCCCTGGATGGAAAGGGTAAGGATCACACCGATAGTTGACCCCGAGCGGCTTCCCTATCTGCATGAACTGGTCAGGGAGGCCCTCAATAAAGGAGCCAGGATAGGTAACAAAAATGGTGGAAGATCACTCGAATCAATTTTTGTCCCGGCTGTTTTGTATCAAGTCAATTCAAAAATGAGGATTTACTGGGAAGAACAATTCGGACCAATTATACCCATTGTCTCTTACCACGATATAAAAGAACCGGTAACTTATATCAGTAATTCTCCCTTCGGACAGCAGTTGAGCATTTTTGGTACAAAAACCAAGACATTGATAGAGCTGATTGATCTGGTCAAAAACCAGGTGTCGCGGGTAAATATCAATACCAAATGCCAGCGTGGTCCCGATCTTTTTCCTTTCACCGGTAAAAAAGATTCGGCTCACGGAGATTTTTCAATTTTGAATATCCTCGATTATTTCTCATCGCAAGCTGTCGTAGCAGCAAGAGAAACTGAGCTCAGCCAGGCTCTCTTCCAAAGCCTTCAACTACCAAAAAATTTAGATATATACCAAGGATCATGAGTGAAGAAAAAACAACTGAAAATTTACAGTCAGCAATGAGCCTTTCATCCGGGACTGCTGGTGGCCTAACCATTCCAGCCAGACATCTCAGTCTTCTGGACTTGTTCACTGACTTTTATGGAACTCATAAGCGGCTAAAAGAATTTCTGGAAAAGTTTCATCAACCGCACGCTCAGAGCGACCAGCTGGCAGAAGAACTCAGGGGCATCAGTCTGGGGGATTTCTACAAATACAACTTTAATGACCAGGGGCAGCTGGCCCTGCAAATCCTGGCTGAAATTTATGCCGAACTGATTAATCGGGAAAAAAACTGGCCGGTTAAAGAAAAAATTATCGGCTATTTTCTTGAATATCTAAGGAAAATACTGGAGGACAGTAGAGAGCATCTCTCCCGAAATATCCCGGTTGTTCTCTGGGCTCTGGATTTCCTGCGGCAGAGACCTGAGGAAGAAGCTGGAGCGATGAAAAAAATCACCAGAGACCTGAAAGCTATTCTGAAATTTTTCATCGATGCCGGCCTCCGGGTTCCGGTCTATAATCTGGCAGAGCTAAGTTACCGGGCCTTCCGGGCATCTTTTGACTTCTGGCTGCAGCAGCCTGATCCACTTCGTCAATTTATTGAGTTTAATGGACAGGCCGAAGCCCAGGCCAGATATCAATCACTGGTGGCCCCCATCAGCCATGATCATCTACGCTCACTGTTGAGGCGGTTGGAAGAGGCTTTTCCCCCGGCCAGTTTGGAAAACTATGATGGCTTGAAAATTTATTTAGAACTTCCCGATTACTATCAAATCGCCGACGGCTATCTAAGAATCGCCCACCAGCTAGAGGTAGCGCCCTTAGATAACCAGCGAGGGGAATCTTTCCATGTTGATTTTCTGTTAAAAATCATCAGCTTACCTGCCCTCCAGGACATTCATCGTGAAGCGCTGATGGAAATCAACCGTTCATTCGGTCGTGCCCTGGCAGAGAAATCCGTACCAGAAGCCGAAGAATTTATCAGAAAGATGTTCCAGGTACTGCGGGAAAACACTGCCTCCAGCCACCAGACTGAGACCATTTTTAGCTTTATTAATGCCGCCGCCCGGGAAGTCTTTAAGCTCAACCAGCATTCTCTGGTCAATACCCTTATTGAGGAAATTATTCTTTTCGGATTTCAATCACCCGATATTCAGGGTACGACAACCGATTGGGAAGTAAGATTCAACCCTTTACACATCAAGAATATTCGTTCCTGGCTCGAGATTATTAGGCTGAAGCCGCGCTGGACAAAACAGCTGCTATCAGCCCTGATCATCAACCTTAAAATCGGAGGGGTCTTTGTCCGGGATACTGATCTTTTGCAGAAAGATATCTCTGCTCTTTTGAATTCCGATATCACTCCCGCTTTTAACCTGGTTATGCAACTGGCCAGACTGCTCCCGATTTTTTTCAATGAAATCAACGCTGAGGGTGAACTGCGAGAGGTCTCGATCCGCATGGATGACATTACCGGCCGCCGTGATCCTCTTATTCATTTCGTCAGAAAACAATCTCATGTGGAAAGTAACAGCACGCTGATCCCTTTTGTCGAAGCTGTTTTTCGCTACTGGTATTCTGGAAACAAAGAAGGCCTTCGCCCTTTCGTGCCTGAGGAGATTTATGAACAAATTGAAGACTCCTCAGAGATCTACCAGGGAATGCATAAAATCTTTCGGGTGCTCTACAAGGAGGTTCATCAGAATCCGCGCCTTTTTCTCCAGTGGGAACCAGCTAAAATCCAGAGGATGGTCCAGAAAATCCCGAAGGTAACGGACGACGATAAAGAAAAAGCCAGTCTGGTTGTGCGTTTCTATCAATTGCTCTATAAAAAATACAATATTCATTATCAGGATGTGATCAAAAGTCTGAAGTCCTCATATATTTTTGACCAGCAGAAACTGGACTCTCTGCAGAAAGCCCTCTTACGGAAGGATTATTACCGAAGTCTGGTCATAGTCCTGGATTTTTTGAGCCTCTTAAAGGACCGTATTCTTTCTTCAGAAAAAACGGAAGCCTTTGAAGATATTTATCATAAAAGACACATTGCGGCCGGCATTCCGTCCATGTACGGTGTCTATCGAGAGCCCAAGTTCGACGCCCTTGGCCTTTATCTCAGGTTACAATGTCTGGCCAACGTCTGGCTGGAACAGCTCATCAATTCCCTCAATATCCAGTTCATCACCAAAACTACTCTGGTAAAAATTGATAGATATCTGCGTCTGTTTATCAAAGCCCTTCAGCTGGAAGGCATTTCCACAGAAGGGCTTGAATCAAAGACCAAATATCTTCAGGGAGCTCTCCAGATCAAACGCTTCAGCCTCGATCAATATATTGATATCTTTCGTTTCATTTCCAGGGGTATCCAGGATATCATCCGGCTCTACTACATAGACCCTCATCAGGCCAATCTCCGAGTGGTAATCCGGCAACTTCTGGCCAGGCAGCAGGGCGATAAAATGACCAGCCTGTCCAGGGAGGAAGAGGAAGCAGCAGTCTATATGCAGACCGAGAATTTTCTGCGCTCAATTATTGCCTCTAGTTTTGGGCTTCAGACACTGGATAACTTCATCAGCAATATTCTTAAGACATTGTGTGCTGAACAAGAGAAATTCAAAGCTCACAGCCACATGTTGAATATCCTGATGAGTTACAATCCAGAGATAATCATCACGCCTCTTTATAAAAAGCCCCGGAAAAGAGATGATCAAATTCTTCTCGGTAATAAAGGCTATTTTCTCAAGCAACTTTATTCTCTCAATTTCCCTGTCCCGCCGGGCTTTGTGCTGACCACAGAAATTTTTAGATGCCTGGAGGCTATTCTCGGTTACCAGGAAATTTACAGTGATATGAACATGAGGCTCGAGCGCGAACTTAAAAAGCTGGAAAAAATTACCCGCCGACGCTTCGGCCACCCTCAAAATCCTTTACTGCTGTCGGTGAGAAGCGGTTCGGCCATCTCTCTGCCAGGCATGATGAGTTCATTTTTGAATGTCGGCATTAATGAGGAAATTGCTGAAGGTTTAAGTCGGAAAAAGGGCTATGCCTGGGCGGCCTGGGATTGCTACCGCCGTTTTCTTCAGTTCTGGGGTATGTCAGAGGGCCTGGACCGTGATTTCTTTGATGAAATCATCGATGATTTTAAGGAAAAATATAACGTCTCCAAAAAGCTATATTTCACTCCCGATCAAATGCGCGAGATCGCCCTTGCTTATAGAAAAGCGCTCGAGGATAGTGGAATCGCGGTTGAAGATGACCCGCCTGAACAGCTGAGAAAAGCTATTTTCAAAGTAATTGAGTCCTGGCATTCTCCTCGAGCCAAATTGTACCGACAAGAAATGAACATTTCAGACAAGTGGGGGACAGCTGTTGTTGTTCAGTCGATGGTCTTCGGTAATCTGGACGAATGGTCTGGTTCAGGAGTTACCTTTACCCGTGATCCTAAGGGCCTGTCAAGTTCTGTTCTTCTTTCAGGTGATTTCATTTTCGGAGGTCAGGGTGACGATATAGTAGCCGGACTGGTAGAAACATATCCTATTTCCGAAGCTCAAAGGAAAAGCGAAAAAAGAGACAGCGAAATTTCTTTAGAAAACAAGTTTCCAGCTGTTTATGCCGAGTTGAAGCGCCTGGCAGAAATATTGATTTACGACCAGGGTTTCGGTCACCAGGAGATTGAATTTACCTTTGAAAATAATTCCAGGGAAGGACTGTATATCCTGCAGACTCGTGATATGCCGCCGCCGGAACGCTTCAAGTTGAAGTCTTTCACCAGAACACCCAAGCTGGAGAAGTCTCTGATCGGATATGGCATCGGTATTGGCGGCGGAGCGCTGTGCGGAAGAGCTGTTTTCTCCGAGCAGGAAATCAAATTTTTCAGCCAGAAAGAACCTCAGACCCCTTTAATTTTAATTCGCCCGGACACTGTTCCCGACGACATCGGACTCCTGCGGCAGGTTGACGGATTACTGACCGCTAAAGGAGGAAGCACTTCCCATGCTGCAGTTATAATTCCTCAGCTAAAAAAAGTTGGCGTAGTTGGTCTCAGGAACCTGAAAGTCTATGAGAAGAACGGCTACAGCCTGATCAACGGATACAAGATCAATAGCGGCGATTTTATCGGCATTGATGGCTGGAGCGGCTCTGTTTACCTCGGCAAGCACCAGATTGAAGAAAAAGCAATAACTCCCGCCCGAATATGAAACTCAGGCCATCTTATTTCATCATTTTGTGAACATAGACGGCTAAATCGCCCATCCGGTTGGTATAGCTTCCGTATTCATTGTCGTACCAGCCAAAAATCTTGGCATGAACTACCGGAATCTTCAGGGTCTTAAGAGGAAAAGAATCCAGAACCTCCGGGGAAAGCCCGGGAATATGGGCGAGGTTAACATCAATAAAAGCCGTTCTGGTATGATTAAATTGGCCCTCAATAACGATCGAAGCATTAATACCAGCTACGTCCGCTGAAACATTTTGTTCTTCCGAGTAAACAAGCAGGCGCTCCGGATCCTTAGCTTCAGCCTGTTTATAAATATCATTAATGGTCTCAGTATCAATATGGCTGATTTCCCCATCCTGTCCCATCTGGCTTTGAAAAGTCACGTTTAAGATAATCAGTGACTCAGTCTTGGTAGGTATTCTGATAGAATCGGCCATGAACCCAATCTCTTTCACTTCTGGTATGGCCAGGGCCAGGGCTTCAGCCGCATTGGTGGAAGTCAGAATGATATTGTCCAGGATGCTCCTTGATTTTCTCAAATCTTTGGCTCCGGCCTTCGGAACGCTGTCCAGGACGCACTGAGAGTTTGTAACCGCATGCACGGTGGACATGGAGGCTGTCAGCATACAACGGGTCTTTTCATTTTCCAGAAGGGGTTTTATCATATGGGCCAGACCCGTAGTCGTACAGGAAGCAGCCGAAATCAGGGTATGCTGACCAGGATTGAAGGCCTGGTGATTTATTCCATAAATCAAGGTTACCGCATCTTCAGGCATCGGCAAAGCTTTATTTTTAATCTTGAAGGCAGCTGAATTGATGACTACCTTCGCTCCAGCCAGATGATGACCGCGGATGGCACCTTTTTCGCTATCCGGACTGGCGGTCGGGTCAAGGAATTCACCCGTACACTCTGCCACCAGCTCGACTCCATAGTCCCGCCAGGAAATATCCTTAGGATTCCGGGCCTTCCTTAAGACTGTAACCGGAATCCCATCAACAAGGAGTTTGCCCTGCTTTTCATCAACGATCTTGACGATCGGCTGGGCATTGATCCCGTATAAAAAGGTGTGGATCAACCCATAGGTTGAATCCTTCTCGATGGTTTGGGCCACTGCCTCCAGGCCCATCCCGATTTCCCGGCCCTGGTTGACAACGATTTCCTTAAAATATTTTCTACCGACATGATGCCACAAAGTGAGCTTGCCAATTCTTCCTAACCCGTTGATTCCCAGGACGGGTTTCTTGTCGGCAAAAAAATCAGTCCCGTTCATTAACCTCTCCTTAGAATATTTTAGCGGTCATGAAAGACCGGCACTTTCATCAATTATTTTTTAAAAAACCGTCTCCACGTGTCAGACGCAAAAGCTTCTTCCTCAGCCTGCCAGCTGAGTGCACCATCATTCTTATTATTGCTATTGCTAATACTTTAACAAAACAGAATTATTATACCTATACAAACACTCTAAAGACAAGCTAAATCGGGACTGAAAGTTACTATTGGAAACTTCTATTAAGAAAATAGCCACAGTTAAAAGCAGCCAGTTTGTTATCCCCTGCTGTTACTGCTATTCAACCTTAAGCTGAATCTTTTTCAACAACTCTTCGCCTCTATTCCAGGTAACCTTCATGATTTTTATGGCTGCTTCACCAGCTTCTCTGGCCTCCATCGACTGACAGCAAACTTCCGGAAAGTCTAAAAATTTATCCTCTTTAAGACGAAAAACCAGATATCTATATTCTCTTTCTTCTTCACCCGTAGTAACAATCCCCGGCCCTTCAATTTCCAGGCTGGTTGACTCACTTTTGTAAAAATAACAATCATATTTAAAAGCGAATCTGTCGCCTACCTTGAGCCTTCCGGCGGGCGCATAAAATATTTCCAGGTCATATTCCTTTTTTTGGCCATTTCTATTCACACTGGAAAAGTGAATCTGATTTAGCCCGGGCCTTAGACCTGGCTGGCAGCTCATCAGATCGACACCATCATAGATGCTGGTTGTTACTAATTTCTGCTGTTCTCCATTAACTACTACCTGGCAATCCTGGCAGAACCAGTTCAAAAATCTCAGCGGTTCAGGATTTAAGACAAGCTCTTTATCCGCTATATCAAGGGGAACAAAACTGCCAGCAGAATTGAAATCAGTTTTTATGGTGCACCTGGCCTTTTTGCTCTCTGAAGTGAAGATAATGTCAATTGATTTTGTTCCAGGCTCTCCAGCATAGATAAAATAATCAGATTCAGAAAATCCCCCCTCATAGCCCCGGCTACCTTCATGAGCTAGAGTTTTCTGGCCATTGATCAGAAACTCAATTTGCCCTGTTCCCCAGTTTGATGGCCAGCTTACCTGTAGCCTCAGCACTATTGGTTCCAGCTCCTTCATGACTGACCTAAAGTAGGATAGGTCAAGCTGCGGCCAGTGCTCTATCTTTTTGACTGTAAGTTCTTCTTTTTTAATTTCAGTTTTCGAGCAAACACCAGTAGATGTAAGCAAGATGGAAAAGGCTATAAAAATTAAAATAAATTTTGGAAGTTCAGGCCTTCTTATTTTCATATCTGTCTTCTCCCTTCAAAATCAGGATAATGCAATAAGGCCATGATAAGCAACATCCACTTTCAATCCTGGACTAACTGGCTGGCTTTTAGCCCCATATCTGGCTTGATAACAGGCAAAATAATATAAAATTTTGCTCCTGGAAACGGCATATTAGATTTACATTATAGGGCCGGAAGCCAGAGATAATAAAAGCCAGTTTTAAGTCCTGAGACGATCTTCTCCACCGGCTCGCTCATAAACTCGGTGCCAGCCAGTGAGGTAGCATAGAGATTATTTTGCCTCTTGGGATAATAGGTATAGGCCACAACTCTGGCCTCTTTCAAACCGGCTCTGGATAAAACTTCATCGAGTGCAGTCTGAAAATAGCCTACTCTGTCGATGAGCCCGAGCTTTAGAGCCTCGCTGGCGGTATACACCCGGCCGTCAGCCAGCTTCCTTATCTCATCCAGCGAAGGACCATTTTCCTTTCGCGCCGCCACCACCTTCAGGAATTTCTCATAATGCTCATCTATGATTTTCTGAAAGAACTGCTTTTCCTCTTCGCTCATGCCGCGAAACGGGCTGCCGGCATCTTTCATCTGGCCGGATTTAACCACGGTGGTTTTTACCCCGACTTTGTTCATCAAGCCTTCGACATCAGGGAAAACAGAAATCACCCCGATGCTGCCGGTGAGAGTGGAAGGATGAGCGACAATTGTCTCGCAGGCCGAGGCCACATAATAACCGCCGGAGGCCGCCACCCCCATCATCAGCGCGACCACCGGGACTTTAGTCTTCTGGCGAAAGCGGAGAATCTCGTGATAGAGAATATCGCTCGAAGTAACATCGCCACCTGGTGTGTCGAGCCTCAGAATGATTCCTTTGACCTGTGGGTCGGAGGAAGCTTTTTCCAGACGCTGATAAACTCTGGAAAGAACATCACCTTCTCTTGAAAAAAGCCCGCCCTGATTCGAGCTGATGACTCCTTCGAGATCAATAACGGTAATTTTCGCTTTAGCCCGGCTCGGGACGAGCGCCACTTCCTGCAGCTTATCCTCACCGAGAAAGTCGAGGTGGAAATGGGGAGAACAGGCAGCTAAATAAAAAAGCATAAGCGGGATTAGCCCAAACCAGTATTTTTTCTTCATCATTTTCCTCCTCCTGGCTATCTATTTTATCACCTTTATCGCTATTTCATTTTACCCCATTTTACGATCAACGACTTATCCCGACTGATTTTCCTCCCGAGAAAAAATCGAGTAAATATTGCGTCTAAAATCTTTAAGGGCTATTGGTAGATGGCAGGTTGCACCTGTCTTCTAATGGTAGGGATTTGAGAAGCTAAAATTTCTCTTCAGAATTCAAGTTTCAGGAAGGCAGAGCTCTTGATAAAATCCAGCTCACAATGCTGATCAAAACCGAGCCAAACACCGCTCCCCAAAAACCATTGACATAAAACCCCTTGACTAAAGCTGAGACCAGCCAGAGCATCAATCCGTTGATAACCAGCAAAAAAAGTCCCAGAGTCAAGACAGTGATGGGAAGAGTCAGCAAGACCAGGATGGGTTTGATAATTGAATTTACAATCCCCAGTAGAAAAGCGGCCACCAGAGCGGCTAAAAAACCGTCAACATGGATCATCTTTGGAAAGAGATAAGAGATGATCAAAACCGCCACCATATTAATGATTAAACGTACGATAAAAGGCATAACACCTCCTTATCCTGTATGACCTCTATCTGTTAGAGGAGTCTCTCCCCTCAGGGAGTCAATATACAGACTTCTCTAATTTCCCCCTGGATAATCCAGGTCTAAAGCCAGATCTCACCTTTAGCATACAGAATAGCCTGACCTGATATTTTTACACGTTCTCCCTGGTAATGGCAAAATATTTCTCCTCCCCGCTTTGAAAGTTGATAGGCCCGAAGATATTCCTTCCCGAGCTTCTCAGCCCAATATGGAATTAAAGTACAATGGGCTGAACCGGTAACCGGGTCTTCCGGGACACCAATACCAGGAGCAAAATACCTGGAAACAAAATCATATTTCCTGCCCCTGGCAGTGACGATAACTCCAAAAATATCCTTAAGCTGCTTTAACTTTTCAAAATCAGGCTTCATCTCCTTTATAGTATCTTCGTCCTTGAAGACTGCCATCAGGTCTCTGGAACTTAAAACCTCAAGAGGAGTTTCTCCAAGTGCCTGGCTAAGGACAGCTGGAGCTACTGCTGGTTCTGGCTTTCGAGACGGAAAATCCATCGACAGCAACTCTCCCGACCTGGTAACTGAAAGCTGACCACTTCTGGTCTCAAAGTCAACTGAGGACAAACCCGGCTCTACGAAAGATAAAATTACAAAGGCGCTGGCCAGGGTGGCATGCCCACAAAGGTCAACTTCAACGGAGGGAGTGAACCACCTCAGGGCGTACTTGCTCGTCCCTTTGGGCACCAGAAAAGCAGTTTCCGAAAGGTTATTCTCTGCAGCTATGGCCTGGAGGATCTCATCCTCTAGCCAGGACTGAAGGAGGCAGACAGCCGCGGGATTGCCTCCGAATACCCGGCTGGAAAAAGCATCTACCTGATAAAATGGGATCTTCATCTTTTAAGCTCCTCTCTTCTATCCCTTAAATACATCATAATTATAGGTAAATAGAGAAAATGAATAAACTGACAAATATCCTGGGTGGAGGTCAACACGATACATATATGGAGAGAGGTCATGATCTTTGCCTGTAATATAGAACTTTGCTAAATTTTAGAAAAGAAGATATTGTTTTCTTAATAGGACTGGTAATCCATGTTGGCCCGGGCTGGTAGAAGCAAAAAAATATTTTCCCTCATCATATTGTTACTTAGTATCTCAGCGATATCCGTCTTCTGTCAGAGTGATCAGTCGGGCTGGAAGGGCAAAATTAAAGAGAAGGACGGAGTCGTTATCGTCAAAAACTCTGCTTATCCACTTTATAAAACGGAGATATTGGAGATAGAAGAGGAACTGTCGCTGGGTGGAGCAAATAAAGGAAAAGAATATACTTTTGAACGCCTGTCTGACCTCGCAATTGATGATGAAGAAAATATCTATGCCTTAGATAATAAAGTTGCTCAAATTCAAGTCTTTGACAAAAATGGAAAATATTGGCGGTCTATAAGTTCTTTTGGTCAGGGGCCGGGAGAACTGCAGAGCCCTGACTTTATTCAAATAATGAATGATAAAGAACTCTGGGTCTGGGATCTTCACACCAACCGCTTTGTTATTTTTTCCTTAGCTGGAGAATATCTCAGAGAAATTCCGGCCACTCATCTAATTTATCCACTGGAACCGATTGGCTGGGACAGCCGGGGAAATCTGATGGCCTACCTGGTGCCTCCCCCGCCCGTGAGCGGCCTTCAACTGGTCAGGCTAAGCAATAATCTGAAGACAATAATGACTATCTACATTGTAGCTAAAGACGATTCATATCTAAAGAAAAAGATCAGGTTACTGG
>ERZ795045.2805-NODE-2805-length-16458-cov-4.653234_pt1 | contig 16458 bp, 11 predicted proteins | sample MGYA00375129_ERZ795045 | MGnify/ENA primary metagenome ERZ795045 (study PRJEB30174, sample SAMN05720166) | activated sludge metagenome | isolation source: anaerobic digester from wastewater treatment plant | place: Japan | collected 2015-05-15 ... | reverse complement strand
CCGGATTCTTTTTTATCTTCAAGAGCCTCGGCGTATTGCCGGGGCTCTTTGCTTTATTATGGGTGCAGTGGATTTTCACGGGGTTACCTTTGGTCCTTTGAGTGGCTCATAATCCATTTGGGCGAGGGATGAGAAGTCATGATCCCGTTTTTAGCAGGGCGTGGAGGGCTGTGATAGGACAGGCGAGCCGTGCTAGCCAAGAAATGGAGCATATGTCAGGGAAAAGGCTGCAAATAGCCCATAAGGACGAAATAACGTGGATTTACCAAAGATAACGAGACTTTACGATTACAAGACAGGATGATAACATGGGAATACAAGGCGATGCTGGGAGGAGGTGGGGCTAGTGATCGCCGATACGCCTCATGAGCGGATGTTGCTCCAGCAGATGCTTGTGGATGCGTGTGCGACCGATGAAATGCTGGATGTTGGTGCTCTTCTCATGAAGCTCGTAGTGAAGGACAGGGCTTTCATGAAGTATGGTGCCGACGCAGTGGTGGCGGTGCGGGAGGCGCCGCTTGATTTTCGTGAGATGGTTATGGAGGCAGGGTGGCACGGGGTGGAAGCTCTTGATAGCAGAGTGGACGAGATAGTGGATGCGCTCGTGGGGGACTGACTGGGCAAGGTGGCGCTAGTGATCAGCTGGCATCGGGGAAGTACGAAGCATCTTGACTTGCTTCGGGTTGGCTCTTGCGAAGAATTCACCGTGGTCCGTCTGTCATGAGAATGATCGGCAAAATCACATTGGCCGTACTGTGCGAAGCTGCTACTTTGGCGGGCCATTGGATTTGTGGGCATTGCCATCAATGTTCTGTAGGCTGCCGCGAGGCATTCGGCGTGGTCGATAGCGGGCTTTCTTTTGAATGTAGGCCGACAGGACGGCATCATACGCTTTGATATTGGCACCTTCGTTGTGGGTGGCCCCAAGTGTTTACCGGCTGTGTGAACAAGCCTCCAAGCGCCTATTGGCCCACGTTTTGTCGGAAGCAGGTGAACGCCGCCAGCGACAGGTAACCGGCAAATGTGGCGAAGGCACTGCCTGTAGCGGCTTTGCCAGTAGATGCGTATACGGTTTCACATGCCAGCCCCCCGTCGAGGGGGGCATTTTCTATTAGGTGTAATGCGTCAGCGTCGGCCACGCCGGCCAGTATCATGTTGCACGCGTGCATGGGCCACGGGTGTTTCGAATGAGCACAGCCTGCTCCCTTGTAGTTCCCTAGGGTGCATGCGTAAGGGTTATGGTCTGACCTGATAAATTTGAGGGTATTGGCGTAGCACTCGTTGTCGGCGTCCACGAATCCGTGGTATGGAAGGAGCACCAGACTGCCCGGGGGATCGTCATACAGCTCGTAGTTTCCGGCAAGGTCTGTCGACCATGCGAACATTTGGCCGAAAGGCCCTGGGGCAATACAGTGCTCGAGTATTGAGGACTCTGTCGCCTGTGCCATGGCTGCGCTCCGCTCCGCCCGGTAGTCATCTCCTTGGTTCCGCGCGATTTCAGACAGTATGCGCAAGGCTCTCCAAGCTAGCACGTTGTCGTATGTGAGGTAGGGATATACAACCGGGTCATCACTGGGGTCTAAGAATGTCTTGTAAAGCGCTACGTCTGGATGGCGTTGGGCAGCAAGCACCAGGTCGAACTGGTCGAGCCCATCAGCTATAACGGCTTTGTCTGCAAGCGATGCATCGCCTGTCGCTTCGATATAGGTTCCAAGGGCGATTACGTATGATGCCAGCTGATCAAGTTCAAAGCCTGGATAAAGCAGGACGCCGTCTATGTAGTGGGCATGCGTGCCCATGTTCCGCACGTGGCGGCGAAATCCTTCGGTCAGCACTTCGCGGGCGAATACGTGATCGGAGGCGAGCATCGCCGGGAATGCCCAGAGAAATGTGTCTCTCGGCCAGAAAACCGCAGACACGTAATAGCGATAGCTCCTGGATGTAAGCATGACTAACTCTTCGGTGTCGATAGCCTTTCCGTGTGCAAAAAACCTGCAAAAATGTAGGTTGCGATCCGCCCGCGCGAGAATCTCCTCGTCTGCTTCCCCTATCTCAACAGGCGAAACCCTGGATGAATGTGCTCTGGCCTCAAGCCATGAGAGCGTGTTTCCCAATGCCGCCTCGGCGCCAACTCGCCGAAGATGAACATTTGTGGTTCCCGCCCCGTCAGGATCGGCGTTGGCAGCGATCCAGAATGCAACTGTGCGATGCTCGTTTGCGGCCAGGGTCATGCTTGAGGAGAGACGAAAGCGGATATCGGCGGAGCCGTTCGGCACGGCCAGGACCGGGCTTTCCTTCATGTCGACGCCATCTTTGCTTGCCCAGATAGCCCAGTCGAACTGGGAGTCGGCTGAGAATGCCAATGCACCGACGCTCGAAGTTCCCCTGGCTTCGAGGATGAGTGAATTGGTCCATGGTGAATAATAGGCGTGGTTTGTGACATGCATGAGCCTGCTCCCAAACACCGTGCTGACGGTGGCGCCCCAGTTCCCCTCGAGCCCTAGGTGAAACTGGACATGGCTTGCGCCGTTGCGTGCCTCAAGCTCTGAAAGCTCTAAGGCCACCATGAAGCCCCGTTCGCCTACAGGGGCGCAAAAGGCGATTTTCGCAACACACTCATGTCCTTCCTTTGTGCGAAGGCGGCACTTGCCCACGGGGATCCAGTGGCCTAACCAGGTCCATTCAATGTCGCCGACGGATTCGGTTTCGGCCGGCTTTCCCGAGGCTCCAATTGCATTCACAAACGGTCTGAGGAACGGCGCCTTCGGCTCGTTGCGGCGGTCTTGATCCTCCTCAAACTCACCCACCCACTCAACCAGCCCTTTTGAGGCCATACGCACTATGTTTATGCTCCCCAAACTTGCATCGGAGGGAAAGATGTCGGGCAGTGCAACCCACTCGTTGCCAGTGACGTATGGGGAGACTATGTCGCCAAGCTCGGATGGAGTAGTGAGTATGCGTTCAGCTGCAGGCTTCATATGGATCAATCTCCTCGCTCATGTTCGAACTTGATGCTGACCGGGCCTTCTGGGATGTATATCCGTTTGAATCCCTCAGCAAGTTCGCACCCGGCCATGGCTCCCATCCTCTCTGCCTCGTGCAGCAAATCAGAGCGGGTTTCCTGCCATATGGTTTCCCATTGGCTTTTATGGGCACGGAGTGCCTGCAATTTGAGATCGAATGTGTCGCTTATATCTACAAAATAATCAGGGTTGTCGGTGCTGAACAGCAGGACTTCTCTGATAGTCCAGTTTTCGAGCCCGTCTCGAAGTTGCTCTGGATAATACAGGGGAAGCCTTGCTGCCAGGCGCGCATCGAGCGCCGCGAATCCAATTTCTCTATGGTCAGGGTGGAGTTCATATTTGCGCCAGGGATCGAATGTTATCAGGCGTTCCGGCTGTTCACTCCTGAGGATGCGCGTGATGGCGGGTCGAAGGGAGTTGTCGGAGCGGAGCTCTCCGTCTTCCTTGCCTAGGAAGAAGACCTTGCTGATACCTACGATCTTGGCGGCTTTCATAGATTCGTGGCGGCGTTCGGAGGCAAGCCGGGCTGCGGACATCTCCCTGTCTTGTGTGCCCTTGTCGCCATCGGTGGCGATTATGAGACATATGTCCCAATCGTCACGAATCATGACTGAGACAGCTCCGCCGCAGAAATATTCGAGATCGTCTGGGTGAGCACACACTACCGTAGCTTTATGTCTCATTTAGCACGTCTCTCCTTTGTTTTCGTCCCGAGCTTCACCTGCATCCCCAGCCCTCCGTGAAGACTGGGCTGCGCGGTACATACCAGGCAGATACTTGCGGTACAGGGCAAGATTGAAACGCAGCGGATCTTCCGCCCGAAGCTTGTACAAGAGCGGCAGGTCGAACTCTGCAACTACCACGTCCTCCTCGTTGTACGTCATGGCTTGCGCCAAGATGCCGTCTCCTCCCGGCGAAAGCTCCAACGGCGCCAAGAGAGAACTTCGCCCGGTGAAATCTTGGCCTGCAAAGGATCCCACCATAGATGAACCGATGCCGTAGACCTGGGATTCCTGTACTCGAGGCCATATGCCTCGCAACGCGTACCATAGGTTGTATGGTTCGGGGTTGGCGGAAGGTATCGCGACGATGTCGGCTCCGGCGAACCTGGCTATCCGGAATGTCTCAAAATAGGTTGCGTCCATGCATATGGGGACGGATACTATGACTCCGCCTAGGTTGAATGTGGGGATGGAGTTTCCTGGGCTGATACCCCATTGGGCTTCTATGGGCATGAGATGCGACTTGCAATACCTGCCTACCAGTTCGCCTTGGGGCCCGAATACATAGCCTATTGCCCGCATGGAACTGCCATCAGTTGAACCATCGGAAAGGACCATGCTTCCTGAGATTATGTAGATCCCAAGCTCGCGAGCGACAGAAGAGAAGGCCTCCTTATAGGCGCGCTCCGCATAGGGCCCTACGAGCTTGAATACATCAAGAACACCTGCATCCGGGCCTCCAGCCTCAGTGACGGCTTCATCAAGAGAACTTGCTGAATCCAGCTTCTTGCGCATCCCAGGCGCCATACCCAGCAAGGGCAGACCGCTGTATTCGGGAAATACGACGATCGAAGCTCCTGCCACCGCAGCCTTCGCTGCTAGCCTGTATACGAGCTCCACATACTCTGTCCCTGAAGAGACCGTTTTCGCTTTCATCTGGATTGCGGCGCAGATAACGCGCTCGGGCTTGGCGTCCTTGCCATGTCTGGTTGCAAAGGGGGTCGGCTGACGACCGTCGAATCGCGCGTCTCCTTCCTTCAGCCACGAAGCCCGTCGCGAGACGGCTTTGGGATCGGAGGCCCGCGAAAGGGCGATATTCATGGCTCTGCTGCGAATTGAATCGATCAGTTGCGCCATTTTCGGCTACCTCCTTCCCTGTTTAAGCCGCACTGTGCGCCCGACGAGATACGCATCTGACAGCTGGTTCTCGTACAGCTCTACATTGAAGTGTTCGAAAATGGGAAAGGTCCGTCTCGCCTCTGCCAAGATCGATGGATCAAGGGTTGCCGTCAACTCTTCCCATATCGACCCCGAGGTCATCTCTGCAAGTACTCCCCGGCCTTCAGGGGTTACTTCGACCGGCGCAAATATGCGTGATCTGCCCTGATAGGAAACACCGAGCCATTCGCCTCCGAGGGAGGCTTCAACTCCGAAGACCTGATTCTGCTGTACAATCTGCCACATACCGCGCGTCTGGCGCCATACGGTGTATGGGGCGGGTACTGCAGTGGGAGCCAGTATCGTGTCTACTCCGAGCAGCGCAAGTATTCTTCCGACCTCCGGGTACCATGCGTCGGTGCCGACGGCAATTCCCAGCTTGTGGCCGTGTATGTTGAAAGTAGCAATATCATCGCCACACACTAGTCCCATTCGATCCTCTTGCTCCGAAAGATGGGTCTGCACTTGTTCTGCTATGAGGTCGCCCCTAGGCGAGAAGAATGGGCATGAATTCGTGTAGCCTCCATCCGATGGAACAATGAAGGTTCCTGGGCACAGGTGTACGCGATTGGATAGGGCCGTAGCCGCAAAGAAATCGAGCCATCTATGATATCCCTCGGCACCGGTCAACCGGGCAACATCGAACATGTTCCCGGGGGCGTGCGGGGCAGTTTCAAGCCCGGCGCCTATCATTGCGGCGTATTCAGGCATTACTACAAGCTCGGCTCCGCGTCTGGCCAGAGATGATATCCTTGCGGCAGTCGATACTTGAAAATCGTGAACCGTTTTGAACTGGGCTGGATCCATTTGCAGCAATCCGCAGGAAAGAACAGTCGACATGCAGGTCACCCCCAGAAGAAGTATTACACATTATCCACACTGTTCCTGCACCGACGAGAAGGAACGGAAAGCTGTGAGTAGAATGAAAACTCGGGTGGGTGGAAGGGAGAGTATACACTGTATATGTATTCACGTCCGGAGGCGAAACCTCAACCAGCGCGTGCGCTGTCCATAATCTTCATATTCTTGGCACTCTCGACAATACTAGTCGGTGCCATCACTGACTTTGTCGTCACAGAAGTCATGTCATCAAGGTTGAACCGGGCTTTTCAGGCCGAAGTAGAAAATGCTGCCGTAACATGGCCGGAAGATCTTCCGACGGGTCTTGATTATGGAAGCAAGTCCGTGTCTTCAGATTGCAAGCGTGACCTTGCAGCGCTGCAGCCCGACAGGCCTAGGCGCGTTAGGGCTCTTTATGCTACTGGCTGGACGGCTGGAAGCGGGTCGCGGATGAAGCAGCTTGTCGATCTTGTGTGCGACACGGAGCTGAATTCCATTGTCATAGAGATAAAGGACGACCTTGGAGTGATAAGCTATAGATCGGACGTGCCGCTTGCGACAGAGATCGGAGCGTCTACAGGCAAGATCGCAGATCTTCGGCGCCTGCTTGACGAGCTTTACGATAGCGGGGTTTATCCCATAGCTCGCCTGGTCGTGTTCAAGGACCCGCAACTTGCGGCCGCCCGTCCCGATCTTGCTGTGCGGGATTCTTCGGGCGTGCCCTGGCACGACAGTCAAGGCTTGATGTGGACGGATCCTAGGAAGAAAGAGGTGTGGGAGTACAATCTCGCGATAGCCCGGGAGGCGGCGCGAGCCGGCTTCCGCGAAATACAATTCGACTACGTGAGGTTCCCAGATGATGCTGGATTGGCCCGCACCAATTGGCTAGACCTTGAGGGCAAAAACAGAGTCGATGTGATTTCCGACTTCCTTGATTATGCCGGGCGGGAACTTGAACCATACAAAGTAGTGATCACCGCGGACATTTTCGGGATAGTCTGCTCTTCTCGATCAGACATGGGCATCGGGCAAAAGCTGGAGGAGATGGCAAAGCACGTAGACTATTTGGCGCCAATGGTGTATCCGTCGCATTACCGCAAGGGCGAGTACGGCATTGCGAATCCCGATGCGGCGCCGAGGGAGACTGTAAAACGGAGCCTTAGCGACGCACAAGACAGGATTGCAAAGGCGGGCGGCCGGGCAAAGATAATACCATGGCTGCAGGATTTTTCCCTAGGGTATCGGTATACGGCCGCTGAAGTTAGGGCACAGATTGATGCAGCCGCCGAGTGCGGCATATACGAGTTCATGCTCTGGAACCCGAGGAACCTGTATACAGCCGGTGCTCTTGGGCGTCCGGATCCGGAGGATGCGCTTCGTCCTAGGCCGCATTTGGACCTGCTTGCCGGAAGCGGTGCTATCCGTCTTGAGGATCCCGTGATAGTCACTGAATGGCGGGCATTGTCGGCACTGAAACAGGCCGGCGTCGGCCAGATCCTGGGCCCTTAGGCCAGGCCGGCTGGGTTACGATGGGGCGGCCTTGGTTGCACGAGTCCAGGCGCAGGTCTATAATTGGATTAAATTCGTATTAGCTGTAGATGCGGGTGGAAATAAGTAATTGAGGGTTTTGAGGTGAGTTACGTGCTTCGCACTCATACTTGTGGCGAGCTTGCAGCAGGAAATGTTGGTGAGACTGTTGCGCTGTGCGGATGGGTTCAGTCAGTGCGCGACCACGGAGGATTGATCTTCGTTGATCTTCGGGACAGATACGGTCGTACGCAGGTAGTTGTCAGTCCCGATCTTTCAGAAGATATTTTGGAGCGCGCAAGGAGCATTCACCGCGAAAGCGCGATCCGGGTGGAGGGAATTGTCTCAGAAAGGCCGGAAGGCACAAAGAATCCTTCGATATCTACCGGTGATGTCGAGGTTATGGCCAGTAATATAGAGATTATAGGGGATGCTGCCCCGGTGCTTCCTATGGAAGTGTCAGATGAGAACTTGGCCAACGAAGAGGTCAGGTTGAGATACAGATACATTGACCTGAGGCGTCCCTCGCTGCAGGCAAACATGATGGCGCGTCACCGCGCTGCCATGGCTGTCCGGAACTATCTTTCGGCCCAGGGCTTTCTTGAAATTCAGACACCGCTGTTGGTGCGGAGCACTCCGGAGGGAGCGCGCGACTTTGTAGTGCCAAGCAGGAATTTCCCTGGTAAGTTCTATGCACTTCCGCAGAGCCCTCAGTTGTATAAGCAATTGCTCATGATAGCGGGATTTGATCGCTATTTCCAGATCGCTCCGTGTTTCCGCGATGAAGACCAGCGGGCTGACAGGCAGTTAGTGCACAGTCAGATCGATATAGAGATGAGTTTTTGCGATGAAGAAGACGTGTTTTCGGTAGTTGAGGGCATCATATCCGCAGCATTCAAAGGGGCGATCGGGGCAGACGTCAAAGGACCATTCCTCAGGATGACGTATGACGAGGCCATGGAGAGGTTCGGATCTGACAAACCGGACATGAGGTTCGGGATGGAGCTCGTAGATCTCACGGATCTCGTGGCGGATTCGGAATTCGGCATATTCAAGAGTGTGTGTGCCACAGGGGGTCGCGTCCGAGGAATCTCTGCCCCTGGTTGTGCAGGCTTTTCGCGCAAGCAGATAGACGACCTTACTGAACTGGCTCGGATCTATCGTGCGAAGGGGCTAATTACCCTCAAAGTCGAAGGGGGCGAGATCCAAGGAAGCGTTGCCAAGCATATATCCTCTGACACCCTCGGTGAGATCGCATCGAGGCTGGGCAGCGCCGATGGAGACCTCATACTGATCATAGCCGATACCCCTGAGGTGTCTGCCACGGCTCTGGGGCATTTGCGGCGATATCTCGGTAAGGAGCTCGGCCTTATCCCGAAGGGTGATTACAAACTCCTTTGGGTTACAGATTTTCCGCTATTTGAATGGAATCCAGATGATGGCCGATGGGATCCGATGCATCATATATTCACCATGCCGCGGGAGGGAGACCTCGAGTTGCTCGAGTCAGATCCCGCTTCTGTCAAGGGTCGCCAGTATGATCTGGTTCTCAATGGCACAGAGCTCGGGAGTGGAAGCATCAGGATTAACGATCCCGCTATACAGAAGAGGGTCATGAACGTCATCGGGGTTACTCCCGAGGAGGCAGAGGAGAAGTTCGGATTCCTGCTTCGCGCGTACCAATACGGCGGCCCAATCCATGGCGGATTCGCCATCGGTTTCGACAGGCTCCTAGCTGTTATGCTTGGACTTGAAAGTCTGCGCGATGTCATCGCTTTTCCTCAGAATGCCGCAGGCGTTTCTCTGGTGGACGACTGCCCGAACGAGATAGACCCGAAACAATGGAAAGAGCTTCATCTGAAGCTTGAAGATTGTGCGGGCAAGCCCGATGCCGAGGCGCGTTCGGACTGCTGATGCGTGCGGCATGAGGAGGCCGTTTGGTCCGTGCGTTCCAGGGAACGGGGCGCACGGGCTTTTGATTAATCCATTGATGTCTGATTCAGGGTTGCCTTGACTAAATACTTATGCTCCGGAGGTAGATTACGACATGCATAACCCAGACAAGATCAGGGAGGCTCTCGCCTTTGACGACGTTTTGCTTGTCCCGGGCATCTCAGAAGTCCTTCCAGCCAATGTAGATGTTAGGACCGAGATTACTGATAAGATCATGCTCAATATTCCGCTGATGTCGGCTGCCATGGATACTGTGACAGAGGCTCGAATGGCCGTCGCCCTTGCCCGTGAAGGCGGAATGGGCATAATTCACAAAAACATGTCCATAGAAGAGCAGGCCCTCGAGGTTGACAAGGTGAAACGCTCAGAACACGGCATCATTGTCGATCCGATATTCCTTTCGCCTGAAGCCTCAGTAAGAGAGGCACTTGAGATTATGGAACGTTATCATATCTCGGGCGTCCCAATAACTGAAGACGGTACACTCGTCGGGATACTTACCAACCGGGATCTGAGATTTGAGACCGATTATGATCAGCCGGTGTCCAACGTTATGACCAAAGATGGTTTGATCACCGCGCCCGTGGGGACTACTGTCGATGAGGCTATCGAGATACTCAAGGTGCACAAAGTCGAGAAGCTGCCACTGGTTGACGAGGAGTTCAAGTTGAAAGGGCTCATTACCATCAAGGACATCAAGAAGACGCGAAAATACCCCAACGCAGCCAAAGATGAACACGGGAGACTTCGCGTAGGGGCTGCCGTGGGGGTCTCTGTTGGCACCATGGATAGGGTTGCTGCTCTCATCGATGCTGGCGCGGACATGATAGTTGTCGATACAGCCCACGGACATTCTAGGGGCGTCATCGAGACGGTGAAGGCTATCAGAGCCAATTTCGGAGATATCGACATCATGGCAGGGAACGTTGCTACTGGTGACGGCGTCAAAGCATTAGCAGAGGCAGGCGCGAACTGTGTCAAAGTGGGTATCGGGCCCGGCTCCATCTGCACTACACGTGTAGTGGCAGGGGTCGGAGTCCCGCAATTCTCGGCGATTCTCGAGTGTGCCGCTGCAGCCGCGGAAGCTGGAATCAGGATAGTCGCTGACGGTGGTGTCAAGTTCTCCGGAGACATGACTAAAGCACTGGCTGCGGGAGCGCATGTGGTCATGGTTGGGCAACTCCTCGCAGGGACCGATGAGAGTCCTGGCGATACAGAGATCTACAAGGGGAGAAGCTTCAAGGTTTATCGAGGAATGGGTTCTATAAGCGCGATGAAGGCTGGATCGAGCGATAGATACTTCCAGGAGGGTGCAAAGAAGCTTGTCCCGGAAGGAATAGAGGGGCGGGTGCCCTACAAGGGATCTGTTTCTGACACTGTTTTTCAGCTAGTGGGCGGTGTGAAGGCAGGAATGGGATATGTGGGGGCTGCGAATCTTGAGGAGCTCAGGGAGAAGGCCACGTTTGTGCGGATAACCAACGCAGGCCTTAGGGAAAGCCACCCACATGACGTGCATATTACGAAAGAGGCCCCAAATTACATGATTGCCGGGGCCGAGTACGAAGAATCGTAGGCTACTTTTTCCGAGAGGAGGACGACTTGCGGTGTCGACCAAGATCAAGAGGTGCAGTCTTTTGGCTGTAAGCCTAATTATGGTTATGGTTGTGTCCATGATCTCGAGCGAGTCTGCTCTGGCGGAGTATGATGTGAAGAGCATAATCATCAACCCGAATCCCCCCTATCAGACCAGCATTTGGACTGACAAGTCGCAGTATAATCCGGGGGAAAGGCTGAATGTCTACTTCAGGACGAGCAAAGATGCGTATATCTACATTTTTGACATCGATACCGTCGGCAACGTGAGCCTGATATTCCCCAACATATACTCAGAATACAACTACAAACGGGCAGGTCAGACATACTCCTTGCCTGACAACTCCAGATATAACCTGACCATTGGCGGTCCTGCAGGAGTTGAGCAGCTCGTACTGATCGCCACGCCATCGCAGATACGCGACGTTGAATGGCTAAGGCGTTCACTTGAGCAGGGTTCATTCGGGCCACAGCTAAATGTCAATATATCCGCAGACAGGTTCATGTTTGAGGTGAAGTCGATTTCGATTACCCCCAACTTCGGCCAAGATTGGTCGTCGGCGGTCGCAACATTTACAGTGGGGAGTGTTGTAACGCCGCCGCCGCCACCACCGTCGGTGAAATACGGAACGCTGAGCATTACCTCTAAGCCGTCGGGGGCAACCGTTTTTCTGGACGGGGTAGACCAGGGGACCACGCCGCTGACGATTACGGGCGTGAGCTATGGCGTGCATGACATTGCGATAATGAAGAAGAACTACTATACGTATTCGCGCCAGATCACGGTGAACTCGCCAAATCCATACCGAATAGATGCGACACTTGTGAAGCTGCCTACGTCATCCGATTGGGGCGACGAGGTTCAGCTTGTAAACAAGAGCATGCTGGTAAAATGGCCTCAAACCGGGCCGTTCACTGAGACGTTCACTTTTAGAGGTTCTACGGGCAAGGTGGTCATCAACGCAGACCCGATCCTCGGCATGCTGTCGAGAGTGACAGGAAGCATCACTGCGAATGCAGTGGGGCCAGTGGAATTCATGCAGATCAACCCGAGTGGGCCTGATGCGCCCTGGCCCGGAAGGGTATATGAAAGGATTCAGTATCCGTTCAGGGTGAGGGTAACTGTAGAGGATTACAGCATCACGACGGGTCTGGTCTTTGGAATTGAATACATCGACTACGTACGGTTGCGTTTGGAGATTTGGCATATAGGCAACTGATTCTTTAGCACGAGACGGTTGCCCAAAAATATAGCAGCACGGCAGAGCAGGGTCGGGGTTTAGACTCCCCGACCCTGCTCATATCCGAAACTCCATGTGGATGTTTGGATGTGGTGCCACATTTCGTGTGGCAGGGCCGAGTCGATCAGTGCATCTGAGGTAGGGAGTGTTGAAGCCAGTAGGATCCATGATCCAGCAGTGTCTCGCCGCATGCACCATGTTGCCGCCCTAGCTCTGTTCAATGCGCCGCCCGGCCCGGCACGCAACATGTAAAAGACTACTATAAGCTAGCAAGCTTGATGGGTGCACGCGGCAGTACCATGCCAGACGACGGCCTCGGGTCCTTTAACATATGCTTATTGCAGAGGGATGAAAGACATTGCGCCGGTAGGCCCAAGAAAAACGGTCATGTTCTTTAGCAGAGGCCCGCGTCTGTTTTGGGATCGGGGTAGGGAGGAGAGAGTTCTATGCTTCACCGCAGACCGCGTATTAGCTGGGGCAAGGCTGATACTCTATAGTGGAAATGGTCAGGCGCTTCACGGTCACATATTCGCGGCTGCTCAGTCCTTTGCCGCATACGCCTACCTGGACGTCGCGTACAGATGTGACCCGTCCGGCGGGGAGGACAGATCCGATCCGTAATTGGGCTGTGGTTGAGAAACGTTGGCTGGGCAATTATAATAGTAGTTACTATGGAAACATCTTGATGAAGATGAGGTCATCCGGAGGTGTGGTTATTGCAGTCCGTCCGTATCGCCGACATACGAGAACATGATGGAGAAGAGGTCACTATTAAGGGGTGGCTATATAACAAGCGGTCGAGTGGAGGCATCCATTTCCTGATAATAAGGGATGGGACAGGTTTCATGCAAGCTGTCGCCGTTCGTGGCGAAATCCCTGATGACCAGTTTGAACTGTGCAACAACCTGACGCAAGAATCGTCGATATTGGTCACCGGGCGCATTCGCGCTGACAAGAGGGCGGCGGGCGGATTCGAGATGTCAGCTACAGGCGTGGAGCTTGTACAGCTGGCTGAGGAATACCCAATAACCCTAAAGGAACACGGCGTGGATTTCCTTCTTGATCACAGGCACTTGTGGATTCGTAATCCTCGACAACACGCTGCGTTGCTGGTGCGGGACGAGGTGATTTCTGCGGCAGAAGACTGGCTGCGAAGCAACGGGTTCGTCAAGATCGACGCGCCAATTCTGACGCCGGCGGCATGCGAAGGAACTACTACCTTATTCGAGACCGACTACTTCGGCGAAAAGGCGTATCTGAGCCAGAGCGGCCAGCTGTACAATGAGGCGGCGTGCATGGCATTTGGCAAAGTTTACTGCTACGGTCCGACCTTTAGGGCTGAGAAATCTAAAACGCGAAGGCATCTTATCGAGTTTTGGATGATCGAGCCCGAGATGGCCTATGCCACTCAGGAAGACAATATGGTGATTCAGGAAGAGTTCTTGTCATACATCGTACAGCGTTGCCTTGCCAAACGCCGGCAGGAGCTGATCACGCTCGAAAGAGACCTTTCGAAACTGGAGTGTATTGTGCCGCCATTCCCGCGGCTTTCGTATGATGAGGCCGTGGAACTGTTGCACGAGGAGGGTAAGGAATTCGAGTGGGGAGACGATTTCGGGGCGCCCGACGAGGCTACGATTTCGATGAAATACGACAAGCCGGTATTTGTAACCGGTTATCCAACAAAGGTAAAGGCCTTCTATATGCAGCCTGATCCGGATAGGCCCGAGATAGTAAAATGCTCTGACTTGCTGGCGCCTGAGGGCTACGGCGAGATCATCGGCAGCAGTGAGAGAATTCACGACCTGGATCTCCTGGCGGCGCGGATGCGCGAGCATAATCTCCCTGAGGAAGCCTACGGTTGGTACCTTGATCTCCGGCGCTATGGATCGGTCCCCCATTCCGGGTTCGGGCTAGGGATCGAAAGAACAGTAGCGTGGATTACCGGCAGCGAGCATGTTAGGGAGATGATTCCTTTCCCGCGCCTAATCAATCGCATATACCCGTAGTTCATGAAATATCTATTGGAGCGCTCGATGGTGGACCCCGCGTGACGAACAGGCAAGCGGGGTTCTTGCATATTGGAACCGCTGGCTTCGCACAGCGTCTATACCTACTGAGTCCAACAAATAGGGAGGGCAGAGGTAATGAAGAGCAAAAGGAAGGTGCTATTCATCTTCGCTAGCTTAGCCCTGGTGCTTTTCGTAGGCACATTGGTGTCAACTAGTTCGCAAGCGCAGATTTCAGCTTATGATTACATTCTGCGGGGCGAGCAGTATCTCGCACAGGGTGCTGCAAATGAAGCTATAGGCCAGTTTGAACAGGCAATATACATAGAACCGACAAACACCCGCGCTCACTTCGGGCTTGGGTGCGCCTACGAGATGAGGTCGAAGGCTGCCAGGGTGTTCAATTATCGGATGGAGCTTTTTACGGAACCGGATTCAGTCAGAAAGCTGGGCTTCCCACCCCTTTCAGAACAGGGATATCAAGATGTCGAACGAGCGATTCAAGCCTACTCAAAGGCGGCACTCTACTCGCCGCCGTATGCAGAAGGCCATTACCGACAGGGAGTTCTCCATTTCATTAGCGGAAGACCCGGAGATGCCAAAGTTGCCTTGGAGAGGGCCGTCGCTCAGGATAGGACGGCAGTCGACCCTGCTGTTCTCCTTGCCTATATATACCTGGAGGAAGGGAATATCCAGGCAGCGACTGCGCAGATTGATCGTATTATCTCTGCAACTGGCGACAGGCTCAACCCCGTGATTCTTGGTGTATCTGCAGTGTTGGAATACAGGAGTGGCAGATATGATCAGGCAGAGCAGTTGCTGTTGCAGGCTACAAGCAGGTCTGGCGCGCCAGCCTATCTTTACAAGCGGCTTGGCGATGCGATGGCTGCGCGCGGACTCCACACGCAAGCATTGGATGCATACCGTCAGGCGGTGCAGAGGGATCCCGAGTCGATACTGGCTAATGATGCAATTGGCAACATATACAGGCTTTCAGGGCAGTCGGCACAGGCTGTGCAGTGCTATTCAGCTGCCGCGTCGGCCAATCCGAATCTGTTACGGGCAAGATACGGACTTGGTTCGGCTCTGCTCGAATCGGGTTCATATGCCCAAGCATTGCAGACGTTCAGCGAACTTGTGGACGCATTGCCAACGTATGGATCTGATAATGCGCTGCTTTTAAAGGGTATAGCCCAGTGGAAGACCGGCAATGCAAATGCGGCGCTTGCCACTGTCAACCATGCCCTGGGAATCAATGCTGAAAACCGCATAGCCGCCATTTACAAGGAGCGCATCGAACGTGAAATGGGCGGTTACGGTGTATCGCCCCTTGGCGTGCAGCCCAAGTCCATAGTGGCGGAAGGGAGCAAACCGGACAAACCGTTCAGCGGAATCGTGATAAACGATGGCGCTGAATATACAAACAGCCGGACGGTTCGGCTCGCAGTTTACAGTGATTACTCAACTGTCGCTTTTAGTAATGACAATTCCACCTGGAGCTCCTGGTTTTCGAAGCCTGAGCCATATGGAGAGTTCACTTGGGAATTGACTCCGGGAGACGGGACAAAGAGAGTATACGTGAAATTTCGTGGCCTATTCGGTATAGGCATACCCGGCGAATCGGGGACGATAGTGCTCGACTCGACGCCACCAGTAGCCACTGCACGCTTGGAGAGCATGCAAACAGGCGGTTACGGAGGTTATGATGGCAGGACGAGAGTTGTCCTTTCGGCCAATGATCCTAGTGGGATAGTCGGGTTTTGGATGTCTTATGACGGCAATGATTGGCGCTGGTTCGACTGGTATGGAAGTGATTTTGCCATATCTTTGCCTGCAGGTGTCGGTGCGACGCCGAGGGTCCGGTTTTCCGTGGTTGACGGAGCAGGCAACCATGCGTCGATCGAGGCTGTCATGACTGCGCCTCCTTCTTTAGACACACAGCCGCCGAGGATATATGGGATACAGGTGACCAGGGGCCCCCTGGATTCGGCGATAATCACATGGACCACCGATGAGCCGGCAGATTCCTACGTGGAGTACTGGGCATACGGAGTGCCCCAGAACCGTGTGGGCACGAGCATGCTTGCCACATCCCACTCGGTAACCCTTTCGAACCTCCGTGCGGGCACGACGTATTACTACAGGGTAATTTCTACCGATGCGGCAGGAAACCGGGGGCAATCGCAGGATCTCACGCTCGTGATTCAGCCTGTAGATACAACTCCGCCGGTGATAAGCCGGATAGAGGCAAGAGCAACGGGGCTCGACTCGGTGAGCATCACATGGACCACCGATGAGCCGGCAGATTCCTACGTGGAGTACTGGGCATACG
>ERZ795045.2803-NODE-2803-length-16462-cov-4.234046_pt1 | contig 16462 bp, 16 predicted proteins | sample MGYA00375129_ERZ795045 | MGnify/ENA primary metagenome ERZ795045 (study PRJEB30174, sample SAMN05720166) | activated sludge metagenome | isolation source: anaerobic digester from wastewater treatment plant | place: Japan | collected 2015-05-15 ... | reverse complement strand
AAAAACTCACTAACAGAGACAATCTTTATCCCTTCCAATTCTTTTAAAGGTAAAATATGTCGTTTATCCCCAGAAATAATATAATCTGCCTTGCTTTCTAAAGCACACTCCAGAATACGATTATCATCGTCTTTACTCTTTATTATAGAGACCTTAACTTTGGGATAAACTTCATTAACTTTTGGTCTTATCAACTGTAAAAGCTTCTCTATTTTTAGTTCTTCCCAAAGAAACTTCTCTCTAAGTATCCTGGTTATCTCTTCAAATATAAAAGGAGAGATATAAACTTCTATATCGTCCTTTAAGAATAGCCTTACAATTTCTAAGGCATTACCTCCGAAGACAAAAGCAGATATAAAGACATTAGTATCTATTACTACCTTAATTTTATTTTCTGTAGCTATCAACTATATCCTCTATCTGGGTTTCTATTATTCCTCTTTCTATAGCCTTTTCTCTTCCATATTTTACTAACTCCTGCAGTTCTTTCTCCTCAATATAACGTCTTAGAGCATCCCTTACCAATTCACTCTTAGTCATTCCTTCTTTATTAGCCATCTCAATTATTTTTTCTTCCATCGCAGGGGGAAGAGATATAGTAGCTATTTTTGTTGTTCTCCCCATTTATTACACCTCAGCTCTCTTATAGTATTACTTAGTATCACTATACTATATTTTTATAATTAAAACAACCTGGCTTGATTTAGTATACTCATTCTAATTAAGAGATCCTAGAACCAATAAAATGTCTTAACTTTATCTTCCTAATTCTCACTGCTATACACCAAAGTAAATAGATTTGTTAACTATGGTATATAGCAGTGAGATATTCCGAATAAATGGTATGGTATTCTTATCAGAACGTTATTGCTTGAAACAATCAACTATAATTATCTCAGTAAGTTGTTCATTATTTATTGTTATTTTAGGCATATATCTCCTATCTATTTATTGTTCCTCTTCGAAATATACTCCTGATTCCTTACTCCTAAAGAAACCAACAATCCATCTGATTGCAATGGAAAAGTCTTTAAAGCAGTAAATATTCTTATAGTTATATTCCTCCACATTATCTACTCCTAATAAAACTACAGGAAAACCCCGCTTCTGTTGGTTGGAATACAGATCAAACCAGAAGTCAGCATTATCTTCATCAGTTAAAACAAGGAGTAAGCCTCCCTTATCTACAATATCATCATTTAAAGCTATTAGCTTTTCAGTATCAAGATTATGATTAGAGTAGTCAATGACCACAATTCCCCTCTCCGTTAACAAGTCTTTAACTTCATCATCAGTTCTATTACCTACTAAAAAAACATTAGGAGGAATTTTAGAACCCACAACCATTCTCTTAAAATATATAGTTGAAAATCTCTTATCCTCTATCTGCTTTATAGGAAATTTATCCTTTATATCAAACACAATAATAGGACACTCCTCATCTAATATAGATAGAATCCTATAAGCTAGCTTTTGAATTTCCTTTTGAGCATCTTCAACTAGGTATGACTTAAGAAATTCTCTCAACTCTCTACCATTCATAGTAAAAACAATACTGGAGGCTAGACCATTGGTAAGTATAGACCAGGCATCTTCAGGAGGAATTCCTATATCTATCAATTGATAGTATAGATCACTAGTTTTTGTAAGACATTTAGAAAATGATTGAATTACCTTTTTATTATCAGCTATCTTATCACATATACTATCAGGAATAATATATGTAAGGTCATTATCTACTATATGATTAGAGTAAGTGGTTACTACTTTCCCATTTAATTGACGAGTAGTTGCTACAGAAATATTTTCAACAAAGAATGTAAAATGAATATGTTCTAATATTGATTCATTACCTGATACAATTAACTTCTTTACAAACTCCTCTTTTCCTAACTCTTGGGGTAATATTTTACCTAACCACTTCTCACTCCGCACTCTTCCAACTGCATACAGCACATCTATAGGATTAGAAGTTTTAGCTAACAAAGTTACTTTCATTTAATCATCTCCTTTATTCTTCTTTCTCAAATATAGAAGGTGGCTTACGCATCAAAACCTCAGTAACTATTCCCTGAAACTTAGCACAGCTGCCCCATTCAAAGTTATCCACTCCGATAAAGTGGGAGCAGCTCTTCTCTACTTCTCCATAAGAATCAAACAAGTTTTCCATTTTGCAAAAAGGACAAGTAGCAGAGTATCTCATTTTTTTTATGAGCATTTAGAGTAGCCACATTCTAAACAAGTAATACAGCCTTCTGCTCTCTGAATAGGAGCTCCACACTCGGGACAGGTAACTACTTCATTGTCATCACTAACTAACCGTCGCTCTAGCATTCCATTAATCTTTTTATCTTCCTCAGCAATCTTTCCTGTAAAAGGAGACTGACATCGTTCAATAAATTTAGCCAAAGCATCAGCACAGGATAAGTATTTCTTATTTTTACTCAAGCAGTAAGGACAGCGTATTCCTTTTAACTGTTTAACTATCTCCTCTTTAGCTATACCACTACGTAAAGCTAAAGATACAGTTCTAGATACTGCCTCTACATTAGCTCTACAGACACCTCCTTTCCCTGTAGTTAGAAAGGTTTCTATAGGATTACCCTCATCATCAAAGTTCAAGGTTACATATAAAGTTCCACAAGCTACGGAAAACTCGCTGGTAACTCCATAGGTAGTTTTGGGTCGTTCAATAGGGTGCAGTCCTGTAACTTTACCAGTTGAATTTCTACCCGATACTCCTCCCCCAGCAGTTCCTTTACTTGTTTGTTCAGGTTGATGTTGAGGTCCAGAAGTTGTTTCTTTATTTTCTTTTCTATAGAGGACTTGCTCTCCTTTACACCCATCTCTATATACTGTAACCCCCTTACATCCTAGTTCATAAGCTAGATCATATACTTTTCTTACATCTTCTTCAGTAGCATTATGAGGTAGATTAATAGTTTTAGAAACACCTGAAGATATATATTCCTGCCAAGCTGCTTGGATATGCACGTGTTCCTCTGGAGATATAGAGTGAGCATCTACAAAGTAATCAGCATTCTTATCTTGACTCTTTTCATAGATAGGATCCTGCACAATTAAAGTTTTCTTTTCCCCATTACTATCTATATATACTCGCTCATGCTCTAAAGCAAAGACAGGTTCAATTCCTGATGAGGTATCACAGATAAGAGATACAGTTCCTGTAGGAGCAATACTATTCCAGCTGGCATTTCGCAATCCATATTTCTCTACTGCTACTTTATTCTCTATACTCTCCTGCATATATTTATCTAATATATAGTTGTTTTGTAATATACTTCTATCTCCCTCTTGATAAGCAGGGTAAGCACCAAAACACCTAGCCAGTTCAATACTTTCTTTAATAGAAGTAAAGGCAATATATCGAGAAAGCTGAGAAGCTGTATCTATACTTAATGGAGAACCATATTTAACTCCTAATAGGAATAGTAAGTGAGCAAATCCCATCACTCCTAATCCAATAGGACGGTATGCTTTAGTCCTCTCAGCTATCTCAGGCAAAGGATAATGATTGACATCTATAATTAAATCCAATGCCCGAACACCAAGCTTAACTAAATAGCAAAGTTTATCTAAATCAATACGACCATTTTTAACAATATGAGCAAGGTTAATGTGCCCTAAATTACAAGATAAATTAGAGTAAGTTGGTATTTCTCCACAGTTCGCTACCCTTACATACTTAACCTTTGGTCGTTGTACTCTACTAGTTTTACATTCAAACCCACCAATAAAGAAGTTATGATAATCATCTACTGTTCCATTATAAACATCCTGATAACCTATAAACTCAACAGATACTACTTTACAATTCACCATCTCTGCTGCTTCTATTAATTCTTCAACACTTTCATCATGAATTCTAGTGTATTCTCTCTTAGTTACATCCTCTAAATTTTCTTCAGTAACCTTACTCATTGCATCTAATCTATCACCATACTGCAAATCTTTAGCTTCTTTTTTTGTGCCATCCTTTAAGTAAAATTTATGATCCGCTGTTACATCTAAGTAATTACCTGAATCTAAAGTAACTCTATAAATAGGCTTATTTTTCCCCGTGCAACGAGGATTTCGCATCATTCTAATAACTAATTTTCCTTTATCATCTATTGTATATACTGGAACATCTTTACCTTCTTCTGCTAATTGCCTAATAGGAACAGAACCTCTACCATCAGCTACTGCTACTAAAGTATCTCCAGTTATACAGGGGTTTGTAGCCTCTATGTATTCCCCTTCTATGAATCTGTCTCTATTAAGAGATCCAAAAAAGACTAATCCTGGATCTCCACTTTGCCAAGCATAATGAACTATATTCTCCCATAACCCACGAGCATCTATCATATTAACAGGCTGATGGGTTACAGGATCTCTAAGAGCAAATCCAGTTCCTTCTTTTACTGCTTGCATAAACTCATCAGTAATCATTACTGAAATATTAAAGAAAGATAAATCATCATTACCTTGAGATTTAGCTGAGATGAACTCTATTATGTCAGGATGATCCACACTCAATATTCCCATCTGGGCTGATCTTCTTCTTCCACCCTGCACTACAGCTTTAGCAGAAGCATCAAAAACTTGCATAAAGGAAAGAGGTCCTGAAGCAGTTCCTATACCAGAATCTAGGGGTCTTCCTTTGTGGGATAAATGAGAGAAATTATACCCCACCCCTCCACCGTGCTTAGATATAATACTAGCATTCTTTAGTGCAGTATATATTCCTTCTATTGAATTCTCCACAGGAACAACAAAGCAAGCAGAAAGCATATTTTTATCATTCATACTTTGAAATACTTCTTTATACTCTTCCTTTGTGATATAAGGACGGTATAATAAATCTTCTGGAACTCCCCTTCCTATGTTAAACAATGTAGGAGAATTAAAGATAAAATCCCGCTGTTTCAAGGCAGTATATAATGACACCTCAAACTCTTGAATTTTCTCTATAGGAATTTGATAGTGTAAAGTTAGCCCTGAAGCTACACAACGAGCAACCCTCTGACATACACTACTCCATCCCTTCTCATTTGGTAACAAATATCTTTCTTTAACTATCTTAACAGCATTTTCACTTAGTCCTTTATTAAAATCAACTTGTGATTGTTCATTAACATATGGAGTATCACTCATTTGAATATCTCCTATGACCCCAATAAAATAGTTTCTGAACCTAAGAAGGAATAAACATTACCAGTCAGCAAAAGAATACCTAAAGCAACTAACAATAGCCCTGTTACCAGTTCTACCCAATTACCTCTCCTCTGTATCTGATGAAGAAAATTAATAACATAATCTCCTCCAAACCCAACTAAAATAAGAGGAATAGCTAAGCCTAAAGTGTAAAAGAAGAGCAGTAATCCTCCATACCAAGCTACACCTATAGTAGAAACATACAGGAGAATAGAACCAAGTATGGGACCAACACAGGGAGTCCAACCTAAACCAAAGAAAATTCCTAATAATAAACTTCGCAGTGTAGGTAGAGAAATATGTTGAGGATAGAAATGCTTATCAGTATACATCCAATAGATTCTTAAAATTCCTAAAAGTTGTAAACCAAAAATGATTATGATACACCCAGCTATACGATTAAACCATACTCGGTATTGAGAAATAAAACTCCCTAACAAAGAAATCCCTGTTCCCAATAAAATAAATACTAAAGAGAATCCTAAAGTAAAAAGCAAAATATGAACCCAAGTATTTTTCCTACTACCCTCTACTAACCCTGTCCCACCTATATAAAAAACATAAGCAGGAACTAAAGCTAGAACACAAGGAGAGAAAAAGGATAAGAGACCAGCTAAAAAACTGATTAAAATATTGATATCATTTGACATAGAGCTTCTTCAATCCTCCCATTAAATTTTTAAAATCATTACTATTTAAGTAGCCAAACAATTCTTCAAAGGTATTAAACATATAGGTGTTAAACTCTAACTGCTTCTTAGTTAGGTCCACTTTATATATTCCTTTAGTGTGAGATATATTAATAATAGGTTCAGATCCTACCTTAAATACCATTCCAAACTCCCCATTACCTGTCCACTTCATAACACAGTAGCTCTGGTATCTATTTAGAATTTCTTCTATAATAACCGATTGCTCTAATGGATTTAATTCAGTCATTATCTTTACCTCGCTGATAGTGAGGAAGGTCATCTAAATGAAGTTCTCCTAACTCCTGATGGTGCATAATAGCAAAAATATTCCACGCTGCAGCTGCTAGATGATCTTCATCTTCCATACCCATTAAGAATTTAGTGAGGTGCCTAAAAGCGGAATCGAGATAGCGAGAAAATGCTATACCTTTCTCCCAATTCCTTTCCGAATATTTCTTAGCTCCCTCTTGATACCACTTAGCTAACCGCATAAGAGCAAAGGGAGATATTAAATCAAATCTCCCTTTACCTTCTCGGGTATCCCGCACTGCTCCAGTAGCAAACTCTTCTCTTTGACCTGAATCTTGAATCATAGCCTACTCCTATTGATAACATCTACTGCAAATAGGTCGAGCCTCTAAAGATAATTCCAAAGCTCTACCTAAAGTTTCTAAATCAGTAAAAGATATTACTCCTGTATAATCATCACAAGCATAAACATCTTTACAAGAACTACACCGAGTAACAATAGAGTAATCAAATTTCTTAGTAAAGGGATTGTAGAATGCTTCTACTACAATAGGAGTATCACCATCTTGAATGTAAACATAAATACTTTCATCATCAGGCATATCCAATAGAGGACTATTATTATCTAATACCTGAATAGAAACATCATCACCAAAGATACTTCTTAAATCATCCAATAAGTCTTTTTTTATTCTCTCTTTCTTCTCCTGCCATACTAAGATTGCCTTATCTCTAATTGACATTTACTTAACCTCCTCAAATGTTTTATTTTATTTGAATATAGCATATAACTAAACTAAAGTCAATACATTTTAGGTTTATTCAGCAAAAAAATAATTAACTATCCAGTTAACAGCATGATTCAAATCTCTAGCAATGTAGGTAGCTTCATAGTTACTCCACCCGTGCTTACCTATCCGAGAAGGAGCTACCATAACTACAGGGATATCTAACTTATATCTAGCATAGCCAAACTCTAACCAAGTCCCATCACTAACATCATCACCTGTTAAAATCAATAGTGAATCACTTCGCTTGAGGTCATACTTATCCCGAGCGATAATCTCAGCTATATCCATTCCCCCAGGCTTCTCATTTCTAGATAGAGTTTTACCTGCTAAGTATTCTTTACCCCGCAGAGGGTCAATTACTTTTATTCCCTGCTCTTCTAATAACTTTCTAGCTTTATTTCTCTCCGCAATGCATTCTTCATAAGTTCTACCTTCTAATCTACCACCTAAATAAACAGTTGGCATACTATTCCTCCTTGATGTCAGCCACTAAAACAGGACAAATATCATTTAATATTTTCAATACCTCTTGAGCTAACTTTCTAATTTCCCACTGAGCATTCTTAGCTAATCGCAGCTTAAGGAAATGCCTTAACTCTCTTCCATTCATCGTAAACATAATGTTACTAGCCAGCCCACTAGGAAGCATAAATCGAGCATCCTCTGGAGCAATTCCTAAATTTACTAAGCTATAATAAAAACTACCTGCCTGCTCTAAATAATCTGTAACTAAATTATTCATTTCCTCCTCTTTCTCCATCTTCTCACCCAGAGAATCAGGAAGGACAAAAGTTAATTTATCATCCATTCCTCGGTGGGAGTATTGGGAGTAGGAAGCCATACGGTGTCTAACCAATTGGTGAGTAGCTATTCTAGATATATTAGTAACAAGAAAAGTAAAAGAAACGTGTTCTAATATCGATTCGTGTCCTGCTTTAATTAGTTTCTGTATAAACTTTTCCTTTACTTCTATTGGCTTATCTTTAACTTCTTCTGAAATCTTATTAATATCTTTCTTCCTGCAAATTCTACCTGCCACATACATAATATCCACTGGATTGGGTGTATTAGCTAACAAAGTTACGATCATACTCTACCTCCTCTTCCAACCTCGTTATCTTATCCTTTTTAACTACTGTAATTACTCTATCGAAATAGGGTTTTAACTCACTGTTATGACTGATAACAAATATTGAATCATCATTATTATGAATAAAGTTTCCTAATAAATAGACTACTGCTTCAATTCCTGCTCCATCTAAGGTATCAAAGATCTCATCTAAGAAAAGAACATTAGCACTTTTTCCTCTTCTGCTTCTAACTAAATCCTGCAAAGCACAGAGAACGGCTACATCTATTCTTCTTCTTTCTCCCCCTGAATTAGCTAAGTAGCTTTCCCCTCCTGAACCATTAACTACCTGTAGTTCTACTCTATCAACTTCATTGTCTCCCCGAGTAGCTACTACTGGAACAAACTGCACTACTAAGTCAGTATATCCTAACTGCTGTATGTAGTATTGAATCCGTTGATTGATAAAATCTAAGTAGCTATTTATAACCCAGCTCTTTATACCTCCATTACCAAACCCATTCTTCCAAAAAGATAGAACATCTTTACGAGCTTTAAAGCTCTCTAACTTTTCCTGATGAGTTTTAATAGTATCTATTACCTGCTTTAACTCTTCCTGCTTTTCAGTAATAAGATTGGTAATGGTCTCTAACTCAGTGCTGGATTCTTTCTCGGCTTTGTTTTCCTTCATTCTCTTTAAGGACTCTACAATTCGAGATAGTTTAGCTGTTACATCATTTAGTTCTCTCTGCAGAATATCTCTCTGCTTTATAAACTCATCAAACTTTTCATCTTTCTCCAACAGCTTACTGTTATATTCTTTCTCATATTTCTGATATTCTTCTTTAAGAGCTTTCACTTGGTCAATAAGAGATTTAGTAGCTTGACCACTAATTTCTAACTCTTGTAATACTGAAGCTAAAACGTGAGGAAGTTCTGCTTCAGTAATAACTCTTCCACATCTATCACAGGGTTTATTAAGAAATTCAGCAGTGATGTTATCTACCCTATCCTGCAGTTCTTTAACTTTCTTCTCCATTAACTCTCTTTGCTTATCTAAAGAGAGGTAAGCTCCTCTACTTTTATTTAGCAACTGCTCTACTTCTTTGATGTAAGGTTGAATTACTTCTCGATACTCTTTAAGGTTATCATCAATAGAAGCCAGCTTAACTAATAAAGCTTCCCTCTTAGCTTTAAGCTGGGTTCCCTCTTGAGCATTAGCTTTAATAGCATCATTGAGTTCTTTTATTTCTTCTTTGATTTCTTTCTTTCGCTGGGTTAACTTATCTTTAAGAGATTTAATAGACTGAACTAAAGAATCTCTAGTAGTATAAAGAGTAGTTAAAGTAGAGTTTAAGTTAGCTGTATCTGCTTCTAACTCCCTGTAGTCTAATTTAACTTCTTCTAAACATTTAGAAAAAACATTCAGTTCTAATATCTTCTCTAATACTTCTTTCCTATCAGCATCTTTCATCGTGGTAAAGACACTGGCATATCCCTGACCAAATACAATGCTGGAAGTAAAGGTAGTGAAATCCATACCTAATATAGATTCTAATTTCTCTTGAGTTTGCTTAACTGTTCCTAAAGTTAAGTTAGTATTACCTTGATATAAAAATAAACCACTGCCATATTCATCGTGTTTGCGAGCTCTTATTACCTGATAGGGTAGGTCATCTACTGTAAAATCTAACTTCACTACTGCTCCTGAATCAGCAAAGCGATTAACTACAGCATCAGCAGGAATATCTCGAAGAGTCTTACCATACAATACCCATACTACTGCTTCTAAAATAGCACTCTTCCCTGCTCCATTAGAATCTCCACTTACAGTATCTTTATTAATTCCATTTATTAGCACTAACCCTCGACCAGAAAGCTGAAGTTCTATATCTCCAATACTTAAAAAGTTATGAATGGATATATTCTGCAGCTTCATTTAAAACACACCGCCTTATGAAGCACTTCTTTTCCATACTTCTTTACTAGCTCGTGTGCTTCAGTATCGGCTAAAGTTCCCTCTACATATTCATCAATCATCTGGTCAAAGGTTTTATCTTTCTCTATTACTCTACTGTTATTCATTACTGCTTTGGGAAAAGTATCTATCCGCAGGTTTTTAAAGTCTGACAACTGTTTCTTAACTTCTTCTACCTCACCATCAGTGGTAATCCAGTAGTAGTCATCAACTGTTCCAGGAATATCAATCTTTCCCTCTCTCATCTCTAGCTTATAGAACCGAGGAGAGAAGTTGTTTTCAATAAATTCAAACTCTCCATCATCATCTAAGACATACCACCCTCTTCTATCTCCTGCATCTCCAAAGCTGTGCTGCAGCGGAGCACCAATATAGAGTAGGTTATCTAACACTTGGGGCTTATGGATATGACCTGAAATAATAGGAAGGTCATCAGGTAACTCACTGAGTGATAAGAAAGACTCATCACCTGCTGCCATTCCATTAGGTAGTTTTGCTTCTTGAACCCCTTGATGGAGACACAGCAGGTCCACTTTCTGTCCCCTTAATAGACTCTCTATATCCCGTAATAATTGATCTCTATTCACCTGATAGGGAATAAAGCCGATTAATTTATCTCCTACCTTTATATAGCAAGGTAGGTCAGCTACTTTACCTAACATCTTAAAAGGATATAGAGAATGAACCTGACCACTAGAATCATACTGGTCGTGGTTACCTACTAAGAAATAAAATCTTAAGTCATTAGATAAATTTTGATACATCAGCTCTAAGGTTTTCTGCAATACTAAAACATTTAACTGACTGCGGTTATGAAACCAATCTCCTAGAAAGACTAGGTCTTTAATTCCATAATCTAAAGCATAAGTAATAATAGTTTTCTCTACTTCTATAATTCTATCTAATCTCCCCGTTTCCCCTTCAGAAAATTCCCGATACAAATTAAAATGAATATCCGAATGAAATAGTATCTTACTCATATCTCACCCCTAAACAAAGAGGAGCCAGGAGTGGAGGCTCCTGGCTCGTTGGGAGGAGGTATTGGGAAATGTTAGTTAGGGAGGATCTCATCATCAACACCATGAAAAGCTAATCCTTCTAATACTTCTATTAGTTCAGGGGTGCACAAATCACTGAAGTCTTTCTGCCGAAATTTATTCTCTCCAAACTTTCGGTAGTCTTCAGCAAATTCATACCACCCACCCGCTTTCTTAACCACACCTAACATCTCTGCAGCATCTAAGTATCCTTTTATCTTATCTATTCCAGTAGCAAAGTTAATAGTATAATCAGCAGTTCGGAATGGAGGTCCTAGTCTATTCTTTTCTATCTTAACTTTACCTTCAATCCCTATGCTTTCATCACCATTCTTTAGTATTCCTACTCTAGATACCTTCATCATTAAGCTAGAATAAAACTTTACTGCTCTACCGCCAGGGACAACATCACTGGCATAACCAGCAACGTTGTCCCTCATTTGGGAAAGGAGTATTAGAGCAATATTGTTCTTAACTACTTGATTGAGAATTAATCTTAAAGACCTAGAAAGAACTTGTGCCTGCACTGCAGGTTGCTGATTGTTATACTTATCTTTTTTCTCTTCTTCACTGCGAGTTTTAGTAGCAGTAATAGAATCATAAACTACACATACAGGAGTGGGAATATCACCTTCTTCCACTTTATCAATCAAAGCTTCTAGTGAGGTAAACATCTCCTCCATATTAATATCCTGAACGAGAATTAACTCTTCAGGATTAATGCCAATTATCTCCACTCGGTCAGGGTCAAAGGAAAATTCAGTGTCATATAGGATGGCGACTCCACCCATTCGCTGAGCTTCGGCAAGTATGTGATAGGCAATAGTAGTTTTCCCACTGGCTTCTGGACCATAAATCATAGAGATTCTTCCACATGGTATTCCTCTCCTTCCTATTGCCATATCAATAGGCAAGCATTGAGTAGAAATATACTGTCTAATTTTAGTGTTAGGGATATCGGCGGGCTTATAAACCACGCCGTTCCCTAACACTTTCTCCATAGCATTTATAACATCAGAGATTAAATTAACCTGAGACATAATCTTAAACCGTTCCTACTACAGGTTTTCTTTTTGGTTTAGCTGTAAGAGCAAATTCAGCCTTACAAGCTTCCTGATCATTACAACTGAGACAGAGATCATCAGTAGGAGAATAAGACTTACCAAAACAGGAGGGAGTTTCAAATACATCCTCCAGCTCTCCTAAAGGTGGTCCAAATAAATCTTCATCAATATTCTCTTCTGGTTCCTGACTCACTTCTTCAGGATCATCATTAGGTGAGTCTTCTCCATCACCAGTCAAGTAAAAATTTATAGTTTCATAATCCTCTAACTTAACTAACTGATCTAAGTTAATCAGCTCATCCAAATACTTCATATCAGGAATAGCTGTGCGGTTAGGATCGGCTATCTGCAAAGAATAACGAGAAGTAATTCCCGTTCCCTCTCGGTGCAGAATAAAGTCAAATCCTGATTCAGGGTCAAATACATCTCCAAACTTAGGATTGCTCCAAATTTTAGCTAAGTCATCGTGAATCTTAGCTGGAGCACTGTAAACCTGAACTCCTGCTTTAAGGTTATCTAAATCCAAAATGTTATAGTAATACCGAGGCTTAGCAGACAAAGCTTTAGCTTTCTCTAAAGCCCGAGGATCTTCAGAGTGGAAGAGCTTCTCCACCAAAGCACAGATAGGACACTTCCTTACTGGAACTCTATCACCTAATAAAACCTCAGGATCAGTTGTCATTTTTCTAGGACAAATCACTGAGGCATTTTCTTCTCCTACTCCATAGTGCATCCATACTTTCTTATAAGGAACACCCTTCTCTGAATATGGAGGCAGGAATCTAATATTGTTATATCCTACCTTTGGTGCCCAGAACCTCCCCTGCTTTTGTTCGGCTAAGCCTTTTAAAACTTCCAGATTAGTTTTGTAAAATCCCATAATACACCTCCCCGTGTTTTATAAAAGATTACTTTCCACCATTCGACGATGGTTGGCTGATGTTTGAGTCATCATATCCTTTTTATGTTCCAATGCTTTCACCACAGTATCCAACATTGCCAATACTTCACCAATTTCCAACTTCAAAAAACTTAACTCTCTAACTGAATCACTTCGTTCTACAGTAGCTTTGACTGCTGTATCCGTAATTTTCATTTCTTTCTCCACCATATACTTCCTTACCACTAAATCTCGGTCAGCCTTGAGGTTGCCCAACAAAATGTCTGCTCGCTCGTATAGTGCTTTAGCTTGATTTCGAAGTAAAGAATAATAAAAATATAGTCCTGCTTGTTTCTGCATCTCCTCTTCAATATTCTCATCATCATAAGTCAGCTCTGACTGAGCTTTATTCAAATCTACATTAGCTTTTAACCTCTCAAACTCCTCTTTTAACTCTTCCACACTATACTCCCGAGTGGGAACAACCTCAAAGGGAATCATCTATGAACATCATCTCCTTTCCTTAACGTTCTACGCTGATATTATAACCACTTCTGGTTTACTTGTCAAGAGGGTATACAAAAAACTTCCCAAATATTTCTCAATACCCTGTAGAACCAAACCCCCGCTCTCCTCGATCACTTTCCGATAACTCCTTCACTTCCTCAATCTCTACTCGGGGAGCCATACGAAGAGCTCCTTGAGCTATTCTCTCTCCCTCTTGAATCAAGTAGGAAGTATGGGAATGGTTATAAACTTGCACCAACCATTCTCCCCGATAACCACTGTCTATAGTTCCAGGATGAACTTGTAGACCGTGATCAAAAGCTAAACCTGACCGAGGTCTAATCACCACTTCATACCCTTCAGGAATCTCTGAAGCTATTCCTGTAGGAACAGTAGCATAACCTTTAGCAGGAACTACTACATTTTGCCCAGCATAGATGTCAAAACAAGCATCTCCTGGATGAGCAAAAGTAGGTAGTTTAGCTACCGTAGTTAACCTTTTAATTTTTAACACTACTGAATCAAGTATCACTAAGCCACTGCCTCCTTATTAGTTTCTTCCATCAATTGGTCAAAGCTTTTTGTCCCATCGTAGGGGAACATATCTCCATAGTTAAATCCCCACTCTGCTTCAGCTACTAAAGGAATGGTGATAAATTTACCTTTAACTCCTTCCATATGAGACTTAACTAAGTGGTATACTTCCTGCATATAATCTCGGTGGCACTCTACCACTATAGAATCGTGCACCGTTAAAATCACATTAGCAGGAAGATGCTTAACTTTAAAATCTCGATTGATTTTAGCTAAAGCAATCTGACAGATATCACTTGCTGTAGATTGAATGGTATGATTAACTGCCTCTCGAAGAGCTTTACTTTTTATGCTTTCATTGGTAGTCATTTGAGCTTCTGGCAACCGCCGAGCCCTGCCATAGGGAGAGTAAACTACTCCATTTTTCTCCGCTACTTGCTGAACCAGCTTAATATATTTAGCTACCCCTTTATACCGTTTAAAATAGGATTGAATGAATGATTGTGCTTCCTCAGGAGTAACTCCCAAAAGCCGAGCGGTTGCCTCAGCCCCTGCCCCATACAGGATAGAGAAGTTTAACTTCTTAGCCATCTGCCGTTCTTCTTTGCTGATATCCTTCTTCTTAAAAATTGCTTGAGCAGTCATAGTATGGATATCTTCCCCCTGCTGATAAACCTTAGTCATAACTGGATCTCTGGAAAGCATAGCCATTACCCGCAGTTCGATTTGTGAAAAGTCAAAGTTCATCATTATCCAATCGGGATGAGAAGGAATAAACAACCGCTTAATATCCTTCACATTCCCACTGGGAAGGTTCTGCAGGTTTGGATTAGAGGAAGATAACCTTCCAGTCCTTGCTACCACTAAATTAAAGTTAGGATGAATTTTTCCATCACTGGACATATACTTCCAGTATCCTCGAATGTAGGTCTCTAAAAGTTTGGATTGTTTTCGGTAGCGGAGGAGTAGCTCAGGCAAATCGTGGTATTTAGCTAACTCTTCTAAAGTTTCAGCATCCACAGAAGGAGCACCAGTTTTAGTCTTCTTCACCACTGGAAGATGAAGGCAGTCAAATAATACTTCCCTAACCATATCGTTAGAGTTAGGATTGAATTCTACAGGTTCATCTTTGATTTTTTCCCATTCCCTAATAACGGTATGAGCTTGAATCTCGTGAGTGATATCTTCCAACACCTTACTCATCTCTTGGTCCAGTTTAGCTAAAGCTTCTTGGTCAATCTTTACTCCGTTATATTCCACATCAGTTAGGCTCTCCGAGAACTTCATCACCATAGCGAAAGTTTTATCCAGTTTTTTCTCTGCCAGTAAAGGCTTAAACACAGTATAGAGACGGTAAGTAGCATCAGCATCAGCACAGGAATACTGGTAAAACAATTCCTCAGGAGCCCGATTAAATCTATCCTCATACGCCTGAAAATCGTGAGCATAGTTTCCGATGTCAGTGTAAGCACTGGCTACTTGCTTTAGGTTGTGAGCTGAATTTTCATCCAGTAAGTAGTGAGCAATACAGGTATCGAACTGCAGATGGATATTAAACCCGTGCTTATACCTTAGCCACTGAACATCAAACTTCCCATTATGAGCAATGAGCTCTTTTGCAGGATCTTCAAGGATTTCCCGTAGGACAGGAAGGATAAGGTTATTGATTTCCTCTTCCGAAAATACAGGATATTTCCTTTGAGAACTCAGTTCCTCAATAAAGGAATCCACTGCTTTACGATAGTCCTTAGAGGAGCTACGATACTTACTGAGCTCCTCTGCTATGCTGGACTCCTGCAATAGGGAAGTAAACTTGGTAGGGATACTCTCGGTAGAACTGCTTTTTGAAAAAGAGAGGTTTCGCAAGTAGGTAGCAAGCTCTCCCAAAAATTCACTACTGAACAGGGGAGCTTGGTAGTAAAGAGGAACACAATAGGATTTACCATACTGACCAGAAAAAGAAATAGCTGTAACATTTGCACCCTCCATAAATGGATTTAATCCATTAGTCTCTATGTCAAAAGCCACTGCAGGTAGGGACTTTAAGTCATCCCTCATCTGGTAGAGCTTCTCAAAACTATCCACTACAATATATTCCGTTTTCGCTTTAGGTTTTGAATCATCAATCAATCGAGGAATTCTCATAATATCCTGCAGAAATTCGTGCTGTCTTCGAGGATCTCGGAGAACAAAAGCAGGATGGTAGCAAGGAAGAACCGTGCAACCAAACTCCTCAGAATAGACTTCCTGCCCGTGGTGCTTTACTATTCCATTCAGCTTTAAAACTGACCGCATAGGAATAGCTCCAAGAGTAACTATAAGCTTAGGTTTAACCTGATTAATTTCTTCCACCAGCCTTCCTCTACACAGCTGAATTTCTTCAGGAGTAGGAGTTCGATTATCTGAGGGACGGCACGATACAGCATTGGTAATATATAATTTAG
>ERZ795045.2762-NODE-2762-length-16634-cov-5.823391_pt1 | contig 16634 bp, 11 predicted proteins | sample MGYA00375129_ERZ795045 | MGnify/ENA primary metagenome ERZ795045 (study PRJEB30174, sample SAMN05720166) | activated sludge metagenome | isolation source: anaerobic digester from wastewater treatment plant | place: Japan | collected 2015-05-15 ... | reverse complement strand
TGTAAGGGGCCAGGAGATCGTTACCACCCTTAAGAGAAAAATTAAGGACACATCCAGTAGAGATTCTATCTAATATAACAGGTGGAAAGGCACAAAATTCCTCCGGCACATCATAACCTTCCTCTTTCAACTTCTGGTATGGAGTTTTCCCGTCCATCTTGTCCCCAAAGTGTGGCCTACCTGTATTATACCAGAATACCCAACTACCAGCTATTCTCAAAAATTCCTCTTCATTGTTAATGTTTAGTAGGTTGGGTATATAAAACTCTTCATCATCTGTCCTATGGCTCCTTTCTACTCTACCTTGATATGTCTTCCTACCTTTAGGTGCTTTCATTAATCTTGCTCCAAATGGCCTATAATATATCCTGTCCAACTTCTCTAACTTATCAGGATTATCTCCACCAAACTCTTGTCCCCAATCCTCCTGCCAAATTACTTCCCCTTTGATACCAAATCCCCTTATCCAACTCATAACTAAAATTACAAATGCCAGCCCATTGGTCTGGTTTAACCTATAACTATAACCCAAAAATCTTATCCTTGTCTTACCTTCACAAAATGTCCACTGATATCTGGGAAGATTAGTTTTAGATAAATGAGTGCAGATTCTTGTCCCTAAAGTCCGCTTATCATAAATGTCTTTGGTATCTACCTGTGCAAGAGAAAATGCTCTCTCCCTATCATATACCCAGATTGCAGGATAAAATATCTTCCTTTTCTTTACCTTCTTAGTTAAGCCGTTCCTCTTCAAAATATTACGCACTGTATTCTCAGAAATCTCTATACCTACCTCTTTAAAAAGATACCAGCATAACCTCCTTTTCCCATACCCAGTTTTTTCCCTTGCCTCTATTACTTTCTCTTCCACATCCTTTGGGGTCTTATTAGGAGAAACAACAGGTCTCCTTGTCCTATCTCTTAACCCATCTTTTCCTTCCACCTTATACCTGGTTATCCATTTCCTTACTACATTCCTTGATGTCTTCCACAACTTCGCCGTCATCTTCACACTCCCTGTCTTCTGATATGTCTCCACTATCATCTCCCTCGCTTTTAATTTGTCTATCTGATACATTTTCTGGTATGATATTTCCATAGCCGGTATGCCTCCTTCCGGAGCAGATTAAAATGCTCCCTTATCTCAAAATTCGGTATACCGGCTATTTTAATAAATCTCTCTAAATTTGTTAAACAGGGGTGGTAACTATCTATAAGCCCATTTACCAAAAACCTTTGCACAACTTCTTCAGGAGAAGTATAATGATAAAGATTTCCGTGAGCAGTTTTCTTCTCTGGCTATAAAGGAGGTTGACAGGATAAATGCACTGGTGGAAGATATCCTTGTATTTGCGAAACCCAGGGGCCTGGTATGGGAGGATGTTGATATAAAAGAGGTAATAAAAGCAACGATACTTCTTCTTCCACCACAGTTTCCGGACAAGAAAATTGAGATAAAAGAAAGTTTCTGTCCTGAGCCGCTGATTATCAGAGGAGATGCAGATAAGTTAAAACAGGCATTTCTTAATATATGTATCAACAGTGCCCAGGCGATAAATACAGAAGGGGTCATAGAGATTAAGGCAGAAAAAAAAGATGATATGGTAAGGATAGCAATAAAAGACAATGGCTGTGGAATAAAAAAAGAAGTTCTGGATAAGATATTTGAGCCGTTTTTCACAACAAAGATACAGGGTACAGGACTGGGACTTTCAATCGTGGCAAGGATAATAGACGAGCATAAAGGGAGTATAAAGGTAGATAGTGTAGAAGGAAAGGGAACTACAGTTTTCATAGAGCTGCCTGTGAATCAGAAGGAGAACGAGACGGATGAATTATTTAATGTTAATAACAGAGAATAAGACGATAGCCGCATCTTTAAAAGCGATATTTAAGGGCGACTATTTTATAGAGGATGTTCAACCTGAATATGCTTTAAGGGCTGTCTCGGAGAGAAGGCCAAAGGTTATATTACTGGATTCTCAATTTGGCAGGACAAATTCTATGGGACTTCTTACTGAATTGCTTTCCTATGACCCCACACTTACAATAGTAAAACTTGTTTCTTCCTTTGATAAAATTGCCAGGCAATCTCTTGAACTGGGTGCTTTTGAAGTGGTGGAAAAACCATTTGATATAGAGAGGATAAAGCATACCGTGAAAAGGGCCATGGAGAGAGAAAAATTTATGGAAGCCAGAAGAAAGGATATAACACAGAAAGGGGAGAAGAAACATCTGGATGAGCACATATATTCTGAACTGGAAAAAGAGGCGTTCTTCCAGTCATTCCTGCAGATAGTGGCTGAGAATTTCTCTGATATTGAGAGGACAGGTTTAGAAGTACTTAAAATAATCAAAAAAAAGTTCCAGTTTAACAGGATGCTTATCCTTCTGAAGAAAGGAGAATTATTTGTACCATCAGTTTCAGTGGGGGTTGGGGATACCTTTACAGCATTGGAACTTCGTCAGAACCATCCGCTTATACTCTGGTTTATTAATAAGAGCCGTATTCTTAATCTTGAATCATCTGAACCCGATATACCTTTTGAATGTCAGGGTTTTATGGATACAATTAAGTGCCGGCTGGCATTTCCGTTAAGGACATTAAAAGGGGAACTCATAGGAATCTTTTTTGCAGGGGATAAAATTACAGGAGATGAAATCACTCCGAAAGAAATAAACTCTTTAAGTATGATAATGGACTATCTTAGCACGGTTTTTGAGAATGCCTCCTTATACAAAGAAATATGTTTCCAGAAGGAATATCAGGAAGCAATCTTCCGTAACATACCGACGGGCATTATAGCCGTTGATAAAAATGGAAGAGTTGTTGTATTTAATTCATATGTAGAGGAGATTTTAGGGATAAGAATTGATGATATAAAGAATGAAACCATAGAAAAGGCAGGTTCGCAGATAGCGGATTTTATAAGGAGAGCATTGAGCGGTGGAGAGACGTTTACAAGGGTGGAAATTGAATATATACCGACAAAGGTTATACTCGGCTTAAGCACAAATGTTTTGAGAGATACAAATGGAGATATAACCGGGGCGGTGGCGATATTTCAGAATCTTACCATTGTTAAAGAGATTGAGAAGAAAGAAAGAGAGACAGAAAAAAACAGATATTGGAGTTCTCTTGCTTCACGGCTCTCCCATGAACTTAAAAATCCTCTTGTTGCAATAAAAACATTTGCCCAGATGTTACCCACAAAATACAACGATGAAGAATTCAGAGGTAAATTTTCGGAGGTGGTTCAGACAGAGGTTCAGAAGATAAATGAGATAATAGAAAGGATAAATAAAATTGCTGATATGATGGAACTTAAAGTATCTTATGTTGATATTGTAGAACTGTTCAGAAACTGCATAGAAGCAAGAAATAAGGGAAATAATATAAAGTTTAGTTTTTCAGGGGAGGAGAAGATTTTTGTTCAGTCCGATGAGGATAAAATAAAAGAGGCAGTAAATTATGTTATGGATTTTATATATGATGATACAGGTGGAGATGGAGTAGTATATATAAATTTCAGGAAGGACAGGGATAATATAGAGATAGACATATACGAAAGAGGCAATAAAATAAATCTGCAGAATGAAGAAGAGATTTTTATCCCTTTCAGCCCATCAACAAAAAGTACTGTCTCAATAGGAATTATGCTTGCCAGAAAGATATTTGAGACACACGGAGGAAGATTCAGGTGTAATCTTCATCCTTCCGGGAAAAATCTTATAATTACCCTTCCAGTCAGTATTCCTGAAGGTGAAAGAAATTTGGCTCTCTAAGTATAAAGATGTATAATAAAAAAGTGAAACATCAGGGGTATAAAAATGAATAAGAAAAGGGTTCTGATAATAGATGATGACCCGGAAATAGGGAATCTTTACAGGGAATTTCTGGAAGGGGAAGGGTACCTTGCTTCCTGCTGCAATGATGGAAGTGAGGCAGTGATACAACTGGAAAAGGAAAAATTTGATATTGTGTTGCTTGATATTCAGATGCCAGGAATGGATGGTTTCAAAGTACTTTCCAGTATAGAAAATAAAGGTATCCCTGTGATTATAATAACGGCTTTTGGAACTGTTGAGAATGCGGTCAGGGCTTTAAGGTCCGGTGCTTCAGATTTTCTTGTAAAACCATTTTCTCTTGAAGAACTATCACTTGCCATTGAGAGGAATATTGGAAATAATGGTGTTGCATCCGAAATTTCCAGATTGAAGATGATAAAGACAATACTGGAATTAAATCGCGTAATTGTTTCCCTCACAGAACTTGACCCATTGTTTGATAAGGTTATCAACATTGTAAATAATATATATCAGCCAGAACTTGTCGCTATGTATATTACAGGAGAAGAAGGGGAAAATTTTGTTTTAAGGAAGTATATGCCTGTAAAAAATAAGTTGCCTGAACAACTCCCTGTAAGCTGTAGTTACGCACAGGTTAGAAATATATTCAGTGAGAGAAAAGCACTGATTGAGAAAGAAAGAAACTACAGGATAACCATCCCTCTGACAGGTACGAAGAAAGAGATTGGTTTTATGTATATAGAAGTTCCAGCGGCAAAGGAGATATCGGAAGAAGAAATAAAATTTTTAGAGATTTTCGCACTACAGGTTGGTATAGGGATAGAAAATGCGATACTCTTTGATATGATAAAAAACTCTTATATCAATGCTATAAAATCACTGATTAACTCTCTTGAAGCAAAGGACTCCTATACAAAAGGACACTCAGAACAGGTTGCTTACTATTCACTTCTTATAGGGAAAGATATGGGTATCGGGAGTCAAAACCTTGAGGTGTTAAAAAATGCTTCTTATCTGCATGACCTCGGAAAATTAGGTATAAAGGACTCCATCCTTCTTAAGGCAGGTCCTCTTGACAGGGATGAGATGGAAATCATAAGACAGCATCCATCAATGACCGTTAAAATTCTTGAACCACTCGGTCTTAAAAAAGATGAAATTGCAGCATGTTTTCATCACCATGAAAGAATTAATGGTAATGGCTATCCTTCAGGATTAAAGGGGGATGAAATTCCTTTACTTGCCAGAATCCTTGCTGTTGCAGATGCTTACAGTGCTATGGTGTCTGAAAGGCCTTACAGAAAAGCAATGACAGAAGAAGAGGCAATTGCTGAATTAAAAAGGTATGCGGATATTCAGTTTGATAGAGATATTGTGGATACCTTTATCAAAATACTGAGAGAGAATAAAAAGGAGGTGAAGGGAGATGAAAGAAATTGAGATAGGGAAAATTTCACACTATTTCAATCATATACAGGTAGCAGCAATGAGGGTTGATAATGGAGAACTGAAGAAAGGAGATAAGGTTCATATAAAGGGTCACAGTGAAGATTTTTATCAGGAGATTACCTCAATGCAGAAGGAGCATCAGGATATTGATACAGCAAAAGCAGGAGATGATATAGGGTTTACAGTTGACCAGAAAGTACATCCAGGTGATGTCGTATATAAAGTAGTGGAAGAATAAAAACTTATAACTGAATATTAAAATTAAAAGAGAGGAAAGAGATGGTTAAATTCATTCGTTTTTTTTCAAGTGATATGGGGATTGACCTTGGAACAGCAAATACCTGTGTATATGTCAGTGGCAAGGGTGTCGTTATAATGGAACCGTCTATTGTTACGATGAATCTTGAGACAAAAGAGGTTGTGGCTGTTGGAAATGAGGCAAAAAGGATGTTAGGTAAGACCCCTGCTAATATCGTTGCGATGAAACCAATGAAGGATGGTGTAATTGCTGATTTTGAAGCATGTGGAGCCATGCTTAAATATTTTATATCTCGTGCAAAAACACCAAAGCACAGGTTTGTACTACCACCAAGAATAGTAATTGCAGTTCCATCAGGAATAACCAGTGTGGAAAGAAGGGCTGTGAGAGATACCGCTTTGAAGGCGGGAGCAAGGCAGGTACATCTTGTTGAAGAACCGATGGCTGCAGCCATCGGAGTAGGACTGCCTGTAGCAGAACCCCGTGGAAGTTTTATCCTCGATATAGGGGGAGGCACAACAGAGATGGCGGTTATTTCTCTCGGAGGGATTGTCCTTACAAAAAGTTTAAGAGTAGCGGGTAATGAGATGGATGAGGCAATTATTGACTATATGAAGAAAAAATATAACTTGCTTATAGGTGAGAGAACAGCAGAGGAGATAAAAATTCATATCGGGTCGGCATTTCCTCTTGAAGAAGAATTGACAATGGAAGTCAATGGTAGAAGTCTGGTGGAAGGGCTTCCCAAAATGGTAAAGATAACATCAGAAGAAATCAGGGAAGCATTAAAGGATACACTTTCCCAGATAGTCAATGCTATAAGAAATATCCTTGAAGAGACACCACCTGAACTGGCAAGCGACCTTATTGAGAATGGTCTTACCATTGCCGGTGGTGGCGCCCTTTTAAGAGGGATTGATAAACTTATCTCTCAGGAGACGAAACTTCCTGTTGTTGTTGCAGATGACCCGTTGAGTGCCGTTGTAATGGGAACCGGAAAGATGCTGGAGGAAAGCAGGTATCTTAAAGAATTCCCACAGGAATAAAGCAGGAAAACTAACTGGAAAATATACACTTTTGACTTTTCACTTTTGAGTTATTACTTTTGCCTTTTAACTTTTGAGTTTTAACTTTTTACTTATTACTTTTGAGTTATTAATTAAATACAATGTTATGGCGCTTCAGAAGGGAAGTTATATTTATAGTGGAGTTTTTCCTCTCATTGGTGATTGTAAGATATCACTCTGTGAAGATTATTGGTGTTGAAAACAGGGACGAAGAAGAGGTCAAGATAATAAACTATGAAGAACTTATAGCAGAAAATCTCAGGTTAAAGGAAATCCTTGATATAAAAAAAGATACATCCCTTTTAAAAAGAATAGTTGTAGGTCAGGTTATATCAATAAAGCCGGTTGTTTTCCCTGCGGAGATAATTCTTAATAAGGGGCTGGACAATGGTGTAAAAGAGAATATGGCTGTTCTTTCAAAGGATATGTTTCTTATAGGAAGAGTAGCAAAGGTGGATAGAAACTCTGCTTCTGTTATGACGCTATTCAATACAAAGTCAAAAATAAGTGTCATAATAGATAGCACAAGAGAAATAGGAGTGCTTGAAGGTGGCGGTATTCCCTTTCTTTCTTTAAGGTATATACCTTCAGACAGTCAGGTAAAAAAAGGGGATAAGGTGATTACTTCCGGATATAGTGATTTTTATCCGAAAGGTATTGAGGTGGGAGAGATAATAAAGATAGAGAAAAGTCCTGATACACTATTTCTTAAAATCTATGTGAAACCGTTTAGTTGCGTTTCAGGGCTGGAGGAGGTTTTGATAGGTGAATAAAAAATCTATACTGTTGGGTGAACAACTTCTGGTGATGATGGGACTGCAGGTATTTTTTCTGAATTACTTCAAGTCAGCGATAGTCCCTTCTTTTTTCCTTATATGGTTGCTTATTCTTGTATGGGACGGAAATATAGAAGTGGCTCTATTGATGGCTTTTATTACCGGGATTATTTATGACCTTATCTCAAAGGGATTTTACGGGATGACAAGTATGATTTTTCTTATTATCGTATATATAAACTCTTTTTTAAAGATAAAGAGTATGGCTGGCAGGATTCTATGTATCTTCATATTCAGTATGGTATATTTTATGATGGGGCTCTTTAAATATCCTGATGGCTTTTTGTGGAATTCCTGGACATTGTTCAGATATTCATTGCTATTTGCTATGTACAACTCTGTGGTGGGGTTTTTAATTGAGTGTGGTATGAGAAGGTTGAGGTTAAGATGGAAGGCGAAAAAAGATTATTTATCAATCTGACAAAGGTATTTTTTGCAGTGATTATATTGAGGTGCTTTTATCTCCAGATAATAAGGTATCCTTACTATAGAAATCTTTCTTACAGGAACTGTATAAGGACCATTGACACAGGAATTCCCAGAGGTATCATCTATGACAGAAATATGCGGCCGCTCGCACAGGATGCACCTGCCTTACATCTTGTATTTGTACCCTATGATTTAGAAAATCCAGACAAAGAAGCAGAGATACTTTCTGAGATTATCTCTATGGATAGACAGGAGATATTAAGAAAATTCAAAAAACGGTATGCTAACCCATTTGACAGGGTATATATTAAAAGGCAACTTACAAAAGAGGAGGTTTCTCTTATAGAAGAGAATATGCCATCACTTCCCGGTGTATTCGTACAGGAAGGGCTTATAAGGAATTATATACTTGGCAGGGATACCTGCCATCTGCTCGGCTATACAGGAGAGATATCTGAAGAACAATTAAAATTGTTAAAAGAAAAAGGTTATAAACCGGGTGATTTTATAGGGCAGGATGGTGTAGAGAAGATATACGATGACTATCTCAGGGGTATTCCAGGTGGTATTCAGGTTGAAGTGGATGCTCTCGGCCACCAGAGGAAGGTTATGGGTAAAAAAGATTCCTCTCCTGGTAATAACATAGTTCTTACTGTTGACCAGACCATTCAGGAAATTGTTTCTGAAGAACTCGGTGATAGGAGAGGATGTATAGCGGTTATGGACCCCAGAAATGGACAGATTCTTGCTATGGTTAGCAGACCGGGGTTTGATGCTAACAATATCAAGGAATATCTTGATAGAGAAGGGCATCCTTTTCTTAACAGGGCAATAAAGGGTATGTATTCTCCTGGTTCTGTCTTCAAGATAATAACAGAGATTACAGCACTTGAAACAGGAGCGATAGAAGAATATGACCGTGTTGAATGCACAGGAGAAATTCAGGTTGCAGACAGGGTTTTTCATTGCTGGAAGGAAGAAGGACATGGCTGGGTGGATATAAACCTTGCCCTGCCATATTCCTGCAATATATTTTTTGGAACAATAGGTATGAAAGTCGGTGTTTCAAAGATGCTGGAGTTTGCTTCTATGTTTGGACTTGGAAGCCCTACAGGTATAGACCTTCCAGGAGAAAAACAGGGATATTTACCTGATAAAAGGGAGATAGACCCATTAAATCTTTCAATAGGACAGGGACCAATTCTTACAACACCTCTTCAACTTCTTTCGCTTATATCCACAGTTGCTAATGGTGGTAATATCTGGAAGCCATATATAGTAAAGGAGATAATTTCACCTGACGGGCAAAAAATTAAGGAATTTTCTCCTGAACTTAAAAAGTTTGTATATGTGAGTGAAGAGACTATGGATATTCTTAAACGCGGGCTTAAAAATGTTGTTATGTTTGGAACAGCCAGCAGGGCGAGAATAGATAAAATTGAAATTGCTGGTAAAACAGGAACTGTCCAGCGAGCAGCAGAAGAACTTGGCCTTGGAACACATGGCTTTTTCGTTTGTTATGCACCTGCTGATAGTCCTAAAATAGCAATGGTGGTTTTTTTAGATAGCGCATCAAGTTCAGAAGCAGCAGGTATCGCCGGTAAGGCATTAAAAAGGATTCTCATCCCGGAATTAAATGATTCTACCGGTACAGAGACAGAGGAGTTAGAGAATGTTGAGATATTTTAAAAGACAGATGATGGAAAAAGGAGTGATATTCTGGGCTTCTTTATTATTAATAATAGGAGTTCTTATGCTTTTCAGTGCATCAAAAGGTGTTCTTGTAAAGGAGAGCATTTTTCTCAAGCAATGTCTCTGGATTATTATTGCAACGATAGCAGGGGCCTTCATAAAAAAGATTGACTACAGGGACTTTCAACGTATTGCTCCGCCTCTTTACTTTATAATAATTTTCCTGCTGGTAGCAGTTCTCTTTTCCTGGAGTTCTGGTGGTGCTTCAAGGTGGATAAGATTGGGTGTTTTTAATCTTCAGCCATCAGAGTTTGCCAAACTGATAACGGTGATAACACTGGCTGCATACCTTGCTGAAAAGGATATAAGGAGATTTCCTGTCCTCCTTGTATCTTTAATTATTATTGGGATACCATTCCTTCTTGTCTTGAAACAGCCAAACTTAGGGACTGCATTTATCTTTATAGTGGTCTTCTTTGCAATAATATATCAGGCAGGTGCAACAAAAGGACAGATGATATCACTTTTTCTTATAGGTATTTTTTCAAGTCCTTTTATGTGGTTTATAATGAAACCATATCAGAGAGAAAGAATTCTTACATTTATCAATCCAATGAGAGACCCTCTCGGGAAAGGGTATAACCTTATACAATCAATTATTACCATAGGTTCTGGAGGATTCTTCGGGAAGGGGTTTTTAAGAGGTACCCAGACAAAACTTGCCTTCCTGCCAGAATACCATACTGACTTTATTTTCTGTGCATTTGCTGAAGAGTTCGGATTTATTGGAGTGGTAGTTTTGCTTGGTATATATTTTATGTTTTTCAAAAGTATAGCAGAGGTTATCTATTATACAAGAGAACGGTTTGCAAAACTGCTGGCAACAGGTATTCTTGTTATATTCATTGCCCATGTTGTGATAAATACAGGAATGACAATGGGGCTTTTCCCTGTTGTTGGTATTCCTCTTCCTTTTATAAGTTATGGTGGTTCTTCTCTTATGGTATCTCTCATTTCAGTAGTTCTTGTAGCAAACATAAAAGAGAACACCATTATGTTTTAACCTCAATCCCACCCCCGCGGTGGGCAGAAAAATGAAAGAAAAAATTTTAAGGCAGTTACCTTATGTCTCCGTTCCATCCCGTTATACAGGGATGGAGATTAATGCAGTCCATAAGGACTTTGAAAAGTGTAAGATAAAGATTGCACTCTGCTATCCTGACCTTTACGAACTCGGTATGTCTTCTCTCGGGATAAGGATACTTTACGGACTTTTGAATGAGGACAGGGATGTCGTTTGTGAGCGTGTTTTTGCTCCAGCAGATGATATGGAAGTTTTACTCAAAACCAATAACCTGCCCCTGTTCACACTTGAATCAAAAAGACCCTTAAAGGACTTTGATGTTGTTGGCTTCAGTATCTCTTCTGAACTCAATTATACCAATATTTTGAATATACTTTCCCTTGCAGATATTCCTATCTTTTCTTCAAAAAGAAGAGATACAGACCCGATTATTATTGCAGGAGGAAACTGTGTTTTTAACTTTACACCACTGAAGCCATTTATTGACTGTTTTGTGGTAGGCGAGGGTGAAGAAGTTATACTGGAAATAGTAAAGTTGTTGAAAGAGATGAAGGGTAGAGACAGAGAAGAGATACTTTCTTCTTTATCATCCATAGAGGGAGTATATGTCCCCTCTTTTTCAGAAGGGATGGTTAAAAAAAGATTTATGAATGACTTTAATAATGCATATTTCCCTTTGAAGTGGCTTGTTCCTCTCACAGAGATAGTCCACGACAGGGTTTCCATTGAGATAATGCGTGGCTGTGGTCAGGGTTGTTTTTTCTGTCAGGCAGGGAGTTGCTGGAGACCTGTAAGGAGAAGAAGTGCTGAAAGGATACTGGATATAGCGAGAGAAACATATAAAAACACCGGTTATGAGGAATTTTCTTTGCTTTCTTTCTCTTCAGGCGACCACCCTGAGATAGAGAAGATTGTGGATAAACTTCTCAGTGAGTTCAGAGACAAAAAGGTTACCATTTCCTTTCCATCAATAAGGATAGATACATTCTCCTTTGAACTTGCGACGAAGATAAGGGAGATAAAGAAGACAGGGCTTACATTTGCTCCTGAAACAGGGGAGAGATTGCGTGAGAAGATAGGAAAAAGGATAAGGGATGGTGAACTTATCTCACTTGTGGAAAAGGCAAAAGATGGTGGATGGAGGCAGATAAAACTTTACTTCATACTTGGACTTCCAGGCGAGGAAGATAGTGATATTCTTGATATAGCAAAACTTATAAATGAACTCTCAAAGATTATGACTATAAAATCCGCCTTTAATACCTTTGTTCCAAAGCCCCATACGGTCTTTGAAAGAGAAAGATTTATAACAGAAGAGGAATATCTTTACAAGAGGTCACTTATTGTCAGAAATGTCAGGAAGAGCAACCGTATAAAACTTAACTTCCATCCCTATCATATGAGCTGTGTTGAAGCATTTCTTGGCAGGGGAGATGAAGCACTTGCACCTGTTATAAAGAGGGTATGGGAGAAAGGTGGTAAGATGGAAAACTGGGATGAGTATTTCAGGTTTTCACTCTGGACAGAGAGTTTTCGTGAGGCGGGTCTTGATATGTCTTCTTATCTTTCTAAACTTCCTTCAGATGCTATACTTCCCTGGCATAATATTATTGTATAAACTCTTTATGGAGTGCTTTGAGTGCTTTTGTTCCGTCTGATTTTTTTATTACACAGGAGATTTTTATTTCAGATGTGCTTATCATCTCAATATTGACATTTTCTCTTGCAAGGGTTTCAAACATCCTTCCTGCAACACCAGGATGGTTCATCATACCAATACCTATGATGGATACCTTGGCTATATCTTTATCACATATAACATCCGCTGCATTAAGTTCTTCTGCGACATCCTTCACAATTTTCATTGCTTTATCCACCTCTGTTATATTCACAGTAAAAGATATATCTGCGAAGTTTTCTTTGCTTACATTCTGAACGATGACATCAACATTGATATTTTCCTTTCCGAGTGCGCTGAAGATTTTTGCTGCAATCCCTGGTCTATCAGGAACCCTGAATATGGTAATCTTTGCCTGTTTTTCATCAAGTGATACAGATGATACATCAGCCCCTTCTCTTAATGGAATCTCCTTTACCATTGTTCCTCCTCCCTTACCAAAGGTTGACTTAACTGCAAAAGGTACATTATATCTCTTTGCAAACTCAACAGCCCTTGACTGCATAACCTTTGCACCTGCAGATGCCATCTCAAGCATCTCGTCATAGGAAATCTCAGGAATAAGTTTTGCTTCAGGAACTATATGCGGGTCTGTGGTAAATACACCATCAACATCCGTATATATCTCACACAGGTCTGCTTTTACCGCTGCCGCTATTGCTATTGCTGTTAGGTCAGAGCCACCACGTCCTAATGTGGTAATCGTGCTTTCAGGGCTTATACCCTGAAAGCCCGCTATGACGACGATATTATCCTTGTTTAATTCTTCCACTACTCTGGATGGTGCAATCTTCTGGATACGTGCCTTTGTATGGAAACTATCTGTCTGTATTCCCGCAAAGTGTCCTGTCATTCCTTCTGCCTTTTCTCCAAGGTTTTCAATAGCCATACAGAGCAGTGCAACGGATACAATTTCTCCTGTTGATAGAAGTAAATCCATCTCTCTTTCAGGTGGTGAAGGATGGACTTCTTTTGCAAGGGATATAAGGTTATCAGTTGTCTTTCCCATTGCAGATACAACAACCACTACCTGGTTGCCTGCCCTTTTTGTTGATACCACCTTTTCAGCAACAAATTTTATCTTCTCTGTGGTTGCAACTGAACTCCCACCATATTTCTGCACTATCAGCATAGTATCTCCGATAAATTAAAAGTAAAACAATTTAAAACTTTCTCTATTCCTCTCTCCAGAGATAATGTTTATTATACTATAAGAAGTGGTAAACTATAAATTTTTACTGTCTATGTTTAATGTTTGAAAGTCCTGCGAACAGAGTAATTATAGCAATTACAAATAACCATTTACTTATATCAGGGAGGATAGCGTTGATTGTTTTTACTGAATTCCATAACTCAAGAAAATAGAGTGCCTTTAAGATAAGTAGAGAGGTGATAGTAAACCATATTGTTATAGCCAGCCGTCTTTTATCTTTTATAAAGTTTATAAGTAGATATATTACAACCAGCCAGAATATCCAGGAAAACCTTTGGACTCTGTCAAGGGAAGCGATGTAGAGATAAAGACTTTTAAGTGGTTCAAAAACGAAGTTTTTTGATGCATAGTTATAGTGGTATGTGATAACCCTGAACCTATCAGTTTCTCTTTTTCTCAGTGCTTCTAAAACTATATATTTTCTCTGTTCCATTCTTAATTCATTCCAGTTATCCACATTAAACAAAGTCCATACATTGCAGAGGTTGTTCCATCCATGCCAGTTGGTTCCACTTACCATTACAAGTCCCTTTTTTCTGCAGAATTCAATGAGGTCTTTCTGCTTATCAATCGTAAGAGGAATAGAAGAAATTCCTGCTATTTCAAATCCATCAACACCTGCATCAGCAAGTTCTTCAAGAGATAGTTTTGCTTTTTTCTCCGCCCATATATGTGGAACAATAACTGCACCTCCTTCTCTGTGGACCGTATTTATAAGTTCACTCAGGATATTAAAATTTTTAGGGTTAATATCTCTTTCAATACCTAATAGGTTAAGATGAACTCCTTTAAAACGTATCTCCTGTGCAGGAATAACAGCAAGAGGAATTTTATTTCTTCGTATAATTTCTTCCTGAAAGATTGTTGCAGGGCCGGTATGGCTATGCTCTGTGATAGCCCAGCAGTGAAAACCATAATTTTTGTGCCATTGAAAATTGTAAAAAGGGGTTACAATTCCGTCGTGGGAATATATGGTGTGGGAGTGAATGTCCATTAAAATACTATCAGAATTTTTTGGAGTAAGTTTATACCTCTGAACTGGCAAGAATACACCACAGATGATTAACAGTAATAGAGAGATGAAAATTACAAAAATACCGCGGATAATTATAAATGTCATTTCTTTTATGTGATTTCTGAACCTTATAATTCCATAGATAAGCCATATTAAAGTGAGCCAGATAAACAGAGAGAGTAATTGTCCTGAGGGGTAAAATGCATTTATAAAGTACAGAGGAAAATCAGTAAACGGCGTAAATATTTTTACCGCAATTGGCTTTATAATTTTTATGTCTTCTGCAATCTGTTGTGTATCCACATAGACGGGCCTATTTCTGGATTGTGGTATCAGTAAAAAACATAGCAAAAGGAGTATCACAAGGCATAATGCTTTTTTAAATATTTTTCTATTCTTTGTGTAAAACTCTTTCAAAAGCATTCTCTTTTCAAATACCATCCTTGCTGTGAAAAAAGAAACAACCGCTATGACAATTCCACCTGCAATGTCTAAAGGAAAATGTGCGCCGATGTAACATCTTGATATACAGGATAGGAGTCCTGTAATGATAAAGACAGGGCACCATCCGGGCATTATCCAGCAGAGTAGTAAAACGCCTGTAAATACGGTCTGGCTGTGTCCTGAAGGAAAAGAGCCCTTTTTCAGTGGTGGACCCAATACATTAACCGCCTCCTTCCCGAAATATGCAAGCGGTCGTGGGATAGAAAATACTTCTTTAAGTATGTGAACTATAATGTCACCTAACAATAAGGAAAACAGGAATACAAAAAGATATTTTCCTGTCTGATTTCTGCCCTTCAGGAAAAGTATTACTAAAACGATAGGGATAAGTACGAAACTTGAACCGAGCCAGTTTAAAGATACAAAGAATATATCCAGTGCTCTATTTTTGAGTGAATATCTGTTAATAAGGAAAAATACCATTTCATTCCATTCTATCGTCTTTGCTTTGAAACTCCGTGGAGTAAATGAAAGTGATTGGAGAAAAATGTTATCTGTCTTTTCTGTATCAAAGTTATAGCACCTGTATATATAAAAATTTTTTATCTGTCTTTTTTTGTAATGGACAGGTAATACTTTTGCAGGGCTTATAATACTGAATTTATAGAACTTTTCAGGTGTTGTCTTGAACTGGTCATCGCAGAAGAAAAGTCCGTTTCTTCTGGAAAGCGATATTTTCAGATTTTCAGGATACTGCCAGAAGTCATACTGGTCTACACTTTTACTCAGGCAGTAAACAGGTATATCAGGTTCAAGATAGTATGCAAGCTGACTTGCTATATAGAACTTGTGCGTGAAGACAAAAAAGTCCTTTTCTTTTTCTTCTGTTTTTATCTCTCTTATTCTCTCGGCAAGCTCTTTCCAGCCAGTTATATCCTGTGATATATCAACATCAGGAGAAAGTGGAATTGGTCGTAGTAGTATCTGAACAGGAATAATAATTGTCAGCATTCCACCTGTTATAAGAGAAAGAAGGAAAAGATACCTTAATCTTTTTTTAACACTGCTGAAAATTCCGTATGTAATGTTTCCGAGAACAGGTAAAAGAGAAAGATATCCAGCAGCTGGCCAGTGAGGTAAAACCTCATTGGAGAGCCCTGAATATGTAAAGAGAAGGATGACAGGCAGGGAGAATGAAAGAATAAGTATAGATTTGTCATCTTTCCTTATTGACTGTTTGATAACCCATATGAGTGTATATATAAGCAAGAAAAATATAAAAGGAGAAAAGATACCTGCCTGCGCTCCAATGTTTTTCAGGAATATCTCTCCATCAAATAACTTTTTTTCTCCAAGTCCATGGCTGAATTGAAATAGGAATGATGCCCAGTGGTTTTCGTAGTTCCATATAATAACTGGCAGAAAGATTATTATACTTATTAAAAATGCAATATATGGCTCTTTTTCCTTCATCCGCCTTCTCATTGAAGGGATGAGAAGAATAAAAAGGAGGAAGGATGGATATATAAGAAAGGCAGTATATTTAGTGAGAAGTGAAAGTCCTGTGATAATACCTGTAAGATACCAGAGATATTTTTCTCCTGTCTCATATATATTCCATGCAAGAAATATAATAACAAGCCAGAGAAAGCAGAGTA
>ERZ795045.2743-NODE-2743-length-16705-cov-6.141922_pt1 | contig 16705 bp, 16 predicted proteins | sample MGYA00375129_ERZ795045 | MGnify/ENA primary metagenome ERZ795045 (study PRJEB30174, sample SAMN05720166) | activated sludge metagenome | isolation source: anaerobic digester from wastewater treatment plant | place: Japan | collected 2015-05-15 ... | reverse complement strand
ATTGATGGGGTGCTGGTGCGACGAATAAGGAGCACCGATTAGATGAGAGGCGAGATGGTGAGCCACCCATTTGGGGGAGTTGATACCTCTTGGGGATTTTAAAGGGGTTAAACCTCTTTAAGAAAATAAAGTAGTTGACAAGAAAAACTGAATTATAACAAAATAAGAAAGTAAACGTGTTTCAATAAAAATTTACTTTTGTGGTATAATATAATTTGTTATCCACAAGGAGGTTAAAATGGCATTGAAACTTGAAGATAGAATATTAACAATTATGGAAAAGGGAACCTCACAGAAAGTTGTTACAGGAATATTAAATGCTTCTTTAAAAAATTCGGTAACAAGAAGAGCACTGATAAACGCAATTGACAGAGCAACATACAAAATGTCTCTTAAAACATATGAAAGACCGAAAAAAGTTCTTGAAGAAAGATATTATATGGGAAGAGCACTTTTACATTCAATTGAAAGATTATTTGACACAGATAGTATTTCGCCAAATTGTGTTAGAGCACTCTCAAATATTTTTCTGGGGAAAATTTTTATACAGGGGATATATACAAGAAGAACATTTGAAGAAAAACATGGATTTAGACCTCCCTGCTTTGTTACTATCTCTCCAACAAATGTATGTAATTTAAAATGTAAGGGATGTTATGCTGGAGAAATTTATGAAAAACATACTTTAAAATTTGATGTTTTTGATAGAATTATAAAGGAAATTAAGGAAGAATTTGGTGCTTACTTTTTTGTAATTTCTGGTGGAGAACCATTTATGTATAAAGATAATGGGAAGACACTTTTTGATATACTTGAAAAACACAATGATGCTTATTTTATGGCTTACACCAATGGTACAATGATAAAAAAAGATGTTGCAAAAAAACTGTCTGAACTTGGAAATTTTACCCCTGCTATTTCAGTTGAAGGTTTTGAAAGTCAAACAGATGATAGAAGAGGTAATGGTGTTTTTAAAAGAATTATGGAAGTTATGGATAATTTAAGAGAAGAAGGAGTGCCTTTTGGAATATCAGTTACACCAACAAGATATAATGCTGATTTACTTTTATCAGATGAATTTATTGACTTTTATTTTGAAAAGAAAGGTGCTTTTTATGGATGGTATTTTCAGTATATGCCAATAGGAAGAAGTCCTTCTGTTGAACTTATGGTTACTCCAGAACAAAGATATAAAATGTTAAAAAGAATATGGCAACTTGTTATAGAAAAGAAGATTTTTATAGCGGATTTCTGGAATTCAGGGACTGCTTCTGATGGATGTATGGCTGCTGCAAGAGGAGGCGGGTATTTTTATATAATGTGGGATGGAACAATAACTCCTTGTGTATTTATTCCTTTTAAAGATAAAAATTTAGGTAATATTTATGAAATTTATAAAGAGGGGAAAACAATAACTGATGCAATTAAGTCTCCCTTATTTGAAAGAATTAGAAACTGGCAGTACAACTACTGGATAAAAAGAAATAAAAATGAATGCGGTAATCTTCTTGTGCCCTGTATAATAAGAGATAATTCTCTGGATTTTTATAAAATAGTAAAGGAAACAGATGCACAGCCGGTAGATGAAGGAGCAAAAGATTATTTAAAGTTTATAGAAGAAGGAAAGATGCCTGAATGTAATAAAAAGTACAGAGAATTGACAGACCCCCTCTGGCAGAATGAATATTTGAATGAATAAACATATAACAGTCATAAGAAAAATTAAAAGATACAGAAGAATAGTAAATATCCTCATTAAGTACGGATTTGAAATACTTGTTGAAAGAGCCCATATTTTTAAATTTCCTTTCAGAAAAAAAAGACAGATTGAATTAACATTTCCTGTAAGGGTCAGAAAAATTCTTGAAGAACTCGGACCAACATTTGTAAAACTCGGACAGATTTTAAGCACAAGACCAGACCTTATCCCTTTTGAATATATAAGAGAACTTGAAAAACTTCAGGATGAAGTTAAACCTGAAAATTTTGATCTGATGAAAGAAATTATTGAAAAAGAGACAGGTGGAAAACTGGAAGAAATTTTTGATGTTTTTGATAAAGAACCAATTGCTTCCGGTTCACTATCCTGTGTTTATAAAGCAGTATATAAAGGGAAAAGAGTCGCTGTAAAGGTTCAGAGACCATATATAAAAGAACAAATTTTTACTGATATTCAGATTTTATATGATATTGCAAACTTAATAGAAAAATTTATTAAAGAAAGTGAAATTTATCAGCCGGTTAAAATAGTTAAGGAATTTGAAAAGAGTATAAAAAAAGAATTGAATTTTCTTATAGAGGGTAAAAATATTGAAATAATGAAAGAAAGAATGAAAAATTTTGAAAAATTGTACATCCCTGAAATTTATAAGGAAATAAGCACAGAAAAATTGCTTGTTACTGAATATATAGATGGAATAAAAATTAATAGGGTTGAAGATTGGAGTAAATTTGTAAGCAAGGAAGAAGTATTGAAAAATGGAGCGGATATAATTTTAAAACAGATTTTTTATACAGGAATTTTTCATGGGGATCCGCATCCGGGAAATATTTTTATTATGAGAGATGGAAAAATTGCACTGATTGACTTTGGTATTGTTGGACATCTTGATGAAGAAAGAAAGTATTATATTGTTAATCTTATTTCAAGCATTTTAAAAGGGAATACAGAAAAAGTAATATTAACTTTAAAACTCATGGGTTCTATTGGAGATACGACAGATATTCAGGAATTAAGAGAGGATATAGAAGATTTAATTGAAGTATACAGGGATATTCCAATAAAAAAAATAAAAATTGGAGAAGTTCTTGGTATCTGCTTTGAAATTATGAGAAAAAACAGAATTAAAATCCCTGTAAGTTTTACTTTAATGGGTAAATCAATAATCACAATTGAAGGAATATGCCATTTCATTGACCCTGAATTTAAACTTACTGAATCTATTGAACCATTTTTTATTGAAATTACAGAGAAAAAAGTAAAATTTTCCTATTTTTTAAAAGAATTTCAGAATACATTTAACAGTTTACATTATATTATTAAAGAACTGCCACAGACAATTGAAACACTTATGGATACAGTTAAAAATTCAAAAAGGAAAGATTATAGAAATGAAAATACGACTGAAAATTTAAATTCAACTGTAAAAAAAGCAGGAATAAAAATTTCTTTTTCTTTAATTATTTCAACTTTTTTAATTTCTTCTGTTTTCCTTTTTATATCTGGATATTTTCTTTTTGGAATTTCAGAATTTGTAATAACTTTAATAATGCTTCTTGTATTCCTCTTAAAAATGAGGGATTAAATGAAAATAGAAAACAAAAGTGCTTATCATGATTATGAAATTCTTGAAAGAATAGAAGCGGGTATTGTTCTTAAAGGAAGTGAGGTAAAGTCAATTAGAGAGGGAAAAATTGCATTTAAAGATTCTTATGCAAAGGTAGAAAATGGAGAAGTTTTTCTTTATAATTTTTATATTGCACCCTATCAGTCCTCATTTGAAAAAATCAATCCTTTGAGAAAGAAAAAATTGTTACTGAATAAAAATGAAATAAGACGACTTGAAAAAAGAGTTTCAGAAAAACGCTTGACACTTGTACCACTTTCAGTGTATTTTAATAATAGAGGTCTGGCTAAAATAGAACTTGCTGTTGCAAAAGGTAAAAAGCTCTTTGACAAAAGAAGGGAATTGAAAGAAAGAGAAATTGAGAGAGATATAGCAAGAAAAATGAAAAATATGGGGGCGAAATAGGAATCGACAGGAAGAAATCCGGATAGAGTTGCCTGTCAAGTTTGTCAGGAACTTGTAAAAACCTGACAAAAAATAACTGCCGTAACAGCAAATACTCTGGCTGCATAAAATGCAGTCACCCATTTACAGAGTTTGCCTCTGACTCTGTAAAATGGGTCGGCTAAGAGGCATCTTCTTTAAGGGTTATCCTTTTCCCTTAAAGAAGATTAATAAAAAGGATGCGGGTAAAAGGGCCTGTCAGAAGTGCCTTTTTACCCTAAGAAAAAACTTCTGACTATACAGGTAGATACTCTATCAGGATTCTTTCTGGACGCGGGGGCAGTACCCGCCGCCTCCACATATTCAGCAAAAACTAAAGGAACAAGGAAAACTGAAGCATCAGGGCTTACCAGCGGACAGAAAAAGGGTTTAAGGGGAAAAAGATTTTTCCCCTTATATGTTGTGGGGGTATCGTCGGGAAAGGGGAATCTCCCCTGTCCCGGGAGCGATAGCGACGGACGCGGGGGCAGTACCCGCCGCCTCCACATATTCAGCAAAAACTAAAGGAACAAGGAAAACTGAAGCATCAGGGCTTACCAGCGGACAGAAAAAGGGTTTAAGGGGAAAAAGATTTTTCCCCTTATATGTTGTGGGGGTATCGTCGGGAAAGGGGAATCTCCCCTGTCCCGGGAGCGATAGCGACGGACGCGGGGGCAGTACCCGCCGCCTCCACATATTCAGCAATTTAAAATATTATAAGCAAAAAAGAAAAATTGATTGTAAACATAAAAATTTTTTAGGAGAAATTTGGTATGTTTTTGAAAAATATAAGGTTTTTGATTTTTTTTATTTTATTAACATCTTTAAGCATTTACTCACTAAATTTAGAAGAAGAAATAAAAACGAGAAAAATCCCTACATATTTAATAAAGGATGTTCAGTATATCTCACTAAAATCATTCCTTAAAATAATAAATTCCGATAACTGGGCTAAAATTGAGGATAGGATTTTCGTATTTTTTGATGGTACACAGATAAAATTCAGAATAGATGATAAAACTTTAATTGTAGGTGGTAAAACGATTGAGATTAAAAATACTCCAAAAGAAATTGAAGGAGACATATTAATACCAGTTGAGGATTTTTCAAAAATATTTGCAGATTTCAAAATTTCAGAAAAAAAAGAAGAAAGAGAAAAAACATCAGAGGAAAAAAAAGAAAGTAGAAAATTTATTATAGTAATAGACCCCGGTCATGGAGGACATGATTCAGGTGCTATTGGAAATTATGGTTTAAAAGAAAAAGATGTGAATCTTGATGTATCCTTACGACTTGAAAAATATTTAAAAAAACAACTTGAAAGTTATCCCTCTATAGAAATTTATTTAACAAGAAAGGAAGATGTTTTTATTTCACTTGAAGAAAGAGTTAATATTGCAAAAACATTAAATGCTGATATTTTCTTCTCAGTTCATACAAACTCTTCAAGATTTAATAGATTTGATGCAACAGGTTTTGAGACATATTATCCATACTGTAAAGTAGAAACAAATAGTTTACCAAAATCCAATGATGGAGAAGGAGAATTAAAAGAAGAAAATAATGATTCTGTATTAAATCAGATATTAAATAATTTAAACGAAACCGATATAATTGATGAAGGTAGAATTCTTGCAGAATGTGTTCAGGAAAAACTTGCAGAAAGATTAATAACTCCTGACAGAGGGGCTAAAAGAGGGAATTTCTATGTTTTAAAGTATACTCCGATGATTTCTGTTTTAACCGAGATTGGATTTATATGTAATCCTAATATTGAATTCAATCTGAAAGATGTTGAAGTAAGACAGGCAATTGCAGAGACACTTGGAAAAGCAATTATTGAATATTTAAAGAAAAGAGAAATAATAAAATGAATAAAAATCCGATCGGGATTTTTGATTCAGGTGTTGGTGGTTTAAGTGTTGTAAAAGAAATTATAAAAGTCCTGCCAGAAGAGAATATCATTTATTTTGGAGACACAGCAAGGGTTCCATATGGAACCAAATCAGAAAGGGTAATTAAAAAATTTGCAGTTGAAGATGTTATTTTTCTTTTAAAATACAATCCAAAATTGATAGTAATTGCCTGCCATACTGTATCTTCATATGCTTCCTACTATTTGAGAAAAAAATTTAAAAATATCAAAATTATTGATGTTATTGAACCAACTGTTGAAAAAGCAGTAAAATTAACAAAAAATAAAAAAATTGGAGTTATTGGAACAACCGCTACAATTTCAAGTTTAAGATATCAAAAGTTATTTTCAAAATATAAAGGGATAGAAGTTTATACGAAAGATTGTCCTTTATTTGTTCCTGTTGTTGAAGAAGGATGGTTTGAAAATGAAATAAGTTATAAGATTGCTGAGATTTACTTAAGTGAATTAAAGAAAAAAAATATTGATACACTTGTTCTTGGATGTACCCATTATCCTTATTTAAAAAAAACAATACAGAAAATTATGGGAAAAAATGTTGAAATAATTGATGCTTCTTATGAAGTTTCTATCAAAATAAAAAATATAATTGAAGAAAATAATTTAAACAATAAAGGTGGCAAAGGTAAAATATCATTGTATTTCAGTGATATAAGTCCACATGTGGAAAAAACAATCAAATTTCTTTTTGAAAAAAATAACATAAAATATAAACTTACTAAAAATGTATGAACTAAAAATTAATGGAGAATTTTCTTCGGCTCACAGTTTAAGAAATTATAAAGGTAGATGCGAAAATCTACACGGGCATAACTGGAAAGTTGAAATTATAGTAACAGGGGAAACACTTGATAGAATTGGTTTACTTATTGATTTTAATATCTTAAAGAAAAAACTGAACATTATTTTAAAAATGCTTGACCATAAAAATTTAAACTCAATACCCTTTTTTATAGAAAGAAATCCAAGTTCTGAAAATATTGCTTTCTTTATTTATAAAAAAATGGAAAGATTACTCAGAGGTTATCCTGTAAGAATTCAAAAAGTAACGGTATGGGAAAATGAAAAACAATGCGCAAGTTACTATGAATAAAAATTACTGGATAGTTGAAATATATAAGAAAAGAAATATAAGGGATGTTTTTGGAGAGGATGTTAAAAAAAGTATTGAGGAATTGGGAATTTCTGATATTGAGGAAGTGAAGGTTTCAAACTTATATAAAATTGAGTGTAATACAGAAAAAAAGAATATAGAAAAAATTGCAAAAGAACTTCTTATTGATAATGTTTCTGAAGATTTTTTAATTTATAAAAAAAGCAAAACAAAAAAAAATTACTGGATAGTTGAAGTATTTTTAAAAGAAGGGGTAACTGACCCTGTTGGTGAGACAAGTAAAAAAACAATAATAGAAAGCGGAATTTTAAAAGACGTGGATGTAAAAACAGGGAAAAAATATTATATAAAGGGAAAACTTAAAGAAGACCAGATAAAAGAAATTTGTGAAAAAATTCTTGCAAATACTTTAATTCATAATTATTTTATTTTTAAAAAGGAAGGTATGGGCAAATGAAACATGCAAAAGAAATTGATATTTTAAATGCTGACGATAAAACCCTAATTGAAATAAGTGAAAAAAACCTTCTATCACTTGATATAGGTGAAATGAGAAAAATAAAAGAATACTTTCTTTCAATAGGAAGAAACCCAACAGATTGTGAACTTGAATGTCTTGCCCAGACATGGAGTGAACACTGCTGTCATAAAACATTTAAAGCAAATATCAATTATGTAGAAAAAATCGGAGAAAAAGAAGAAAAAACTAACATCTGTTTACTTAAAGAAATAATGGAAGTTACAGAAAAGTTAAATTATGACTGGTGTATTTCTGTTTTTAAAGATAATGCAGGAATAATTGAATTAAATGAAAAATGGGGAGTTGCTTTCAAAGTGGAAACACATAATCATCCATCTGCCCTTGAACCATATGGAGGCGCAGGAACAGGAATAGGAGGAGTAATAAGAGATATTCTTGGTGTCGGTCTTGGAGCAAAACCAATTTTAAACACTGATGTTTTCTGTTTCGGTCCTCTTGACTATTCATATGAAAAATTACCTGAAGGCGTCTTGCATCCCAGAAGAGTTTTCAGAGGAGTTGTAAGTGGTGTAAGGGATTACGGAAACAGAATGGGTATTCCTACAGGAAATGGAGCAATAATTTTTGATGATGGATATGTTTATAACTGTCTTGTTTACTGCGGAACAGTCGGGATTTTACCTGTTGATAAAGTGGAAAAAAAAGTAAAAGATGGTGATTTCATTGTTGTTATTGGAGGAAGAACTGGAAGAGATGGTATTCATGGAGCAACATTTTCTTCTGCAAGTTTAAAAGAGGATATCCCGACAAGTGTTGTTCAAATAGGAAATCCAATAGTTGAAAAAAAATTTCAGGATGTTTTACTTGTTGCACGGGATTTGAATTTATATAACTCCATCACCGATTGTGGTGCAGGCGGATTTTCTTCAGCAATTGGCGAGATGGGAAAGGATACAGGTGCAGTTGTTTATCTTGATAAAGTACCTCTTAAATATGAAGGTTTACTCCCGTGGGAAATTTTTCTCTCAGAATCTCAGGAAAGAATGGTTCTCGCAGTTCCAGAAAAAAATATTGAAAAACTCATATCTCTTTTTAACTCCGAAGATGTTGAAGCAACTGTGATAGGAAAATTTATAAAAACAGGTAAATTAACTGTTTATTATAAAGATGAAATTGTTTGTGATATTGATATGAAATTTCTTCATAAAGGAATACCTGAAAGAAATCTTAAGTGTTTTTTTGAAAAAAAAGAAGAAAAGAAATTAAATTTCAAATCAAAAAATCTGAAAGAGGATATTTTAAAATTAATTTCAACACCTGTTATATCTTCAAAAGAAGAAGTTGTTCATCAATATGACCACGAGGTTGGAGGAAGAACTGTTTTAAAACCACTTTTAGGATATGAAAGCAGGGGTGTATCTGATGGAGTTGTATTGAAACCATTTTACGAAACATATGAAGGATTAGTTATAGGTTGTGGAATAAATCCTTTTTATGGAGAAATTGACCCTTATTATATGGCTGGATGCTGTATTGAAGAATGTATAAGAAATATTGTAAGTTGTGGAGGAAATCCTGAAAAAATTGCAATACTTGATAATTTCTGCTGGGGAAATGTTTCCGATGAAAAAGAACTTGGTAAACTTGTAAGATGTGTGAAGGGATGTAAGGATTATGCTTTGAAATATAAGGTCCCTTTTATTTCAGGAAAGGATAGTTTAAATAACTATTTCAGGGGAAAGAATGGAAAAATAATTTCAATTCCCGGAACTCTTCTTATCTCCGGAATAGGTGTTATTGAAGATGTAAGAAAGATAACCTCAACTGAATTTAAAAAGGGAAGAAATATTATCTATGTCCTCGGGAAAACGTTTAATGAACTCGGCTCATCCCAGTTTTACAGAATGTATGGTATAAAAGGTGGAATTGTACCTAAACCAAGACCAGAAAAAACTTTGAATTTAATGAAAAAAATTCATACAGGTATTAAAGAAGGACTGATTAAAAGTTGTCATGACTGTTCAGATGGTGGATTAATAACAACTATAAATGAAATGATGATAGGGGGAAATCTTGGATGTGAAATAAATTTTCTTGATGTTTTAAGTGAAGAAAAAGAACCTGAAATAATTCTTTTTTCAGAAAGTTGTGGTAGATTTGTTGTGGAAGTGGAAAAAGAAAAAATAAATGAATTTGAAAAACTTTTTAAAGGCGAAGAAGTGAGTCAGATAGGACAGGTTATAGAAAAAAAGGAAATGATTGGTTTCTGGGGAAATAAAAAATTATTCAAAATTTCTCTAGACCTAATTTATGAAAACTGGAGAAGTTTAAAATTTTAAAAATGAAACCAAAAGTTATAATTTTAAGAGTTGCAGGTACAAATTGTGATTTTGAAACAGAGTGGGCTTTCAATCTTGCAGGTGCTTCTGCTGAAAGAATTCATATAAATCAGATTATAAGAAAAGAAAAAAAACTCTCTGATTATCAGATACTTGTTATACCGGGTGGATTTTCTTATGGAGATGATATAGGTGCAGGAAAAGTTCTTGCAAATCAAATAAAATTAAAACTGTGGGATGAAGTAGAAAAATTTATTTTTGAAAAAAAAGTAATTCTCGGTATTTGTAATGGGTTCCAGGTCCTTGTGAAATCCGGGATTTTACCATTTAACTCTGAACAATCTGTAACACTTGAATGGAATGATTCTGGAAGATTTGAGGATAGATGGATTTATTTAAAAGTAGAAAAAAGTATCTGTCCCTTTTTTGAAGGTCTTCCAGATATAATAAGAATGCCTGTTGCTCATGCTGAAGGAAAGTTCTATCCTAAAAATAGTAAAAGTTTGAAAGAAATTGAGAAAAATAAACAGGTTGTGTTGAGATATTGTGATAAAAATGGAAATCTTTCTGGTTATCCTTATAATCCAAATGGTTCTATTGGAAATATTGCGGGGATATGCAGTAAAGACGGTCTTATTGTAGGAATGATGCCGCATCCTGAAAGGGCTATTCTTAAGTATTATTATCCTGATTTTCTGAAAAATTATGGAGATGAATTTACCCCTTCCTTTAAAATTTTCAAAAATATGGTAAAATATTTCTCTTAAAAAATTTAAAGGATTATAATAATAAACTATAAAAGGAGCAAAAGATGACAGATGAAGTTGGAAAAAAAGCAGATATTCTTGTTGAAGCATTTAAATATATTAAAGAATTCAAAAATAGAATATTTGTGATTAAAGTTGGTGGAAGCATTTATCAGATTGAAGATGTTAAAGAAAGTATTCTTTTTGATGTTGCATTTCTTTCTTTTCTTGATATAAAAATTATACTTGTATGTGGCGGAGGAAAATTTATAAATGATGAGATTGAGAAGAAAGGAGGTAAAGCAAAATTTGTTGATGGATTGAGGGTTACTAATTTACAGACATTGAATATAGTTAAAGATGTTTTATTCAGGGTAAGGGATGAAATTGTAACTATTTTAAAGGATAAATTTGAATGCAATGTTGATAAGATTACTCCTGAAGAAAAGTTTGTCACTGCCTCAAAAATCCATTATCAAAAGGGTGAGGAAGTCGTAGACCTTGGATTTGTTGGACAACTTAAAAAAGCAAATATTGAATATATAGAAAATAAACTTAAAGAAAAAAATATACTTGTCTGTGCGCCACTTGCGATGGGAGACGATGAAAATCTATACAATGTAAATGGAGATACATTTGCTTCATTTGTTGCCTCAAATTTGAAAAGTGAAAAACTTATTTTTATTACCGATGTACTCGGAATTATGAGAAATCCTGAAAATCCAGACACTTTAATTTCAACATTAACAGTTTCGCAGGGAGAAGAATTAATAAAAGATGGTGTTATAAAAGAAGGAATGATACCAAAAGTAAAAGCAGGGATAAATGGAATAAAAAATGGAGTAAAATCGGTTCATATTATAAGTGGTAATATTCCTCATTCTTTAATTCTTGAAGTTTTAACAGAACACGGAGTTGGTTCAGAGATAATAAAAAATGGATAAAGAAAAAATTTTAAAAAATTATAATGATTATGTTATCCCGTCTTATAGGAAGCAGAATTTTATTTTTGTTAAGGGGAAAGGGAGTTATTTATGGGACATTGATGGAAAAAAATATCTTGATTTTTTCCCTGGATGGGCAGTAAGTGGTCTTGGACACTGTCATCCACAGGTTGTAAAAAAAATTAAAGAACAGGTTGAAATACTGATACATATTTCAAATAATTATTATCATCCATGGCAGGCACTTCTTGCAGAAAAACTCTCCAGATTATCATTTGGTGGTAAAGTTTTTTTCTGTAACAGTGGAGCAGAAGCAAATGAATCTGCCATTAAACTTACAAGGTTGTATGGAAGGAAAAAAGGAAAATATAAAATTATTTCAATGGAAAATTCTTTTCATGGAAGAACTCTTGCAACAGTTACAATGACAGGACAGAAAAAATATAATGAAATGTTTGAACCACTTCCTACAGGTTTTATTTATGCAAAATTTAATGATTTTTCAGACCTTTATTCAAAAATAGATGATGAGGTTGCAGGAATAATACTTGAGTTAATACAGGGAGAAGGTGGAATTAATGTAGTGGATAAAGATTACTTAAAAAAAGTCAAAGATTTATGTGAAAAAAAAGATATTCTTTTAATTTTTGATGAAGTTCAGACCGGATTTGGTAGAACAGGAGAACTCTTTGCATATCAGATATTTGGTGTTGAACCGGATATCATGACTCTTGCAAAGACACTTGGAGGAGGTTTTCCTGTTGGAGCTATGATTGCCAGAAAAGAAATTGCAGATTTAATGGGACCGGGAACCCATGCATCAACCTTTGGTGGTTCTCCTCTTGCCTGTGCTGCCTGTCTTGGTGTTCTTGAAGCAATAGAAAATGAAAACCTGCTTGAAAATGTAAAAATTATGGGAAAATACCTTAAAGAAAAACTTGAAAAATTAAAAGAAGAATTCAAAGGGATAAAAAAAGTCAAAGGATTGGGACTAATGCTTGCAATTGAAATTGAAAAACAGGGTGAGGAACTCGTAAATATATGTGCTAAAAACGGACTTCTTATAAACTGTACCCATCAGAATGTAATAAGAATAATGCCTGCTATAAATGTTAAAAAAGAAGAGATTGATGAAGGAATAGAGATATTAAAAAAATCATTAAAAGAGGCAGGAATTCAATGAAAAGAGATTTCCTTAAGATAAAAGATATTTCAAAAGAAGAAGTATATAAAATCTTTGATATTACAAAATATTTTAAAAGTTTAAAAAAAGAAAAAAAAATTACAGAACACCTCAAAAATCTGACAATTGGATTATTATTTTCAAAACCAAGTACGAGAACCAGAATATCCTTTGAAGTCGCAATTCAACAACTTGGCGGTTTTCCAATTTATCTTTCATCCGAAGTAACTCAAATTTCAAGAGGAGAATCAATTAAAGATACAGCAAAAGTAATTTCACGATATTTAGATGGAATCATAATAAGGACTTATGCACAGGAAGAAGTTGAAGAATTTGCAAAATGTGCTGAAATACCTGTAATAAATGCTTTAACAGACCTTTACCATCCTGTACAAATTCTCTGTGATTTCTTTACAATTTATGAAAAAAAGGGAACTTTTGAAAACATAAAAATAACCTATATTGGAGATGGAAACAATATATGTAATACACTTATTGAAGGATGTGACTTGCTCGGGATTGAGATAAGAGTTTCCTGTCCTGATGAGTATAGACCCGATGAAAAAATAATAAAAAATATGAAAAATAAAAATCTTTTAAAAATAAGTACAAAACCAGATGCTTTTATTGAAGACGCTGACATTATTTATACAGACACATGGATAAGTATGGGAGATGAAAGGGAAAGGGAAAAACGACTTAAAATTTTTAAAGAATATCAGGTAAATAAGAATTTATTGAAAAAAGCAAAATCCGATTTCCTATTCATGCACTGCCTTCCCGCACACAGAGGAGAAGAAGTAACAGATGATGTGATAGATGGACCAAATTCAATTGTTCTTGACCAAGCAGAAAATCGTCTTCATTGTCAAAAAGGCCTTTTATGTTTCATTTTTGGAAAGATATGAAAGAATTTTCAATTTCTAAAAAAATCACCAAGGAGAAAAAATGAGAAGATGTTTTTTTCTGATTTTTTTGATTTTATCTTTAAATGGATGTCTGATTAAATATAAAGAAAAAAAAGAAATTAAAATAATTAATCCCTATGAAGATATAAACTGGAATAAAATTAAAAGATACAAAGCAAACTTACATACTCATACAACAGAAAGTGATGGAAAAGAAAAACCTGAAAAAGTTATTTCTCTTTACAAAATGAAAAACTATTCAATTTTATCAATCACAGACCACAATAAATTTACATCTTTAAAAACAGATGAACTATTTTTAATACCTGGAGTTGAGTTTGGTAAAAATCAACAGCATCATATAGTTTCCCTCTTTTCATTCAAAATACCCGAAAAAATAGAAGCATTAAATGAAGAGGAGATTTTAAAATATGTTGATGAAAAAGAAGGAATTTGTTTTTTTGCGCATCCAGGAAGATACACAAAAAAAATTGACTGGTATGTTAATTTATTTGAAAAGTATCAGAGTTTATCGGGAATTGAAGTTCTAAATACAGGTGTTCAGAGTAAAGGTAAAATTTATGGAGATACAGATATATGGGATGAAATTTTGAAAAAAACAATGCCTGAAAGACCTGTTTGGGGATTTGGAAATGACGATTTTCACACTTTATCTCAACTTGCAATAAACTGGAATATTCTTTTACTTGAAAAAATTGATGAAAAAGAAATAAAAGATGCAATAAAAAAGGGGAAATTTTATATATGCTCTGCTGTGTTAGGAACTGATATGCCTTACTTTAATAGAATAATTATTGATAAAAAAACAGGAAAAATTAAAATATATTGTAAAAATTTTAAAGAAATAAAATGGATTTCAGACGGTAGAGTTGTTGGATATGGCAGTGAAATAAATTACAAAAAAAATAACGAAATAAAAAAATATTTAAGAGTTGAAATCTTTGGAGAAAATGGATATATATACTTAAACCCATTTGGTATAAAATGAGCAAAAAAATAGCAATTGATGCGATAAATCTTAAAATGGAAGATAGAGTTGCACATACAGAATACAGTATGGAATATCATAAAGATTACATTTCAAAAATTACAGGTATGTCAGAAGAATATCCTGAAAGAATTAAAAAATTTTATGAAATATGGAGTTATGACTTTTTATGGGTAACTGATGATGGACTTTACGGAAACTGGTTTGATAGAGGAAGAGCAACTGATATGGGACATGCGATATATGCAATAGATGGTTCTGATAGAAAAGAAAAAAAAGAATGCCCTTTTAAAGATGTTTTTGAGGTATGGGAATTTGACCCTGAGAAAGAATATAGTTTTCCTGATTTTAATGAACAGGTTAAAACATATCAAGAAAAATATAAAAAACTCTGTGAGTATTTTCCAGACCAACTTATAACAGGAGGATATTACAAAACAATTATTTCAGGACTGATACAGACATTCGGATGGGAAATGCTTTTACTCTCTGCAAGTGACAAAAATAAATTTGAAAAACTTATAGATAGATTTTTTAACTATACTCTTTTTTATATGAAAGCATGGGCTTATACAGATGTAGATGTAATAATCCAGCATGATGATTTTGTATGGTATTCAGGTCCTTTTCTATCTCCTGATTTTTACAGAAAAGCAATCATACCGAGATATGGAGAACTCTGGAAGGATTTAAAGAAAAAAGGGAAAAAAATACTCTTTTGTTCAGACGGAAATTTCAGTATGTTTGCAAAAGATATAATTGAAGTAGGTGCAGATGGACTTATTTTTGAACCGGTAAATGATTTTGGTTTTATGGCTGAAAATTTTGGTGATAGTATTTGTCTTGTTGGAAGTTATGTTGATTGCAGAGATATGACACTTGGAAAATGGGAAAAAGTAAAAAATGATATTGAAAGAACTTTAAGTTATGTAAAAAATGGAAAATGTAAGGGTTTAATCTTTGCTGTTGGAAATCACATACCGGCAAATGTACCTGACTGGATATGTGAAAATTACATAAATCATCTTAAAAAAAACTGGTATCTAAATTACCCTACCTCCCACCTTTAAGGTGGACTTGGGAAATTGTTGACAGACAAAGGTTTCAAAAGGGACTTTTTTTTATTTTAAAAGTTCATCTATAAATCTATTTGCTTTTTCAAGTAATTCATCATTCCAGAATTTAGGTGGATTCAAAAGATAAAGGTCAATGTTGGAATAAATACCCTGATTTTCAACTATATACTCCGCTGGTATTGATATATCATTTTCTCCATCCCATTCAACATATTTCCAGTTTTCCATATTTCTGTAAATATGGTTATATAACTCAAAATCTATTGTTGAATCACTTTCCACCCATTTTTTTTCTATATAAACAGCACAACTTACATGAACAGTTGGCTGACTTATTTTTTCGTAAATATCCTTAGGAACAATTGGTAAAAAGACCTCCTTTTTTATCAGATACACTCTATATCCAGCATATATACCACAACTTCTTAAAAGCGCTATTTGGAGATTTGATTTATTAAAACAATTTCCATATCCTTTTTTCAATGTTTCCGACGCCTTTGTATAGGAATAATCAAACCTGTATTTAATTTCATCTCTCACAAAATTAAAAATATCAATTGCTTTCTGCTTTTCAGAAAAACTCTTTTTTGTGAGAAAATAACTTTTCATCTTTATATCGGGATTTTCAACATCACAGATTTTTGTAGGTAATAGATATTCTTTTTCCATAATATATATGATAAAATAAAAAACAAAAGGAGGGAAGATGCGAAAAACAATTTTTTATATTTCTTTAATTTTTCTTACTGGATGTGTATTTCAAAAAAAAGAAAAAACATTTCTTGATGCTGTTTATAGAGAAGAATATATAAAAAATAACCCTGATTTAAAAGAAGAGTGGAAACAGTCAATTATTAAAGGAGAAATACCACCTGGGATGGAAAAAGGTGAAGTTGAAAAAATACTCGGTAAAAATCATCAAACTTTTATTTCAAAAACTAACTTGATGGAGGTATGGATTTATGATAAATATTATGTAGGTTTTGACAGAAACGGGAAAGTAATAAAATTCGGAATTTTTGAAAAAGAGGAGGGAGAAAAATGAAGATTATACAGATTGGAGTTGGTGGATTTGGAGCAAGTTGGCTTGATATAGTTATGAGTTCAAAGGAATGGGAAGTTGTTGCCATCGTTGATATAAATGAAGAAATTTTAAAAAAGAGTGTTGAAAAATATCCATCTCTTGAAGGAAAAACATA
>ERZ795045.2741-NODE-2741-length-16713-cov-6.123424_pt1 | contig 16713 bp, 19 predicted proteins | sample MGYA00375129_ERZ795045 | MGnify/ENA primary metagenome ERZ795045 (study PRJEB30174, sample SAMN05720166) | activated sludge metagenome | isolation source: anaerobic digester from wastewater treatment plant | place: Japan | collected 2015-05-15 ... | reverse complement strand
TGGAAAGCGTGTATCCGAGCAATCGGATCGTGGGTTCGAATCCCACCCCCTCCGCATTAAAAATGTGTCTTTCAAAGTAGATTTTTTAAGAAAAAAGGTATAATCTAAATAATGGAACTTATAAAAAAATTGAAGGATTATGTTTTAGAATATAAAAAAGATTTTGTTCTACTGATTATTATTGTTCTATTTAGAAATGGAATTGATTTAGCAAGACCTTACATTTCAAAAATAATAATTGATAAAGGGATAATACCAAAAAATCTATTAATTGTTAATCAGTGGGGTGGACTTCTTTTTTTTCTTTTTCTAATATATTCCCGGCTAATGGCTTTTGAGACAATTACAAGTAACAGAATACAACAGGGTGTTGTCTATAAATTAAGGAATAAAGTTTATCATAAACTCCAAAAGCTTTCATTAAGTTATTTCAATAAAGAAAAAAAGGGAGATGTTCTTTCAAAACTTATGTCTGATGTTGAACAATTACAGAGAATTATAACTGATGGATTCATAATTTTTCTTATGTCTATTTTTACATTTTTTGGAGCATTTTTTATCTTACTTAAATTGAATAAAGTTTTGACTTTATTGATGATGTTTCCAATAGGTGGAATTGGTTTTCTTGTATATGTTTTTACAGAAAAAGCACATAAAGGATATAGAGAAGTTAGAAAAATTAGAGGGGAACTTACATCTTCTCTTCAGGAAAATATATTCGGAATGAAAGAAATAAAAGCATATGCAAGAGAAAAACATCAACTTGCAAAATTTTCTTTTAAAGGCAGGAAGTTTTTTAAAATAAATCTTTATGTTGCTAAATTATGGGCTACTTATCAGAGTTGGATAATTTTTTTAAGTTCATTAGGATATTTGATAATTATCTGGTTTGGAAGTATAAAGGTGGTATCAGGAGAAATAAGTGTTGGAACTCTTGTTGCATATATAGGGTATCTTCATTTACTTTACACACCTGTTCATCAATTAAATCAGGTAAACCATATGATGCAGCATGCAAGGGCTGCTGGAGAAAGAATTTTTGAAATAATGGATGCATATTCAGATGTGAAGGACTCTCCAAATTCTATATTCCCTTCTACAAACTTGAAGGGAAAGGTGAAATTTGAAAATGTTTATTTTGCATATGAAGATGAAAAGTATGTTCTGAAAAATATATCTTTTGATGTTAAAGAAGGGGAAAAAATTGCTCTTGTTGGACCAAGTGGCGCAGGAAAATCTACTCTTGTAAGTTTAATTCCGAGATTTTATGATGTAAATAAAGGTTCAATTTATATAGATGATAAAAATATAAAAGATTACAAAATTTTTTATTTAAGGTCTCAAATAGGAATAGTTTTACAGGAGCCATTTATTTTCAGTGGAACAGTAATGGAAAATATTACTTTTGGAAAAAAAAATGTAAGTGAAAATGAGGTTATAGAAGCAGCAAAACTTGCAAATGCCCATGATTTTATTTCAAATTTACCTGATGGTTATGAAACGGATGTTGGAGATATGGGAAATTCTTTATCTGTAGGACAGAAACAAAGGATAGCAATTGCAAGAGTTTTTCTTAAAAATCCCTCCATATTAATCCTTGATGAGTTTACATCTTCACTTGATGCTGAATCTGAAAGTTTAATAATGGAAGCATTGCAGAGATTGATTGAAGGAAGAACTGTTTTTATAATTGCTCATAGATTGTCTCTTGTAAGGAATGTTGATAGAATTTTTGTTTTAAATGAAGGAGAGATTGTTGAAACAGGAAACCATCTTCAGTTATTAAAAGAAAAGGGATTGTATTATAAACTTTATAATCTTCAATATCCGCTGGAAAAAATAGAAAAAGAAATAAATGAATTGAGTAAAATAAAAATGGGTCTTTCACCTTAAAACCTCATTCATACTGCCTGTTCTATATCCTTCAAGGTCAACTGTTATGTATTTGTAACCAATCTTTTTCAATTTTTCAATTATTTTTTCTTTAAATTTTATCAATTTTTCAATTTCATTTTTATCTACCTCAATTCTTGCCAGTTCATTGTAATCTCTTATCCTCACAATTTTAAATCCAAGAGAATATAAAAATTTTTCTCCTTCATTTATTCTTTTCAATTTCTCTTCTGTTATTTTTTCTCCATAGGGTATCCTTGAAGCAAGACATGCCATCTGAGGTTTATTCCATGTTGGTAAATTTAATTCTTTTGACAATTCTCTTATATCTTTTTTTGTAAAACCGCATTCTTTTAAAGGAGAAATAACATTATAAATTTTTTTTGCTTTTTCTCCTGGCCTGTAGTCCTTCTCATCATCTTTGTTAGTCCCATCAATTATATATTTAAAATTCAAATTTTTTCTTATCTCTTCAATCTTTCCAAATAACTCTTTTTTGCACCAAAAGCATCTATCAGGAGGATTTTTTAAAAAATTTGAATCTTTAAATTCTTCAGTCTCAACTTCAATATATTTTATCCCATTTTCCTTACAAAAATTTACAGCAAATTTTCTTTCTTCATTAGGATATGTAGGAGATATACCAATAACTGCAATAACATTTTCTTTACCAAGTGTGTTTAAGGCGACATTGAGCAAAAAAGTACTGTCAACTCCGCCTGAATATGCAATAACAACCCTCTTTAATTTTTTAAGATAATCCTTAAGTTTTTTCAGTTTTTCTTCCATTATTCCTCAACTTCAACAACTTCTTTAACCTCTGGGACTCTATCTTTTATTATTGCCTCTATCCGCATTTTTAAAGTTATCTGTGAAAAAGGACAGCCCTTACATGTTCCAATCAATCTTACTTTAACAATTCCATCCTTTGCTTCAACAATTTCGCAATCTCCACCTTCTGCCTGTAAAAATTCTCTTACATCCTTAATTGAATTTTCAACCTTTTCTTTTAAATCCATTTTGCCTCCTTAACTGTTTTTTATTAACCAACCTTTTATCTCTTCTGCCTCTTTTAAATTTTTAATCTGCCATGCTGGTTGATAGACAATTTTTTTTGGTCCAAGTTCTTTATGAAAAACCTTAATTTCTTCAAAAGAGCGTGGATATATTACAACTGATTTTCCTGCTTTAATTATTTTTTTGAATAAATCAATCCAGTAAATATGGGGTTTATTACCTGCTCCTTCTACCCATTGTATAGCATTTAATTTTTTAATTGAAAGTAAATCATCAAGATGTTTTAAAGCACCCGGTCCATCAAGATGAAATATTGAATGGTCAAGAAAATCTGTCTCATATTCAATATAAGGAAGAGCAAATTTTCTGAACATTTCAGGAGAAATCATACATATAAAATCACATTGAATTGTACAGTATTTTTTTTCTGAATAAAAAGGTATCCAGCAAGTTGTTCCCCATTTTTTCATATCTGTTGAACTGTAAATTTCTGTATAAATGTCAATAAAAACGTCTTTTATTTCATCAAGGAGTTTTTTTATAAAATCAGGCCTTTCAATCAAATCAATACATAAATTTTCACTTCCTCTTATAGCCCTCAATAAATCAATATGTGTGTGAAAGTCAGGCATTTGTAATAAAAATTTGTCGTCCCCTCTTTCTGAAGCATATCTATAAAAACAAATAAATTTCTTATACCATTCACCATCTTTTTCTATTTCTATTTTTTTAAATTTATCCCAGTCATCAACAAATGGTTCAATCCATGCAGTTTGACTTTTAATCCTGACATTGAGAGAAGCACCTTTTACGCAATAAGCAACAGTATCAGGTCCAAAAGAAATATTTAAAGATGGAATTGATTCAGCAAAAAATATTGTATTTTCACAAAACTCTTCAAATTGACTTATAGGTTTTTCAAAATCTCCATCCATTCCTGATAAATAAGATGGACCTGAAACTTTTTTGTTTTCATCTTTTGGAAAAGATAAAATAAGTAAAGGTCTATCAATTATTTCTCCTTTCCAGAAAGCCATCCAGTATTTTTTTGCCTCTTCAAAATCATCTTTATATTTTAGATATAATTTTTGGTTTTGCTCTTTCTCCATAAATCCTTCCTTTTCTAAATCCAAATACCCAGAATGAAATCAAAAACAAAAGAAAAATTATAACCTTCAAAAACATATTATTCAAAAAATAAGCAGAAATAATACCGAGTATAAAGCCCAAAAGTGGAAAACCATAAATATAAATAGAAACTTCAAACAAATCATCCTCTTTTATTTCAATCTCAACATTATCACCAACTTCTGCTTTTATAATATTTTCTACTTCAATAACTGGTTGTCTTGGAATAATCTTTTTACACAGCCCACAACTTTTACATTTCTCTTTCTCTTCCATCAAAACAAGTGCTTTATCTTCTTTTGATTCTATAATCTTACCCTTTTCTTTCATTTTTCTTTCTCTTATAGTCCTCAATTGCTGCCTTAAGTCCTTCTTCTGCTAAAAGTGAACAATGTTTTTTTACCGGTGGAAGCCCGCCAAGAAATTCAACAACCTCTTTATTTGTTATTTTTTCTGCCTCTTCAATTGTTTTTCCTTTTGCAAGTTCTGTTACAACAGAACTTGTTGCTATTGCTGCTCCACATCCAAATGTTTCAAATTTTATATCTTCAATAATTTCTTCTCCTTTTTCATTCTTCCCAACCTTAATATATATCCACATAACATCTCCACAGACAGGATTGCCAACTTTACCTATTCCATCTGCATTCTCAATTCTACCCATATTTCTTGGATTTCTGAAATATTCAAGAACTTTTTCCGTATATTCCATTTTTACCCTCCGGACACCTCGTAGGTGTCCCTGGGAAATTAAAGATACTCAAGCATTCTCTCAAGTGATTTTTTTCCCTTTTCAATTATTATTTGTTTTAAATTTATCTCATAAATCTCTTCCTTAAGAGATTTATATAATTTTTCAATCGTTATTTTTTTCATATTGGGACAAATTTTTGATGAACCGAGAGAATAAAATTCTTTCTCTGGATTTTCTTTTTTCAATCTGTGTAAAAGCCCTTCTTCTGTCCCTATAATCATAATTTTTGCCTTTGATTCCTTTGCTCTTTTTAACATACCTGATGTTGAATAAATACCATCTGCAAGTTTCTGAACCTCAGGGTCACATTCAGGATGAACAATTATTTCTGAATCTGGATATTTCTCCCTTGCCTTTATAACATCCTCTGCCTTAAATAATCTATGAACAAAACAATATCCATCCCAGCATATTATTTCTTTATCGGGAACTTTCTGCTTAACATACCAGCATAAATTCTTATCAGGTAAAAATATAATCTTTTTAGCCGGTACATTCCTTACCACTTTATCAGCATTTGCACTTGTACAGCAAACATCAGTTATTGCCTTAACAATAGCATTTGTATTGACATAGGAAACTACCCATGCATCAGGATATTTTTCTTTTATTTTTAAAACATCTTCATATTTTGCCATATCTGTCAGTGGACACCCAGCATCAAGGTCAGGTAATAAAACTTTTTTATCAGGTGAAAGAATTTTTGCTGTTTCTGCCATAAATTTTACGCCACAGAAAACAATAATTTTTGCTTCAATCTGGCTTGCCTTTCTTGCAAGTTCAAGAGAGTCCCCAACAAAATCAGCAATATCCTGAATTTCAGGTATCTGATAGTTATGAGCAAGTATTATAGCATCCTTTTCTTTTTTTAATTTTAAAATTTCTTCTATCATTTTTTCTCCCAGAATGGACTTAATTTTCTTAATTTTTCTACAACTTTTGGTAATATTTCAAGGACTTTATCTACATCTTCTTCTTTATTATACTTACCAAGAGAAAATCTTAAAGAGCCGTGAGCAATTTCATGTGGAAGACCAATTGCGAGTAAAACATGGCTTGGCTCAAGAGAACCAGAAGTACATGCAGAACCACTTGAGGCATAAATTTTTTCAAAATCAAGGTTTAAAAGTATGCTTTCACCTTCAATATATTTAACACAGAGATTTAAAGTATTATAAAGCCGATTTTCAGGGTGTCCGTTTATAACAATTTCAGGTATTCTTTCAATTATTCCATTTTCAAGTTTATCTCTTAAATATTTAACTTTTTTAATTTCTTCTTCCATTTCTTCCATTGCAATTTCCGCTGCTTTACCAAGTCCAACTATTCCAGGCACATTATAAGTTCCACCTCTTTTACCTTTTTCCTGTTCTCCTCCATTAATAAATGTTTCTATTTTTGTTCCCTTTTTAATATAAATAGCACCAATACCTTTTGGACCGTAAAATTTATGACCTGAAAGAGAAAGCATATCAACTCCAAGTTTTTTTACTGAAACAGGGATTTTTCCGACTGTCTGAACCGCGTCTGTATGAAAATATATATCATTTTCTTTTGCAATTTTTGAAATCTCTTCTATTGGTTCAATTGTTCCTATTTCGTTATTTGCATGCATTATCGTTATTAAAATTGTTTCTTTTTTAATCGCCTTTCTTATAAAATCAATATCAATAATACCGTATTTATCACATGGTGCATAGGTAATCTCATATCCAATTTTGCTTAAAAATTTACATGTATTCAAAACTGCGTGGTGTTCTATCTGACTTGTGATTATATGATTTCCTTTATTTCTCAAAACAAAAGCAATTCCTTTTATAGCCCAGTTATCACTTTCAGTCCCCCCAGATGTAAAATAAATCTCATCTGGTTCAGCATCTATCAATTTTGCAACATTTTCTCTTGCCTTTTCTATTTCTTTTTTATTTTCCCTTGCTATTTCATAAATTGAACTTGGATTGCCAAATTTCTCAGAAAAATACGGTAACATCTCTTTTAAAACCCTTTCATCAGTTGGAGTTGTCGCATTACAATCCATATATATCATTTCCACTCCTTTTTCGCAAACCCGGTTCGCAAAGTTTGAGAATGCTAAATTGTTGATATCATTGCTTCTGTTGGACATCCCTTGATACATAATTCACAAGCAATACATTTTTCAGGGTCAAAATTAACTTCAAATGTTTCTCTATTCAATGATAAAGCACCTACCGGACATAAAGCAACACACACAGAACAATCTGTACATCTTTCCCTTATCATCTTTATATCACTTTCTATAAGTTGAACCTTAACTCCTTTTTCCTTCAATTCTTCTACTGCATCAAAGACATTTTTCTCTTCACCTGAAAAAGCAATTACAAGGGTTCCTTCTTCTTCTGGTGATACATAAGCTTTCAAAATATTAAAATCAAGATTATATTTCTTTACAATTGTTGAAATCATTGGTTTATCAACAAGAACAGGTGGAAAATGCATAACAAATTTCTTTTCCATTTCATACCTCCTTCATCGGTTTAAATTTGTATGCTGATTCTGGTCCTGGAAAGTAAAAAACTGGCTCTGTTAAAAGAAATTCTCCATTTTTAATCCAGTTTTTTAAAATCTCTGCTATTTCTTTTGCCTTTTTATAACTTGAAAGAGAACCAGTTGAAACTTCTTTTCCCATTATTTTTATCCTTCCGCTTTTAAGTTGTCCATAATTGACATAATCAAGAACTTTTCCAGTTGAATGGGGATAGTCATAACTGTAATCAACAATAGGTGCATAAATTTCTTCATCAGGTATTGACGTCCAGTTTAAAATATCCTCATTTAAAATAGGTATAGGGATTCCAATTCCAACAATCAAACTTGTTCCATAACCAGTTAAACTTGCTCCCTTTAAAAATTCACTTTTCATCTGTTTTAAATCACCAATTAAAGATAAAGTTGCTCCACCTGCCATAGGTATTCCATTTTCCCTTCGTTTTACACCTGGATTATATTGAGTCCCCCACCATGCCACATACCCAATCCCTCCACCAAGAAAAATCCTTGTTCCAAATCCAATCGTCTTTAAATATGGGTCTTTCAATAATGGAGATAATTGACCTGCTGAACAATAATTTGCATTCCCAAGATTTGGTTTTAAAACACCCATATAAGTATAGATTGTCCTGTTTGAAAGATTTACAGCAACATTATAATTCTGATAACAATTTCTCGGGTCAAAAAGAATTGCCTCATTTATATCATTCAAAGTAATTTTAGTCTTTAAGTATTTTTTTGGATAACAGTCAGTTCCATAGGTATAAATAACAAGTTCAATTTCCTTTCCACTTACCAGGTCTTCAATAACATGTCCTCCTCCATATTTGAATTCTCCAGGATATTTTGAGTTTCTCGGGTCATCATCTGGTAAAGCAGTAGCACCAATATAAACATCAACAGCAGCAAGTCCAGAATAAGCAGGTACACCATTTAAATAAACCTTCCCTCCACCGATTTTTATCCTTTCCTTTGAATGCCCGAAATTTAAAAATACACCTGAAGAACACATTGGTCCAAAAGTTCCAGTAGTTACAACATCTATTTCTTCTGCCAGTTTTTTTGTATTTGCTGACTTTTTTAATTCAACAAGTTCATCTGCTGTAACAACAACTGCTTCTCCTTTTTTTATTCTTTCATTTATCTCTTTAATTGTTTTCATCTCCTGCCTCCCTGTAGAAAATTTAAAATAATTTCTGCTGTCTTTTTACCTGATAAAAACATACCTCCAAATATCGCTCCCATTCTTGGAGAACCAAAAAATGCATTTGCAGCCATACCACATACAATAAGTCCTGGATAAACTTCTTTTGTATTTTCAATAATTTCCTTTTCTCCAATTTCAGCCCACATTGACTTTTCTCCTTTAACACTTATTCCACCAACTTTTTTTTCAACAATCTTACATATCTCACAGTCATGACCTGTAGCATCAACAACATATTTTGAAATTATAGCAAGTGGGTCAACATGAAACTTTGCAATTTCTGTTGCAGTCCAGTTTATAACAACCCCATTTACTCTATTTTCCCTTATTACAACATCCTCAACACTTATTAAATTGAATATTTTTGCTCCACTTCTTACAGTTCTGTAAGTTAATCCTGAAATTGTCTCAATTGCATCTGCTACATAGAATTTATCTCTAAATTTTTTAACCTTTATCTTAAACTCTTTTAAAATATCAACTGCTTCTTCCTGAATAACTATTTTATTAAACATCATCCCTCCACCAGGCATTCCACCCCCAACCTTTAAATGTCTCTCAAAAATAACTGTCTTTATTCCATTTTTTGATAAGTAATATCCACATACAAGACCGCTCGGACCTGCTCCTGAAATAACAACATCAACTTCAGTATTTTTCAAAAACTCATTTAAAAAACTTTTTACAATTCCTTCTGTAATAATCTTTTCCATAAATTCCTCCATTTAAAAAACTGATAAATATCTTTCACCTGTATCAGGAAGAATAACAACTATTATTTTACCACTATTTTCATTTCTCTTACCAACAATTAAAGAAGCATAAACAGCAGCCCCTGAGGAAATCCCACATAAAATACCCTCTTCTCTCGCTAATCTTTTTGCTGTTTCTATTGCATCCTCATCAGATACCTTTATTATCTCATCAATTATCTTTAAATTCAAAACATCCGGGATAAAACCTGCTCCAATTCCCTGAATTTTATGTCTTCCAGGGGTTCCTCCTGAAAGTACAGGCGAATTTTCTGGTTCAACAGCAACAATCTTTAAATCTTTTTTCCTTTGTTTTAACACCTCTCCTACGCCGGTTATAGTTCCTCCAGTTCCTACACCTGCCACAAATATATCAATCTTTCCCTCTGTATCCCTCCATATTTCTTCAGCTGTTGTTTTCCTGTGTATTTCAGGATTTGCTGGATTTTTAAACTGCTGGGGCATAAATGAATTTTTATATTTTTTAAGTAATTCTTCTGCTCTTTTAACAGCACCTGTCATTCCCTCATCAGCAGGAGTTAAAACAATTTCCGCTCCAAACAGAGATAACAATTTCCTTCTTTCTATACTCATACTTTCAGGCATTGTTAAAATTAACTTATATCCTCTCTGTGCACATACAAAAGCAAGTCCAATTCCTGTATTTCCACTTGTTGGTTCAATTATAATTGTATCCTTATTTATAATCCCCTTTTTTTCAGCATCCTCTATCATACTAACAGCAATTCTATCCTTAACAGAACCACATGGATTATAAAACTCAAGTTTTGCATAAATTTCTGCATCTATTCCCTTTTTAATCCTGTTCAATTTCACCAGAGGCGTATCCCCTATCAATTCTGTAATATTTTCTGCAACTTTCATAATCATCTCCTTTTTCAAATTTCATAAAAAACTGTCTTTTCTTTTTTCTCATTTTTTTCTTTTTGCTTTTCAATCAGTTCTTTTAATGTTATTCCATCAAAAAACTTTAAAATTTCCTCCTTTATCCTGCTCCATAATTCCCTTGCAACACAATTTTCACTCCTTCCACATATTTCTTTTTTTTCAACACATTCAACAGGAGATATTGTACCTTCAAGAATTTCAACGATTTCCCTTACCCTTATTTCAGATGGGTCTTTTAAAAATGCATATCCACCTTTACCACCTTTTATACTTCTTAAAATTCCTGCTTTTTTCAATGTAAGCATAATATGTTCAAGATACCTTTCTGATAAATTTTGTCTTTTAGCAATATCTTTAACAAAAACTGGTTTCCCCTCATAATAAATTCCAAGGTCAATTAATGCTCTTAATCCATATCTTGTCTTTGTAGAAAACCTCATTTTTCCCTCCATTTATTACTTTCATTATCATTTTTATAATATTATACCCTCAATAAATTTTTTGTCAAGTTCACCTACGAGGTGTCCAATGGTAAACATTGAAAATCAAAAGGTTTCATTCTATATCTTTTCCTAAAATACCATCTTTTGTTAAATTTATATCTGGATAACCATCATTTGCTGGTAAAATCTTTTCTGCTTTCAAAAATTCTACATGCCCATCAACAAACAAATAATTTCTACTTCCCTTCCAAGACCACCATCCACTATTTGTTCCTGTATGATTGTCAAGCCATTCTGCTATAACTATCTTTTTATCAGGATATTTTACTTTACTTGATTTTTGACCAATAGAAGGCATAATTTTGTTTATATCATAAGTATAAGAAGGGTCTGTCATCATATTTATTTGTTCTGGAGAATGGTAAAAACTCATTGAATATCCATAAGACGTACTTTCCCATTTAATTGGAGCAGTTCTATCACTCGGACAGTACAAAATACTTGGGTCTTTTTCTGTAATTGATTTTTTTATATAAGGAGTTAATAGTTTTCGCCAGCCCCTTCCCATCCATAACCAGTAATAAGGAGAAATACTTAAAGGGTCATCAGCACAAGGGAAATAGCCGTCATAATCATCTATATATAAACTTAAAGCAATTGATATTTGTCTTAAATTGTTCATACATACTGCCTGTCTTGCTTTTTCTCTTGCTTTTTTCAAAAGAGGTAAAATAATAGAAAAGAGTATTGTTATTATTGATATTACTACCAGAATTTCAATGACAGTAAAACCTGATTTATTCTTTTCCATTTTTCTCAACAAGTTCTTTCCATTTTTTCTCACCAATACATTCTTTTGCATATTTACACCAGTCAATACATGAAGGAATTTCTCTATAAACATAATTTTTGCATTTAGGACATTTAACTCTGACTTCATCTGAAAAAATCTCAACTTCATATCCACATTTTGGACATTTTTTAACTTCAACCTTTAGAAATCTTGGGTCAGTTCCAGGACACTTCATATCCAGTTTTCCTCTAATATTTCACCTTTTATACTTATAACAACTTTTTTAATAGGGACTTTCTTATTACTTTTCTTTATACCCTCCTCAACAATTTTTAAAAGACCCAAGCAACAAGGGACTTCCATAATAACTACTGTAATTGTATTTATATCTGCAACCTCAACAAGTTGTTTAATTTTTTCTATATATCTATCAATTCCTGTATCAAGTTTTGGACATGCAATTATCAATTTTTTACCTTTTAAAAAGTCAAGGTGGAAATTACCATAGGCATAGGAAGTGCAATCAGCAGCAATAAGTAAATCCGCCTTTTTAAAATATGGTGCAAGAGGATTTATAAGGTGAAGTTGAATTGGCCACTGGCTTAACTGAGATTTTACACTTATATTTTCTTCTCCTTCTTCCTCTTCTTTTTTCATCTCAACAACTTTCATCCCGGGACAACATGGAACTTCAATAATCTCATTTAAATCAATCTCAATATTTTTTTCTTTCAAAACTTCAAGTGCCTGTCTTAAATATTCTGTCTCACCATGCTCATGAAGATGTTTTAAATGTGCTATTATTGTATTTTTCCCTTTTTTTATTATATTTTCCATTGTCTTTCTCTCATCATATGGCTCTGCATCTCTTTCAACTATTTTTATTGCATCAACTGGACAACTTCCAATGCATGCACCGAGTCCATCACAAAATAAATCACTTATAAGTCGTGCTTTTCCATCAATTATTTGTAAAGCACCTTCTGGACAATTTGGAATACAATCTCCACATCCAGTACATTTTTCTTCATCAATTTCAATGATCTTTCTTTTCATTTTTCCCTCCTATTTTAAAATTTCTTTTAAGTCCTTTTCTGGCTCATCTATAATCTTTAAATCAAAATTTTTAACAAGAGCCCTCAATATCTCCTCATTTATCCATGCAGGAAGAATTGGTCCTATTCTTATCCCTTTTATTCCAAGATAAAGTAAACTCCATAAAATCGCAACTGCTTTTTGTTCCATCCACATAAAAAAATATGAAACAGGAAGTTCATTTAAGTCATTTACACCAAAATTTTCTGCTAATGAAGTTAAAATATCTATTCCAATAATTGCATCATTACACTGTCCTATATCTATCAATCTTGGGATTCCATCAATATCTCCAAGGTCTAAGTCATTAATTCTAAATTTACCACAAGCAAGAGTTATTATAATTGTATTTTCAGGCAAAATCTGGGCAAGTTTTCTAAAATAATCGTTTCTATTTGTTGGGTTATCACATCCACCTATTATAAAAATTCTTCTAATTTTGCCTTTTTCTATAAGTTCTTTAATTTTATCCTTTGAAGAGAGAATGGTTGAAAGAGAAAAACCAGTTATTAAGACATTTTCACCATTTCTTTCCGGTAAATCAGGCAATGTTTTGGCCTTTTCAATAACTTCAGAAAAATCATAAGTAGTTATATGTTTAACACCCGGAAGTCCAACAACTCCTGTTGTAAAAAATCTGTCTTTATAATCTTCTTTTGGAATTAATACACAATTTGAACTTCCAACAATACATGCTGGAATTTCTGAAAAAAGTTTTCTTTGGTCATACCATGCTTTGCCAAGATTTCCGATAAGGTTTTCATGTTTTCTTATTTTAGGATATCCATGTGCAGGTAAAAGTTCTGAATGAGTATATACATTAATATTTTCTTTTTCTGCCTGTTTTAAAATCTCCTCAAGAACTTTTAAACTGTGTCCTGTTACAATAATTCCTTTACCTTTTTTAGTCCCTGTAAAAACCTCAACTGGCTGTGGTTCTCCATATGTCTCTATATGTGCCTTTTTAAGTAATCTCATTGTTTCTATATTTATTTTTCCAACATCAAGAGCAAGTTTTATAAATCTTTCTGTATCAAAATTCACATTTGTTAAAGTTGAATAAAGGGTTTCTATAAGAAATTTTTCAAGTTCTTTATCCCTATATCCAAGTTCATTTGCATGATATAAATAAGCACTTATTCCCTTAATCCCAAAAATCAAATTATCTTGTAATCTTGAAAGAGTTGGACTTTTACCACATACACCATAATTTACACATCCATTACCTTGACTTATCTGACTACATTGATAACAAAACATTTTTAATTCATCCATTTTTTCTCCCTTTTATTACTTTTATTATCATTTTAATATTATATCAATAAAAAAATTTTTTGTCAATATATTTTCTCTTTTAGGTTAAGACATAGTATCAAGGATTTATCAAGAAGGCAAAAGAATTCACCGAATAAAACACCACCATATTTAGAAGGGATAATAATACCCAGGACCTTCCGAACCGGGTTCGGAGGTTAAATTTATAGACCTGCAGTCAATCCTAAGATAATAGGCAATGATTTTTCTTCATTTTCAATATAAGCAATTTCAATTTTATCTATCTTTTTTTCTGGATAAGGATTTTTAAATTTATAAAAGAACACTCTAAATAAATTTCTATCTATATCTTTTGTTTGATATGCAACACGGCAAAAATAAGGAGAAAATCTTGAATTCCAGTGTATTATGTTTAATCTATTTATTATAGGAATATCAACACTTGTTCCGTCTTTATAAATTATTTTATAATTACCAATTTTGGGCTTTTTTAAGGAAATAATTGGTGAATAGTAAGCATCAATAGACATTGGTAAAGTTGAAAGATGTAAAAAATACAGATATTTACATTTTTTATCTATTTCTATAGATATTTCATTTCCTGGTCGTAGAATAACTCCACTATTTTTCTGAATAATAAATGGAATTTTTTGAAAACTGATTTTTTCTGGCAAAACTACACCTTTTGTTTCTTCTAAAATTCCTTTTTCTAAATTTATATTTAAATATTTTGATAAATCAATTGGCTCAAAACTTATTTTTTCAATTTTATCTACTCCCATTTCTAAGAAATCCTTAACTTTGCTTGACCAGTCATATTGATCAAAATAAATTTCTTTTGATTCTGGATTCCAAAAATAATTTACATCCATTCCTATAACAGACCAGACACTCTCACACCAAGTATAAGATGTTGTTATATAGTTAAAAGTATAAATTTTCCCCCTCTTAAATCCCTTGTCCTGCCTTCTTTCCCATTGTCCACCTTAAAGGTGGGATTATTCTTTTGCTATTATTGAAGAAACAAAATCTTGAGGAGTTAGACCGCCTTCATTTAAATGTGTAAGAGGACTCCAGTTAGAAGGACCTTTTCCTATTAAAACTTTAAGGAATTCTTCGGCAACTTCTTTTTTTGATTCAGATAAGGGCCATTTTTTATTTTGTTTTTTGCATTCTTCTTTTAATCTTTCCCAGTTTGTTAAAAAAGCATACAATACAGGCATATGGGAAAGACGAACTCTCCAGTAAATTTCAGGATTATCTTTAACAGATTTTTCTGCTTTCTGCCACAATCTTTCTGCTTCATTTAAAACTTTAAAATTAAAAAATGGAGCATCTGGTTTTGTATAGCATGTCAGATAATAATTTTTTGCTGAATTGTAAATAAGTTCTATGTATTTTTTAATGTAAACACCTGCCTTTCCATAATATCCATTTAAAAATTCATCAATAAGTTTTTTGTCGTTCTGATATGGATTCCATAAAAGTTGAGCAAGAACCCATGAACGAAGTTCTGCAAATTCTGCTCCATTCGATTGATATGCACCCTGCTCAAAAACTCCTTTAACTCCATTTTTATGGAAAAATCTTATATTTTGACCAAGAGAAAACCAGTTTGGATGCGGTAAAACATAATGGGAAAAATTTGTTGTATAGTCCCATATGTATATTCTATTTGTGAATTTTGACCATCCATAAATATCCTCAGAAAATGATTTATTACTTTCATGGTCAAGAGGTTGAGCAAAATTACATTCAATTGAACAGAGACGAACAATTACATTATGGTAAGGTTTTATAAATTTTGGTGGTTTTCTTGTATATCTATAAGCAAGTGTGTCAAAAGCAACAGAAGGAAATTCTTTTTCAAGTTTTTTAGCAATGTAATTTACCATATCAAGAACCGAGGCAGATGGAGAACCTTCCTTTTCATCAATCTCTTTGCATTTTTCACACTCACAATTACCTGCAAAAGTATCATTTTGAGAAATAGAAATAATATTTGCATCAGGTGTTTCTTTAAGGTATTCCCTTACCTTTTCTACAAGAAAATCTCTTAACTCTAAATTTGTACAGCAGAGTTGTCCACCCTCTATTTTCCTTTCTCCTTTAATTAAACTGAACCATTCGGGTTTTTTCTCAAAATAAATTGATGGAGGACAGAGTTTGTAAAAGGTATGGACAAAACCCTTATATTTTATTTTTCCACCATGTTTTTCTTCCAATCTTTCAAAATGTCCATTACAATAATTTCTGCATGCCCAGTTACCATCAAGTGCAAGATACCAATATACTTCTCTGTATTCAAATGCTGGTTTTTCTTTAATATTTAAGTGGGGGATTTTCAATGTCTTCTTTTTCGGTATATATGTTGCCCATGGTGTCCACCATCTTACTCCACAGATATTGCTTAAAAAACGATATACAGAATAAATGGTCCCTCTCGGTCTTCCACCAGCAAGTAATAAATATTTTCCTTTTGTTTTTATAATAATCTGTTCACCACCAAATGAAGAAGTTTTTTCTAAAAGATAAGAAGTTTCCTCTGGGAAAATTTTTTCTGTAATTTCTCCCTGTCCTATAATAATTCCTTTTTCTGGAATTTCATTTCTGGATGGTTTTAGAATTTCCAACTTTGCACCTGTAATTTTAAAAATATATTCTGCAAGTTCTTCTCCTGCATAAATTTCTGATTCAGTTGCTTCTTTCTGAATTATAACAGGGATTTTTGCTTTACCTGAATGAGTAAGATAGATATATCTTTTTTTACTCTTTTTTGCTATTTTATCCCCTTTTTTAAAATTTTGTCTGTAAATCCAATTCCAATTTTATTTTAATTTATTTTTTAAATTTGTCAAAGTGTCGACATTCCGCAAAAATAATCTCTATGAAAATATATTGTTTCCTCAAAAATAAAC
>ERZ795045.2735-NODE-2735-length-16728-cov-5.198944_pt1 | contig 16728 bp, 8 predicted proteins | sample MGYA00375129_ERZ795045 | MGnify/ENA primary metagenome ERZ795045 (study PRJEB30174, sample SAMN05720166) | activated sludge metagenome | isolation source: anaerobic digester from wastewater treatment plant | place: Japan | collected 2015-05-15 ... | reverse complement strand
CGCTTTCCTTGGAGGAGCTTCTGCAACGGCTAAATTTTCCAACCAGCGAACGGCAGTTTTTAATGTATGAAGCCCTTCGCAAGGGTGCTGACATTGACATACTGCATAAGAAGACACATATCAAGAAATGGTTTATCCAGCAGATGAAGGAACTGGTGGATTTAGAGGAAACCATCCTGAAATACAAAGGCAAACCGCTTCCCGATGCACTTCTCAAGCAGGCCAAGCAGGATGGTTTTGCAGATCGCTATCTGGCACAGTTGCTTTCTGTTTCAGAAGAAAGTATCCGAAAACAGCGTACCAAGTTGGGTATTGTTGAAGGTTGGGAAGCAGTCCCTGTCAGCGGTGTAGAAAACGCGGCGTATTATTTTTCCACTTACAATGCCCCTGACCAAGTCGGCTCATCAAACAGACGAAAAGTAATGGTTTTAGGGGGAGGCCCAAACCGTATCGGGCAGGGAATTGAATTTGATTACTGCTGTGTCCATGCCGCTTTCACACTGCGTGAAGAAGGATTTGAAACCATTATGGTCAACTGCAATCCGGAAACTGTTTCTACAGACTATGATACTTCGGATAAACTTTATTTTGAACCCTTGACGGTTGAGGATGTGCTGAGCATTTATGAAAAGGAAAAACCGGAAGGCATTATTGTCCAATTTGGAGGTCAGACGCCTCTGAATATAGCCCGTCAGTTGGAGGAAGCCGGCGTTAAAATTATCGGCACAACGACCGAAACGATTGATCTGGCAGAAGACAGGGATCGGTTCAGAATAATGATGGAAAAACTAGGTATCCCCATGCCGCAATCGGGGATGGCCAGCACACTGCAAGGCGCTCTTGAGATTGCTGAAAAAATCGGGTATCCTTTAATGGTGCGTCCTTCCTATGTCTTGGGAGGGCGGGGGATGGAGGTTATTTACGATGAAGACATGCTGCGGCGGTATGTAGCAGCGGCAGTCGAGGTCACGCCGGAGCGGCCGATTCTGATTGATAAGTTTCTTGTAAATGCCATTGAAGCAGAAGCAGACGCCATTGCTGACGGCACAGATGCATTTGTGCCGGCCGTAATGGAGCATATTGAACTGGCCGGAATCCATTCAGGAGATTCTGCCTGTGTAATACCTCCGGTTTCGATTCCGCAAAAGCATCTGGATACAATTTATGAATACACACGTAAAATTGCCATTAATCTAAATGTAGTTGGCTTGATGAATATCCAATATGCAATCGCAGACGATGTTGTCTATGTCCTGGAGGCCAATCCGCGGGCTTCGCGAACGGTTCCCCTGGTATCCAAGGTGTGCGGTTTCCCAATGGCCAAAATTGCCACCCAAGTGATGCTTGGGAAGAAGCTGTCGGAATTGAATGTAAAACCCAAACGGTTTCTGCATTTCGGCGTTAAAGAGGCGGTCTTCCCCTTCCGAATGTTTCCCGAAGTTGACCCACTTCTGGGACCAGAGATGCGATCGACTGGGGAAGTCCTCGGTTTGGCCGACTCGTTCGGACTGGCATTCTTTAAGGCACAGGAAGCCGCTCAGGAAACCCTTCCTCTTTCAGGGACGGTCTTGATAACAGTTGCCGAACAGGATAAAGCCTATATTGCTGAAACAGCGAGGCGGTTTGCGGAGATGGGATTTAAGATTCTTGCGACAGATGGGACACATCGTTTTCTGACAGGCAAGGGAATTGCGTCCGAACGTATTCTAAAACTCTACGAAGGCCGGCCGAATATTATTGACCGAATTAAAAATAAGGAAATCCAGCTTATTATTAATACTCCTGTCGGCAAACAGAGCCAAACAGACGATTCCTATATTCGCAAGGCCGCTATTCGCTATAAGATACCTTATATCACCACAGCGACAGCAGCGGCGGCCACGGCCAAAGGAATTGCCGCACGATTAAAGTCAAAATCAGATGTAAAATCACTGCAGGACTATCACAAGGAAATTCTATAAAAATCTTAGGACTTTTAAGCTCTTTTATGTCGGGGATTATCAATTAAAAAATATGATCCGAAAAGGACATATTCAGATGTCTCCTGTCGATTACAGGTGATTAAGCTTTTTGAAATCTCTTTACTTTCAGACAAAGCTGGATTACACTATTTAGTCTAAATCGATACAGCCAAAAAAATATGAGAAAAATCAAGATATACGATACAACGCTGCGTGATGGGATGCAGGCCGAGGGTATCAGTTTTTCCGTAGAGGATAAACTGCTGATTGCGCGGAAACTGGATGACTTCGGGATTGATTACATTGAAGGCGGATATCCTCAAAGCAATCCTAAGGAAGAAGAGTTTTTCGCATGTGTGCGTCAAATACCGTTTCGTAATGCTAAGCTGACAGCTTTCGGCAGCACGCGCCGTGCTCAAACAAAGATAGAGGACGATATATGTATCCGTGCCCTGCTGGCCAGCGGCGCTCCAGCCGTAACAATGGTTGGAAAAACATGGGATCTGCACGTTACAGATGTACTTCGCTGCAGTCTCGATGAAAATATAGCGATGTGCGCGGAATCGATTGCTTATGTCAAAAAACAAGGCCGAGAAGTCCTTTTTGACGCCGAGCACTTTTTTGACGGCTATAAAAATAATCCCGACTATGCAATGAAAGTTCTTCAGGCAGCGGCAGAAGCAGGTGCTGATGCATTGGTATTGTGTGAAACAAACGGCGGCTGCCTTCCGCATGAGGTTTTCGATATCACACAGACCGTATGCAGGACATTTACAGGGATAGAAGTCGGCATTCATTGTCATAATGATTCAGATTGTGCGGCTGCCAATTCGTTGGCAGCTGTTCGGGCAGGTGCTGTCCATGTACAAGGGACCATCAATGGACTTGGGGAGCGCACCGGCAATGCCAATTTATGCACGATTATCCCGAATCTGTCGCTGAAGATGGGGTATGAAACTGTCGGCAGCGAGCAGCTGAAAACCCTGACAGAAGTATCGCGCTTTGTCTTTGAAATTGCCAATCTGCCGCTGGTAACACAGATGCCTTATGTCGGTGAAAGTGCCTTTGCCCACAAGGCGGGACTGCATATTGACGCTCTGCGCAAAAACAAAAAAACCTACGAGCATATTAGTCCGGAAGCCGTGGGAAATGAGCGGCGGTTCTTAATCTCCGAGCTTTCTGGGTCTTCGAATGTTTTGGATAGACTTGAAAAACGCAAAATAATTACGGATAAAGCAGCGGCACGAAAGATTTTGAATCGCGTACAGGAGCTGGAAAATCAGGGCTATCAGTTTGAAACTGCCGAAGCCAGTTTTGAACTGCTGGTGAAAAAAGAACTGGGAACTTACCGCAGAAGCTTTGATCTGCTCAAATATCATATTGATGTGGAGCGGAGTCCCGACGGGAAAATGATTACGGAAGCAACCGTAAAGCTTCAGGTGGACGGCAAAACGGAGCATGTGGTCAGTGAGGGGGACGGACCTGTCAATGCCCTGGATGGAGCTTTACGGAAAGCATTGGAACCTTTTTATCCGCAGCTGCGGGATATGACGCTGATTGATTATAAAGTACGGGTTGTGAATGCCCGTGCAGGAACCGCCGCACGTGTTCGGGTAATTATTGAAAGCCGGGACAAGGATGGCTCGGTATTCGGCACAGTCGGGGTTTCAGAAAATATTATTGAGGCAAGCTGGCTGGCTTTGGTGGATAGTGTTGAATACAAACTCCTGAAAGCGGCGGAAAAATTGGAGCAGACAGTCTAAATTGACCTATCCGTTTTATCTTGAATTCGCAGATGAAATCTGTCTTGCTCATCCTGGCTGATGAGGGGGCAAACAGCCAATGCAATAAATGAACGGATTGGCTCGTTTTGAAATTAAAAATGTTGCAGTTTGTCCAAAATCCGGTACAGTTTGTTTATGAATCGGTTTTCGGCAAGCTGTTTTAATCCTGCAAAGATATAAAATCAGACATAGGGAGGTAAGAATGAATCGACGCAGTTTTATTGCCGTTGGCACCGCCGCAACTGTGCTGGGCTCGACCGCACTGACAACTGACACACATGCCGCTGATACATCAGCTTCATCCCAGCGATTCAAGCTTAAGTATGCACCCGGACCCGGAATGTTCAAAAATCTGGCCGGTGACAACGTATTGGACCAGATCAAATTCATTCATGACCAAGGTTTTGGGGCCTTTTTTGACAACGGATTGATGGGCAGGCCTGCCGATATGCAGGAGAGAATCGCCCAAACCCTATCCGGGCTGGGTATGGAGCTGGGCCCCTTTGTGCTGTACGCGGATTTTGGAGTCAAAAGCTTTGTCCTTTCATCGGCAGATACCCGAAAGATGCTGACGGATAAGGCTCGGCAGGGAGTTGAAACAGCCAAACGTACCGGTGCCAAATGGGCACTGATGGTTCCCGGCCGCTATGATGAAAGTCTCGAATGGGATTATCAGACAGCCAACGTGATCGATAATCTCAAATACTGTGCGGATATTTGCGGCCAAGGCGGGCTGACTATCGTAATTGAGCCGCTGAATCCTCACGATCATCCGGGGCTTTTTCTGACCAAAATCCCACAGGCCTATCAAATCTGCAAAGCTGTCGGCAGCCCATTCTGCAAGATCGTCAATGACCTATACCACCAGCAGATTACGGAAGGCAATCTGATACCCAACATCAACCGCGCCTGGAGTGAGATTGCCGCATTTCATATCGGCGATAATCCCGGCCGGAAGGAACCCGGCACCGGCGAAATCAATATAAAAATATCTTCCGCCATATCCACCAAAAAGGATATACAGGTGTTCTGTGTATGGAGCACGGCCTCAGCAGCGGCGGACGAGAAGGAGAACAGGCACTTCTGGCGGCCTATCGGGAATGCGACAGCTTTTGAGGAGTCTAATTCATGACAGCAGACATTACACGGCGGGGATTTTTGGCCGGATCTACAGCTGGATTGGCAGCCGGGTTGGCAGGTTCGGCATGGGCGGATGAACCAGCCCTGAAGCTTAAAGGGCGCATTCGTCAATCTGTATGCAGATGGTGCTACAGCTCGATCCCCTTAGACAGTTTTGCGGCTTCCTGTGCCCGCATCGGCCTACAATCTATTGAACTGGTTGAGCCGGCAGACTGGCCGATTCTGAAAAAACATGGATTGATTTGCGCAATGACACCCAGCCATAGCATCACCAAGGGGCTTAACCGCATAGAAAATCATCCTGAATGCCTTGCTAAAATCCGCGCTGCCATCGAAGCGGCCTCAGCCGAAAATTTTCCAAATGTCATCTGTTTTTCCGGCAACCGAGCAGGACTGGATGATGCGGAAGGATTGAAAAATTGCGAAATCGCTATCAAGCAGATAGCCGGATTTGCTGAAGAAAAAAAAGTGACTTTATGCATGGAGCTGCTTAATTCCAAACGCAATCACAAGGATTACATGTGCGACCGAACAGGCTGGGGAGCGGAGCTAGTTAAACGAGTTGGTTCGCCCCGCTTTAAATTGCTTTATGATATTTACCACATGCAGGTACAGGAAGGTGATGTTATTGCTACAATCCGAGAATACGCCGATTGCATCGGTCATTATCATACAGCAGGCGTACCGGGACGAAATGAAATTGATGATACACAGGAATTGAATTACCCTGCCATTATGAAAGCCATTCTCGACAGCGGATTCGGCGGCTATGTTGGCCAGGAATTCATTCCCCGCCAAAAAGATCCGCTGGCCTCGCTGGCTAAAGCCGCTGAATTGTGCGATATTTGAAGAAAGATTCAATTGTATGAAGAAAAAAATATTTTCTATTGTCGGACTCATTCTGCTGGCACTTTCCGGCTGTGCATCCAAAGAGGAGCTTTTCAATGGCCGAAATCTGGACGGATGGAAGCCGTATTTGGCGGACGCCTCCGTTGATCCCTCAACGGTCTGGTCTGTCAAAGATGGAGTACTTCGATGCGAGGGGGTACCCAATGGCTATCTGAGCACTGTCCGCACATACAGCAACTATTCGCTGCATCTGGAATGGCGATGGGTCGAAACGCCGACCAACAGCGGCGTTCTTCTGCATATGAATGGGCCGGATAAGTTATGGCCGCAATGCATTGAAGCACAATTGAAGCATCAGGACGCAGGCGATATTTATTTAATCGGCGGAACGGATTGCAAAGGAATCACTGACCGGCAGGGTTCTCGGCTTCCGAAAATCAATCCGACAAGTGAAAATACTGCCGGCCAATGGAACAGGTACGATATCGTATGCCGCGGCGACACAATCGAACTGCATGTCAATGGCATCCTTCAAAACAAAGCAACGCAGGCATCGGTTACATCAGGAAAAATTTGTCTGCAATCGGAAGGATCTCCGATTGAATTTCGCAATATAAAACTCAGGCCTTTATAATTAACAAAGGGCGAAAACCCGAAATCACAGTTAAAGGAGTACACAATGAAAGCAGGTTTGAATCGCAGGGAGTTTGTTAAAAGTGCAGCGGCAGTTGCTGCAGGCACATTGGTTTCCCCAACCGGATTATTTGCGGCCGGTTCAGAAACCATTAAAGTGGGATTGGTCGGCTGCGGCGGACGGGGCAACGGCGCCCTGAATGACTTTCTGAATGCTGCGAAACATTTGAACCTCAAAGTGGAAATCGCCGCATTAGCTGATTTCTTCAAGGAAAGGGCAGACGGCACAGCTGAGAAATTCGGCGTTTCAAAGGATATTGCTTACGGCGGAGCAGATGCCTATAAAAAAGTAATGGCCTCGGATGCACAGATCGTTCTCATGGCTACACCCCCGATTTCGCGGCCGGCACATTTTGAAGCGGCTGTAAAGGCGGGTAAACACATTTTTATGGAAAAACCCGTTGCAGTTGATCCGCCGGGCGCACGCAAAATAATCGCAATGGGCAAGGAAGCAGCCCAGAAAGGGCTTTCGATTGTAGCTGGAACCCAGCGGCGGCACGAAGCTGCATACCTGAAGACCAAATATGCAATAGACCAAGGCGCCATCGGGCCTATTCGGGGGGGGGCAATCTGGTGGTGCGGCGGCGCTCTTTGGTATAAAAAGCGGGAACCCGGCGAAAGCGACGCATCTTATATGGTCCGCAACTGGGTCAGCTTTACAGAAATGTCCGGTGATCATATTGTTGAACAGCATGTCCACAATATCGATGTTGCCAACTGGTTTATCGGCAGAACGCCGGAACTGGCCATAGGCTTCGGCGGACGTGCTCGCCGGAAAACCGGCAACCAGTTTGACTTCTTCAGTGTTGATTTTGATTACGGCGACGGGGTGCATATACACAGTATGTGCCGGCAGATTAATGGGACTTACAGCCGGGTCTCAGAGTACTTTACCGGAACTCTCGGCGGGACATGGGGATCAGGCCCCGGCAAAGAAGGTTTTCCCAAAAAGGTTGACATTCCTGAGATACCGTATGTCGGCAATCCTTATGTACAGGAACATGTCGATCTGCTCGAAAGCATCCTGAATGGAAAACCCATTAATGAAGCCGAGAACGTTGCTACATCGACTTTGACCGGCATTATGGGGCGCATCAGCGCCTATACCGGCCAATTGGTCCGATGGAAGGACCTTGTGGACGAGACAACCGGCTCTCCATGGTATAATTTAACCCTCAGTCCGACAGAGGCAGATTTTGAAAACAACACCGTACAGGCCCCTGCCGATGAGATCTGTGCTATTCCGGGCAAGGAGTGAACAATCTTTTTTCCACAGTCAAGCCGGCGGATACATATCCGCCGGCTTATTTTTTTGGTTATACTTGGATGACGTCTCTGTTAGTGCAACACAACATCCAAAGGGAATAGGCAGGAACAGCTTAATAGTACTATCAATAGTTTTCCGCAAATTTGTTAAGCAGACCTTTATCTGGACTGTTTACATCGGAATCAACTTCAAATAATATTGTCACAAACTGACCTTTTATATCAGCAATAAACAGCCCCACTGCGTCCAATCGATGCGGTAACCTTCAAATTACACTTGGGGCAAAACTATTGACCCGGTGAAGGTTCTATTTCTCCCCAGCTGGCTGGATTGTTGCCGCTGCCGGTAATTGTTATCCGTCCCAGAGCCATCCCTGTTCCATCCGGTTCTGCAGGCCACGGCCAAGCATCGCCATAAATGCATTCATCAACAATTATCCAGGAAATAGCCGTCGGAACAAGTGGATCATCCGAATCCTGCGGTTTTTCCAGCGTGAGACGCTCGCCTGCATTTGACAGATCGCCTGTCCAAGGGCCGAAAATATTGACCCCGGCCACTAAATCTGTGTTGTTGTAAACCGCTTTAAACGCATTCAAGCGTTGTGCATCCGCCGCAGGATCAAATCCTACAATAACAATCTTGGTCTGCGCAGGCAACTGAATTGACGGAGAAAATTGAAAGTTGACTGCCCCATCCAATGCCCACGGCCCTGCTGAAGTCTGCAGCTCAATTGCCGTATCGGTGGGATTGTACAATTCAATATATTCATCTTGGTTTGTGCCGTTTTGGGGATGGTACATAATTTCCGATATAACAATACTTGGAAGCGGCTGGATATTGGGAGCATTTCGACTCGGCTGCATCGCGAGCCAATACGGTCCTGCATCCGGATAGCGTCCATACGAGAAGCCGTTTTCCTGTCCTTTGAACTTGATGCAATCAACAATCCTGTCGGCATTTGGAACGCCGGGCAGATAAGACAGGAATATCTGTTCGCCCGCCTTATCCAAGCCGAATCCTGTGGAAAGGGGACTGTGGAAACCGGTGACTTCGTCAAAACTGATAAATTGGCCGGATAAAACAGACCGGACCGGAAGCGGCCACTTTTTCAGATTATTCCCATCATCACTGAGATACCAATTGCCATCCAGACTCATCGAATTTCCTGCATTGTAGAGTTCAATCCAGTCGTTGCTGTCATAGCCGGGATAATTCTGGTCAGAAAAATCGGTATGGGCCATAAACTCATTAATAAGCAGCCCTGCCGGCAACGAGGGATCATCAGCCGCAGGAGATCCGCCGATATAGGCACTTTGCCGCCAGTTGCCGCCATAATTAAGCGTACTTGATGGCCGGCCTACAACAATCGCATTCGGCAAAGGCACCAGCGAATGACCGGTTCCATCTGCCGCAATCGGCCAACCACGGCCGTCATTGTATTCAAACTCGGCTAACGTTCCATTCCATGTATCTTCCAGCTTAATCACTTCGCCGCTGTTTGAAAGCGAGCCGGTATAGGTTCCCGCAATCCGGCTGGATAATCCCGGATAACGCGAGTCGAAAGCCGCCGCATTCTTTACCACCAATACAAACTGACCGGGATTGAGAGTGGTAACTGCACTGCCGGCGAAACTGAAGGTAACGCCGCTGGTGAATGAGACAGCACTTAAATCCAGAATTTTATCAACGCTGCAATTTTTGAGTTCGATAAATTCAAATTCATTGTTATCGACATTTAATTCGTTGAGTGCAGGATTGGCAGCGGCGGGATTGTACATCACTTCGGTAATCCGCAGATAATCTCGGATATCTGAACCAATAGGCTCGCCGGCAACAAACTCAATCGGGGCCGACCAATGACTCCACCGCCCTGTCGTATCTTTCATCTTGCAGCGGACCCGGTAGGTACGGCCGGGTTTTACACCATCGGCGGGAATTTGAATATCTGAATTGAAGGTGGTCAATTCACCGCTTTCCCAGACCGGCTGCAGCTCGTATTTATGCCGAGATAAACCTTTTTTCAGTTCCTCTGAAGGGGCAGACAATTTGGCGATCACTTCCAAATCTGCATAGCAATCACTGCTGCCGCTAAGCGAGACATTGATAACCTGAATTGCTATGACATTCGTCCCGGCTGTTAGATACTGCTGGGGATTGGTGATTTCAAAGGATTTATAAATTGTTTCGTCAGGGATATAACTGAGCCCATAGGACTCCAAAACGGTATTGTAAGGCAGATTTTCTTGAGCCGGAACATTTTCCTCCAGCGCCAGCTGGCCGTTAATCCACAGCTTAAATCCATCATCCCGCAGGATAGCAAACTGAAGAGACTGAATCTTTTCCAGATCAGCAACCGTAAAAGCCTTTCGCAGATAAATCGTGCTGTAATTGCCTCTCATATCATTCAGCGATGTACCCATCACAAGATTTGTGTCATAACCCACAGGAGCTGTGCCTTCGGACCACTGACTATCGTCAAATCCTATCTGCCGCCATGCACCGGTTTGTGCGGAGGGTTCCTGGGTACCCTTGAAATAGCGCCATAAAGCACCCCGATTTATCAAATTTATCTGGGTCGGAGTTGAAGGGCCTCCCAAATTTTCATATTCAGCAATGCGCCACTTCATTGCTGCAAAAGTACCATTGCCTTGCGGACCGCTGAACGCCGATGTACGGAAGCGAAGGTCATTTTCAGGATACCCTGGCGTGCCAATGTATGTAATAGTCGGAGTGTTTGGAATATTCGTCGAATCGCCTTCGGCTCCGGCCAAGGTATCTAAATTGCTGGCGGTACCGGACCAGTAGTATTTGCCGTCAAATGTTCCAGCTGACCAGGCAAATTGCTCCATCAGTGCCACGCCCTCTTCCAGAGGCCCATTGTCAATTGAATTGCTGACCAGCCGCCAGCGGTCGCGGTCGGCAGGTACAAAATCCGCAATCACAGAAGCCAGTTCAGCGATAAGGGGATTAATGACTTCCGGCTGCCATAAAAGATCCCGGAATTCGCGAATGTAGTTGCGGTATTCCTGCTTGATTGGCGCTTTTTCCGGCTTGGCTGTATATTGCCGAAGGACGTGATCGCCATCGTACATCTGGTCATAAATGGCGCCTTTGGCATGATCGCAGCCGTAATTAAAATAGGGACCCCATGTATCATCTACATCGAATGGAAGAAATTGGAGTTGTCCATAGGGATTTTCTGCGGAGTAATTTGGATAAAAATACCACGCACAGTTTTTCAGACAGTGAATGCAGGTTGAACCGGAGAAAATATCATAATGGCGGATGGCTTCTGTGACGGTATGGTAGCGGTACCATTCATCACAATCCAGATAGCGGCGGATAAAATCTGCGGAGGCCTGGTAATTCAGATTCCACCGTATATTTTCATAGTCCGAACTGTCGGCCACTGCATTTTCCCCTTGATAGCGAAGCTGGCGGGCGCCGTCATATATCTTATCCGACAGTTTATACAGATTTGCTTTCGGCAGATTGAGCCGTTCCAGAAAGGCGCCGTCGTAATTTTCGAATGCTAAATAAAGCCCCCAGAAGTCTCCCTCATATTGTCCCTGTGTTCCCGCCGGTGCCTCTTCTAATCCATCGACGACGCGGAAGTGAATCCAGTAGGTTTCCGGGGCAGGCACACCAGCGATATTAAACAGCAGCATATCCATCACTTCATTGAGGCCGTAAGGATATTTACGGTATTCTGTTATTTTATTTCCGAACATTTTGCCTGTGTTGAGATGCTGCCATTTCGAAGGAAATGGATTGCCGTACAGGTCTTTGGCCTGAAAATAATTGCCGCGATTAAAGCGGAATTTCATGGAGCGTTTGCCCCCAAGACCGTAATTGTAACGGCCGTTGCCGCCCCGCAAACGATAGCCGATATGGTCATAGACCTTGCCCTCATAGACAAAGGCGCCTTCCCAGTTATAGACCCTGCCGGCATCCTGTGTTTTAACATCTGTTGTCCCCTGATCGATTCGATCGGCGGCGTTGTAGCCATTGCATTGATATAAATCCGCTGCACGCGTAATCAGCGTATAAACGGGTATAGACGTAAGAATATCTGAACTATAGGAATGGCCGACACCATCAGGATGTACCGAAGCGTGTGTCGTGGTATAATCCGGCACACCGTCATATATAAAACAAGCAAAATTAAGAGAAGGATCATCGGCATACGGCACGCGGATGGAATTGTCGTTCTGGTCCCACGCCTCAATGCGGTACCGAAGCAGGACTCGGTTGGACTGGGGCGACAAACGACAGGTATAAATATTATCGCCGGCAACTGCATCACCAAACAAGCCGTTATCCATCATCAGCACAGTAATCCAAGAATTCTCAAATTCCGGATTTAACGGCTGAGGCTGGTAGGGATCGGCTATCAGGGATGAAATCGGAATTGGCAGATAGGCGGGAATATAGGAGCCGGGCGATACCAGCTGATAGTTTAAATAAACTCTCTTAACGCCGTCCGGGTCTGAAATTTTGGCGGTGATTAGAATCGGTTCTGTTGACCGCGGCTGCTGGGGAGTATGGCGAACCTGACGAATCTGGGGAGGAGCGTTGAGGGCATAGACGCTGTTTCGGCGTCCGGGGGTTGGTGAGCCGTACGACAATTCAGGACGTCCTGCCTCATTGTAGCCGGAGCTGCGCCAGCTTCCTGCCAAGTCATTATCCAGCGACGGATGAATCAGCTCCATTGAAGCGCCTTCGCCGCCAGCAGCAATCGGCCAAGGAAATTCGCTGTCGTAATTGACTTCGTCAATGATAAGGCCGGTCGGGTTTCGCAGAACAAGACGCTCGCCTTCATTGCTCAGCTTGCCTTCAAACGGCCCATAAGCCGGCAGGCCAAACTTGATCTGAAATGCCTCGGGATTTTCACTAACAACAATATAGGCACCGGGATGCATCACCGGCACATTGCGGAAGGTATATTTAACGGCCCCATCAAGACGCCAGCCGTTTAAATCTACTGACATAGCAGAAGCGTTGTATAATTCGACAAATTCGACAGGTTCCTTGTTGCTGTCTGGATGGTAGTGGATTTCATTGATAACCACTTGCGGATAACGCGAATCAAGCCAGTTATCGGCTAAAACTGTAAGGTCCGCAGTATCAACCCAACGGTTTTGGTCCCAATCCGGGCAATCAAAGGCACTGCAGTCTATATTGCTCATCCAGTATGAACTGAACAATGCGGCATCCTGCAGATTTACCTGACAGTCGCCATCTAAATCGCCGCCCAAACAGGATGCGGGCTTTTCCATTGTGGTAAATGTCCAGACATCGCCGATAATTGTCTCAGAAGGATAGATCTCATCAATCCGCCAATAATAAACCGTTTCAAAGTCGAGCTTCGGCAGCGAATAGGATGTCAGCGGATAATTTATCTCAAGCGTACTCAAAGCCGCCGGCGAAGTACCCCACAGAATTTGATGACCGACAGCGCCGGCTCCTGACTGCCAATGCAGTGTTACTCCTTCTGTTCCAACTCCCTGAACACCGTTTGAAGGAAACGGGGTATGGGCTTTCAAATTGACAGTACGGAAATTCCAGACCGGCCCGCTGAACACATAGCCGCTGACTGTAACCTCTTCTATTCGCCAGAAATAGGTTTGATCCATCATCAGTGCAGCGGCTGGAGTATAGTTTTCGCAGCCGGCGGGTCTAACACCTTGGAAAATCCCCGCTGATTCAGGTGTGGCCTTCAGAACACTTTGGTAGTCCGTTCCTAAATAGACGCGATGACCGGTGATATCGGCTGATGTGTCCGACTGCCATGTCAATACCGGCGTCAATCCGCCGGAAATTCCGCCGCTGTACGGCTGGGGATTAGATGGTGCCGCGTATGCTGCAATCGGGGCATCGGGGCCGGCTTGGTAACTGGCCAGCAGCATTGCATCACTCAGCGCGATGTCATAGATACGAAACTCATTGTAACTGCCGTTAAATGCCGGGTCCGGCCACTGGGACCGTCCCAGCCAGTTATTGACATCTTTCAACTGGGATAACGTAAACAAAAGCGGACCGCTGGCTACCCGCTGGCCATTATAATACATCCGTACTTGACCGGCTACATCATCCCAGACAATGGCTACATGCACCTGCTGGTTGACCGGCAATGCAGCAGAATCGATGGTCAATTCAACAGGTGTCCCCAATTCGATGCCGTTACGGTGACCAAAACGGTACGTTCCGCCGCCGGAATACGGAGTCAGGAAAAAATACCCTGAATTGGCGGAGTTGACAGATTGGTTTTCGCCGGCATCACTGATTCCAATGTCAAAAATCCTTTGCCAAGCGGAATTGGATGGGCCGTACCAAGTAACCCAAGCTTCCAGCGTTACTGCCGGGCTGATTGAGGAAATAATGCCATTGGGCAAATCAACATAATTGATGGTAGAGCTGCTTGAATTGGGAAGTTCAGAATTACCCATTTCAAGCGTCGTACTGGTAAAGTAGGCATCGGCTCCATTATTGACAAGCACACCATGGGCATTGCCGATAGAATCGTTTGCATTTCCTGAAAAACTGTATCGATGAATCATCCCTCCATAGGCCGCTATGGAGAGCATACTTAAAATACCTGCGATTAACCTATGTAAAACCGGCTTGCTGCTTCTCATGCTCGTCATCACCCCTATACCCTTAAACAAAATATAACTCTTTTTGTTTCCAATTAATATAATACAGAATATATAGAATCTTCTTTGTTTGTTTCGAATCGAATACAAACACCCTGCCGCTTAAAGCACAGATAAAGCATTCTACCTCTCTAGTTATGCTTTTACCCCCATATGCCGAAATTACAAGGTATCATTGTTATTATATCCATTACTGTTATGGAAATCAATTTCATTTACCATTTTAGACTTAAAATACGCATTTTTATTGAAAAATCCTGCAATTATGAAGCGATATAAATACCATTTGCCCGACGGTTATATTCAGACGTTTGTAAATCTGCCGGGTAATCTCTGCCTGAATAGATTCATTTGTATCAAGACGTGCAAGCTCGACTTTTACGGTCGGTCCTACAGCGGCTACATGAAGAATCCTTGCTTGAATTGAACCTGTATCAAGGGCGGTTTTTGAGATTTCAATATCGTGAGGCCTGATATAAGAAGCTGTTGCAGAAGGTTGAGTCGATTGACTGCCAAACGGGCTTCGTAGAATATTCACATCCCCTAAAAAACTGAAAACAAATGGATTAGCGGGATTATCGTAAACTTCTTCCGGTTTGCCTATCTGCTCGATCCGACCGGCATTCATCACCACAATCCGATCAGCCAGTTCAAGCGCTTCTTCCTGATCATGGGTAACAAAAACGCTGGTTATGGACATTTCATCATGAAGCCGGCGAAGCCAATGCCGGAGCTCTTTTCGAACTTTGGTATCCAGCGCCCCGAACGGCTCATCCAGCAAAAGAATTTTCGGCTCTACGGCCAGCGAACGAACCAGCGCGACCCGCTGACGCTGCCCGCCGGAAAGCTGCGAGGGATAAAGGTCTGCATGACGTTCCAACTGGACTAATTTCAGGAGGGAAAAAACGCGTTCCCTAATTTGGGACTTGCTGAGCCGATACCTCCGCGGCCGCACATTCAAGCCAAATGCAACATTCTCAAAAATAGTCATATGCCGAAACAGAGAATAATGCTGAAATACAAATCCCACCCGCCGCTGTCGCACACTTTGACTGCTGACATCGTCCTCATAAAATAAAACCGGCCCGCTGCCCGGATCCGGCGACTCCAGACCGGCGATAATTCGCAGCAGTGTGGTTTTGCCGCAGCCGGACGGGCCGAGCAAGGCCACCAGCTCTCCATGACTGACAGTTAAACTGACATTTTGGAGGGCCTTAAATGTTCCAAAAGTCTTGCTGATATTGGTAATTTGAATACTCATTCGATACCTCCGATGACCGCGGCGGCTTGTTCGTTTCTGGTTTTCCATTCTACCAGCGACTTCACGGCAAGCGTCAGCAAGGCCAGCAGCGTCAGCAGAGAAGCCATAGCAAACGCACCCACAAAATTATACTCGTTATAGAGAATTTCAATGTGCAGCGGGATCGTAGTCGTCTGACCGCGTATATGGCCGGAAACTACCGAAACTGCCCCGAATTCCCCAATTGCACGGGCATTGCACAGAATAATGCCGTATAGCAGGCCCCATTTGATATTGGGCAGGGTAATACGGCGGAAGATCTGCCATCCCCCTGCTCCCAGCACCATAGCCGCTTGTTCTTCCTCTGTACCCTGAGACTGCATCAGCGGAATGAGTTCTCGTGCAATAAATGGAAACGTTACAAACATCGTTGCCATAATAATGCCGGGCGCTGCAAATATTATCTTGATATCGTGTTCCAAGAGCCATGGTCCCAGCCATCCGCGAGCACCAAACAGCAAAACAAATAGAAGTCCGGAAACAACCGGTGAAACAGCAAATGGCAGATCAATCAGCGTCAGCAGAAGACCTTTGCCGCGAAAGTCGAATTTGGCGATGGCCCAGGCCGCTGCAAGGCCAAAGATGAGGTTAAACGGAACAGCTGTCAGTACAACCAGCAGGGTCAGACGGACAGCCGATCGTGCATAGGGATCGGCAAATGTCTGAAAATAGGGACCTATTCCTTTGCGAAACGCTTCGATGAAAACCGCTGCCAGCGGCAGCAGTAAAAACAAGCCCAAAAACGCAAGTGCAGCTGCAGTCAGCACTATCGGGATCCAAGGTAATTTATTTTTCATTTGGCCTCCGTTTGCCTGCTCTGCAGCATCCAGCGCTGCATAAGATTGATCGTCAAGAGAAGCACAAACGACAGCAGCAGCATTCCGGCAGCAATGGCTATGGCACCTTCATAGTCATACTGCTCCAGTTTTGTGATAATCAGCAGCGGCGCAATTTCCGTTTTCATCGGCATATTTCCTGAAATGAACACAACTGAACCGTACTCGCCGATGGCACGGGCAAAAGCCAGCGCAAAGCCCGTCAGCAGCAGTGAAACTGAATTGCCAAGCGCGCCGGCTCT
>ERZ795045.2726-NODE-2726-length-16769-cov-24.336066_pt1 | contig 16769 bp, 16 predicted proteins | sample MGYA00375129_ERZ795045 | MGnify/ENA primary metagenome ERZ795045 (study PRJEB30174, sample SAMN05720166) | activated sludge metagenome | isolation source: anaerobic digester from wastewater treatment plant | place: Japan | collected 2015-05-15 ... | reverse complement strand
ATAAAGGCTTCATTGATTGGCTAAATGATCTGGGATTTAAATCTGATTCTTTATCAATACCAGAGATTGTTTATTTTCTACCTAGAGAACTTAAAAAAGCATTTGTAAGAGGATTTTTGCTTGCTAAGAGTGATAAAATAACCCATGTTACTTCTGATGATCCATCTTTTCTTACCTCTCTTTCCTCACTTTTAGATTCTGTAGGTATAAGTAATTATATAAATGAAAATGAATTAATCTGTGATGCTAAAGAAGTAAACAATATAATCTCTGATACTGACACTTATTATTCTGCACTGCCTCCCTTTTTAGCAGAGAAATTGATAAATAAAATTATCTCTTCTCCTCATTATGACTATTTAAATAATAGAAGTAAAAATGCCATATTAGCCTGGCAGAAAAAAGAAAAAGAAATTAAAAGGCAAGATATTATAAATATGTTAAAAGATATAGGAGAAGAGGTGCCTTGGTATTTAGAATACGGATTCTCTCCTGTTGCTCATGTAGAAAAGAATGCTTTAGAGACTGAATTAATGTATGACTTAGAAGTTTATGATCCACAGCATATCTTTATTGCTAATGGAATAGCGGTTCATAATTCTCAAGGTTCTTTACCTAAAGGGATATTGAATATTAAAGGTGCCAATTTGTCTAAAGAGAAATTAGACGCTTTTAGAAGACAGTGGCAGGCACAGGTTGCAGGAATAACAGGAGCGTGGAGACTTCCTATAATTTCTTCTTCTGAAGATATTCAATTTATTCCTATGCATATTAATAATAAAGATATGGAATTCTCCAAATGGTTAGATTATATAGTTAATGTAATCTGTGCTATATATTGTATAGATCCTTCTGAAATAAACTTTCCTTCTAGGGGGGGAAGTGGAGCATCTTCACAAGAACATCCTCTATTTGACAGTTCTTATGAAACTAAACTAAGACAATCAAGAGATAAAGGTTTATATCCTCTTCTCGACTATATTGCTCATTTCATTAATAAACATATTATCTGGGTTCTTAATCCTGATTTTGAATTCACATTTGAAGGATTAGACAGAAAAATAGGATTAGAGAGACTAACTACACAAGAAAAAGAAGTAAGCTTATACAAAACAATTAATGAAATAAGAAGAGAAGAAGATTTAAATCCAATAGACGGTGGAGACATAGTCCTTAATGCCACTTTTGTTAATTATATACTGCAAAAAGAAGAAAAGGCTTTTGCAGAAAGAATGAAAGAATTAGATTTAAAAGATAAAGTTTTAGATTTAAAATCTAAATTGATAGATGTTTCTATGAAGGAACAGGAATTTAATAATATTTCTGGTATCTCTCTTTCTAATACTGAAAAAGAATCAATAGATAAGTTCTTAGAAGAAGTATTTAATTTAGATAACGATGCTATAAAAGAAAAAGAAAAAGAAGTAGATACATTAATTACTGATAAAGAAGAACAGAAGAAGAAAAAGAGAGAAGAGAAAAGAAATAAAAGGAGAAATAAAAAAATAGAAAAAGTCTAATTCTTATGTTTTTTGATTTTCTTTCCAACTTCATAATTAGGAGGTTTAATATAAATGGCTGAAGAAGTATTACTTAAAGATTATTGTCCAGCAGTATCTCATAACGGTGGGATAACTACTGATGATATAAAGAATGGTGCTATCACTCCTGAGAAATTGAGTGATGATTTTCAACTTATAGAAGTTAGTGATGGATCAATAACTGAAGATAAGTTAGCTGATGGAGCTGTTACAGATGTTAAACTTGCCTTTACTCCTGTTAAAATAGTTAAAGGAACAGTAAATTATAATAGTGCTTCACCTATAACTATTGCTACTTTACCAGCTAATTCTATTCTATTAAAAGCTATTACAGTATGTAATACTGCTTTTGATGGATCTGGTGCTAAAGTAGAAATTGGTATTACAGGAGCAGTAGATTCAATTATAGATAGTGCTGATCTTACTGCCGATGCGATTACAGCAACCGCTAATGATTTTGCTAAAGTTTATACTAGTAGTACTAATGTTATTGCTACTCTTACACCAGGATCTAGTGCTAGTGCAGGTTCTTTGGATGTCTATTTAGTTTATGCTACGGTAGTTTAGAATGGAAGAGTTCCAAAAATTAATTAAAAGTATTCCTATCTCTAAGAGTATTAGGGATCAGAAAGAAAAAGAAAATAAAGAAAAAGAGAATATAGAAGAGATTAAATCAACTAAAGATTAATGGCTTATACTGTTGTAAGTACTCATACAAGATATTCTCCTCAGTCAAATAGAGATGTTACCATTCCGCCATATACAATATTTTATTGGCCGGAACATTTAACTGGGGTCAAAACATCTAAAAAACCCCCTTCCCTTCTCCCTACCTCACCCTCCACGAAGAGTCCCGCTTCTCCTCGTGGAGGGGAGTTAATACCTGAATTGGGTTATTTATTAAATAAATATAAAAACTTATCTTTACAAACAGAATTGCCTGAATTACAAAAGGGTAATAAAGTAGAAAATATAGTTTCCTATCCTAAGAATTTTAAAATTAGTGAAAGTGATTTAAATAGAGTAAAAAATTTTCTCAAATTACAGTTAGGAGATTATATTATTTATTCTGCCCCGTTTGCTAATAATGTATTTGTATTTTTAATTGAGAAGGATAAAAACCCTATCTTATTATTAAATTTAAAAGGAGAAGAGATTATTCCTACTTTCTCTTCTCTGTTAAGGTACTTAAAATGAAAAATCCACTAGATGTATTAGCAATAAAAGCAATAGAAGATTATTACAATCATAAAACTAAAAGCATCGAAAAATCTATTGAAAGGAGGGATACAGAAATTAACCAAGATGTTCATTTTGAAATGGAACTGGATATTAAAAAATCCTTAGAAGAAAGCACAGAAGATAAACGCATTATTTATGGTTATGCTTCTACTCCTGATACTGATGTAGAAAATGAAATAATACTGTCCAATAATTTGGACATATCTTATTTTGTAGAGCATGGTTATTTTAATTGGGATCATGAACATAGTCCTTATGCTATTTTAGGATTTCCTTATAAGGAAAAATGTGTAGTAAGTGATAATGGATTTTATGTAGAAGGGGAGCTATTTAAAAATAGACCTTATGCAGATGAAGTATGGGGTTTAATTAAAAGTATAAATGAAAGTAAGGCACCTCGTTCCCTTTCTTTTTCTATTGAAGGGAAAATATTAGAAAGAGAAGATAATATAATTAAGAAAGCAATGATTACTGAGGTAGCTGTTACTCCCCGTCCTGTAAATCCAAATGCAACATTACATGCTCTAATTAAATCTTTTAAACAAACTAATAAAGCAATGGAGGCTGGTTATGAAGTAGATCCGAGTAAAATGACTGGTGGTGGAGCTCTAAGAGTTGAGAGTGTGGATGGAGCTCTTCATGCTATTACTTATGTAATCAATAATCGGGATTCTATATTAAAGGAACTGTGCAGTAAATTGGAACTGAGTTTAGAAGAAGCAACTTTATATATGCTTCTTACAGACTCAAAATTCAATAAGTTAGTTAAAGAATATGAAATATCAGAAAATCCACTTTTCTGAATTTGGAGGTGTAATTTAGTTATGACTACTAAGAGTATAGATGAATTAAAAGCTATACTTTCTAAATCAGAAGGAGAAAATATAGCTGAAGAAGTTGAAATTGAAGAAAAAGCAATTAAAGATAAAGAAGAAGATGAAGAAGAAGAAAAAAAGGAATGTCCTTCTGAAAAATCCCTAACTGAGGAGGTTGAAATCATCGAAGTCGATGTCTCTAAATCTTTAAAAGGCATGTTTGATACTTATTTTGGCGGAGTAGCTAAAGTACTAGAAGATCTGGATAAGTCTATTTCTGCTGTAAATGAGGAAAACAAAGCTAATTTTGAAGGTTTAGCAAAATCACTAAAGGAAATAGTAGAAGACGGTTCTAAGCTGAAAAAGAGCTTAGAGAGCTTAGAAGAGAGAGTGAAGAAATTAGAAGAAACTCCTAATACTCGTAAGTCTATTACTTCTGATGTAGAAGTAAAAGAGAGATTTGAAAAGAGTGAAGGAGAAGTTGATATTAATGTTATTGGTGATAAACTAGTTGAATTGGCAATGCAAGGAAGAATTCCTCCTACTGAAGTTGCTAAATTTGAAGTTAAAAAGAGTCTAGATGTATTAAATAAAGGCACTAAACACTTATTAGGTATTGCCTAATCAATTATATAAGTAGAAATTTATAAGGAGGTTATTAAATCTCATGGTTGTACACGATGAATTTGATGGCTTTGGAATGCAGTCAGCTCAAGAGCTGGCTGAATTGAATAAAGCTCTAGAAGCAGGGTATGAAGTTGTCCCTGACCAAATGGTTGGGGGAGGTGCTCTGCGTGTAGAAAGTGTAGATAGGATTCTCCATGTAGCTACTTTTACAGACCAACATCTCCGTTTCTGGAAAGACATTCCTAAAGATACAGCTACCAATACTATAGAACAATATATCAAACTTACTGGCTATGGTAATGAAGCTACATTTTTACCTGAAGGAGTTGCTCCACAAGAAGGAGATGTTAATTTAGAGCGTGCATATGCATTGGTTAAATATATAGGTACTCTTAGGAAAGTAACTCATCCTATGACTTTAGTTAATACCTACATTACTGATGCTATAGCTGCTCAAAATATGGCTGGAGCTATGTGGATTGCTCGTAATTTAGAATGGGCATTATTCTTTGGTAATTCTAAATTAGGAGCTGGTGGAACTGAATTCGTAGAATTTGATGGATTATATAATCTGGCTCAAACTTCTTATGATTTAAAAGGAAAACCAATGTCAGAATATGTTATAAATGATATTGCTCAACTTATTCTGGATAATTATGGTTTTCCTACTGATTTATATCTTCCTTTCCAAGTATATGCCGATATCAATAAACAATTCTTACCTAAAGAAAGAGTTGTTCTTCCTACTGAATCTGGTGGATACCAGGGCGGAGTTATGTTAAGCAAAATGGTAACTCAGGCTGGTATAATAAATCTTGATCCTACTTTCTTCTTAGGCAATTCTGAAGGTATGATTAGAATGCCATTAAAGAAAGTTCCTACCGGCGCAACTCATTCTCAAGCTCCTACTACTCCTGCTTCCGTAGCTGCTGGATCAATGATAGGAGCTGATGGTGATTGGGCTAAGAGCTTTCCGAGCGGTGGAACTGTAAAATATAAAGTTACTGCTTGTAATAGATATGGTGAAAGTGCTCCAACTTCAGAAGAAACGGTTGTTATTAGTAGCACAGATTTAACCAAACATATTCCTTTAACTATCACTAATGATAGCTCAGTAGCAATACCTCCTGATTACTTTAACATTTATCGTAGTGATGATGGAGGAAATAATTATTACTGGATAGCAGCTGTTCCTGCAACAAGCCAAGCTGGTAGTGGAACAACTACTTGGAATGATATCAATGATATTATGCCAGGTAAATATATTGCCTTTATGGGGCAGTTAACTCCTGATACTCTTCAATTTAAACAACTAAGTCCTCTAATTAAAATGGATTTAGCTGTAATTGAACCTTCTATTCGATGGATGCTTTTACTTTATGGTACTCTTATTCTTTATACTCCTCGCAAGTGGTGTATAGTTAAGAATATAGGGGTATCTAAATAATAATTCAAGCTGCTTATATGGGGCTTGATAATATTCAAGCCCCCCTTGCAGATTGAGGAGGTAGATTAATGCCTTTAGTACAAAATAAAGAGTTTGCTGATAAAAGAGTAGTTATAGGCTCTCTTGTTGTCAACTTTAATTCTGAAGGTGTATGTCATATTCCTGATGAAAAATTAGCTCAGAGTTTAGTTAAGATTGCTGGATTTTCGATTATTGAAGAGCCTAAAATAGAAGAATCTAAAATAGAAGAGGCTAAAACAGAAGAGCCTAAAATTGAAAATCCTGTAATTGAAGAAAATATAAATGAAGAACTAGAACTATCAGAATTTGAAGAAAGAGAAACAAAAAAAGAAACAGTATATAAAAGAAATAAAAAGAATAAAGGGGAGTGAAATAATTGAGTATAAATGAATTTCCTTCTTTTAGATTATCAGTAAGTGATCTATTAGTTGCTCCCCTTCGCCCTATTTCTATTGTTATTTCTGGAACAGGTAATCAAAGTTTTAATTTTGATAGTCTTCCTTATGACTTTATTATTTCCGATATTTTTATTACCGGGACTGGAACATTAAAACTTTCTAAATCTTCTACTGATTATTTAATAGCAAATATTGATACATTAGCAAATATTAGTCCTCGTATGTTTATTCCAATTAAAAAAGGAGAGGGATTTACTCTCTCTTTTACTGCAACTGGTAGCGTAACTATTACTATATTAGGATTTTCTCATACTTAGGAGCTGAGTTAATGATAATCACTCCTCAAGATTTAAAAGATAAATATTTATTTGGAATAGATATTAGAATTAGTACTCCTGAGGGTGATGTACCTCTACCTGATGAAACTATTCAGATGCATATAGAAGCAGCTGAAGATAGAGTTTCTAAAACATTGGACATTACTTTAGAAGAGCAAGAATTTGCTGAAGATCATGATTACTATATATCCGATTATAGAAATTGGGGATTTATTAATCTTTATCATAGACCTATTAAAGAAGTAAAGAAATTAAATTTACAATTTGGTCCAGCTTATTGTTTTGAAATGCCTAAAGAATGGTTGATAGTGAGAAATGAAAAAGCTACTATACAAATATTTCCTACTTCAGGAACAATCGGGAGCATGCTGGTTACAGGAGCAGGAAACTGGATTCCATTACTGTTTCGCCGTTGGGACTATGCACCCAAAATGTGGCATGTTGAATATATTGCCGGATACCCTCCTGGGCAATGCCCCCGAGATATAATTGATGTAGTGGCTAAAGAAGCCTGTATAGGATTAGCTGAAGGTTTTATGGATTTAGTAGTAGGTACAGGAATTGGTTCACAATCTGTTTCTGTTGATGGAGTTTCTCAATCAGCTACCAGATTAATAGATCACCCAAAAATAAAACAGTATAGAGAAGATATAAAACTATTTTATGATAGATTATATTCTTACTATCGAGGATTAGACTTTGAGGTTGGATAAGTGCCTAAATCTATAATATATCCTGGACAAGTTGTAGTTCCTTATCAATCAACTATTTCACGTGAAGAATTAACTAATCAGTTAGTTATTGAACGAGGAATAGAGGTTGTTTGGGAAAAAGCAGTCTTATGTCCTTGTATAAATAGAGAAGGAGTTCCTAATCCAACCTGTAAATATTGTTATGGTAGAGGCTTCACCCATATTAATCAATCTTCCATTCCTGTCTTGTTCACTAGATTAGAATGGAACCCTACGATGCACGATAGCGGATTATGGATTTTAGGTTCTGCATTTATTAGTACAACAGGTAATACTAGGCTGGGAGTAAGAGATAGGATTAAATTAGAAGATTTATTTACAATTTATTCTGAAACTACACAGGTAAACGATAACAAAATTAAATTAAATTTTATACCTAAACAAATAGAACATTTATTATACTTTAACTCTGATAATGAATTAGAACAGATTAATTTAGATGAAATAGAAATAAATAATAATATTGTAGATTTAACTTCTCTCCAAATTGCTGATGATACTTGGATTTCTGCTCGTTATTTGTCTCCTCTTAGCTATTTGGTTGTTTCAGCGGTGCATGAAGCAAGAGGGTGGAAAGATAGTTGGGGTAACCCTATAGCTTTACCTAATCAGTATTTAATTAGAAGAGAAGATGCCATTTTACAGGAAAAGGAAGAATGGACGAGTACACTATAAGATATTTTTTAACTCGTTTTAAACAATCTGGATATATTCCTTCTACTAATGAATTGAAAACGAAGCAAAAAAGATTGAATGAGGGTATACAAAAAGTATATCAAAAATTACATCAAGTTTCCCATTCTTCCTCAGCTATTGATGATGCACAAAAATACCGAGATTTAGAATATCAAATTAAGAATAATATTGAACCGGTTGTTATTAATTGTGATTCTCAATATAGAGCAGCCCGTAGTCTTGCTGATCAAGAAATTAGATCTCATTCTAAACATCAGAAAGGATTTAGTAGTAATGCTGTTGAGGCAGTATATAAATATTTATTATCTTTAAATCAAGCAATTAAGATAGTAGATGACTATATTACTCTAATTGAAGCTTTACTACAAAACTTATCTACAACTAAAAACACTGGATATTATTGCTCTCATTGTCGCACTTATTATACTACATTTAATTTATTATCTCACATTCCTATCTTAAAAGGTAGAGGTATAAGAGAATCACAACTTTATGAAACTTTAAGTGTTTGTCCTAAATGCAAAGGTAAATTACAAGATGCACGCAGTATTATAGAGCCCCGAGCTGTTGAATCTACTGTATTTCCAGTCGCACCTGTAAGGATTGAATCTAAGGTTTATATTTTACCACCTTTACTACCAGATACAATTGAACCACAACTAAAGAACAGAATGAATAATTTTATTAAACGTAGAATGGAACAATTTGCTCACAGATTATCTGGGCACATAGTATATGATTATGTAAAACGTGCAACTAAAAGTGAGAGAATGGCAAGAGTATATAATGATGCTTTGCTGGTTGCAGTTGATAATAGAAATATTATTAATGTAGGATTAAGTAAAGGATTAGCTCGTAAAATTGAGTTTGGAAAAAGAAAATATCCATTATGGAATACTATTAAATTATTCCATTATTCTAAAAAAGGGGGAAGATATGTAAATATACCCTTTGAGGTTCAATTCGGACAAATGGTTACAAGTAGTCCGCAAAAAAGGACACAACAACAGGCTAGAAAAGTTGTAAGAATGTTAAAACAGAGATTAAAAGTTGTAAGAGAAAATCTTGAACTTAGAGAAAAAGCAACTACTGAATATGTTGACATTACTCTTTTTCCTTCTACAAATTCTGGAAAATCCAAACCTCTTAGACGTGAAGGGAAAACAATGTTTTTTGAAGATTTACCTGATGCAGAAAAAATACGAAGGCAGATAAGTAAGAAACTGAATGTTGCAACAATGAAAAGAGTGAGTCTCGAAGAGGGAAGCAGAATTATGCGTGAATCTACTATAAAAAAAGTAGGAGGACGTTTACAAGAAATTAGAGGTGGTTTGGTATGGTTTAGACGTTTAAGCGAAAAGACGGCAGGGACTAAATTTATTATACCTGATTTTCCAGCAGTAAATGCTTTAGACTTTATTGCTAAAATAGGATATGAAGAAGTAGAAAAAATAATACAAGATATGAAGAGAGAACCTGAATTTTCTTCAATTATGAATAGCATCCATACCAAACACGAAGTAATTAGTGCTATAGGAGGAAATATTCAGAGGCGGGGAGATTTACACGAATTTATTAATGAATCTGATTTAAGTGAGGAAGATAAATTTTCTATAGAAAGAGAATATAGAGAATTAATGAATGAAATACAGCAAACAACTGAAATGCAAAAGAAAGAATTATTTAGAGCGCCTGTTGCTCTATCTGAATATTTTTATAGTTCCACTATAGGGGGTAATAGATGAGTTTAATAACACATGAATATTTAATTGCAAAGATATTGGAAGATTCTTTAGAATGGGTTAAAAGTAATCCTTATTTTGTAGATTTAGCTTTAACTACTCATCGTCAAGATCTAATTTCATCTATTAAACAGATTCTAATAGATGGTAAAGTGAAAGTTATGATGGAGTTTGGATGGCAAAAACCATCCTTTCCTGCATATGTTATTTTTATACAGAATGAAGAAGAATCACATCAAGTTTTGAATGACTTGTATGAATCTGAAGTTCCTATCACAAATGTAGGAACAAACAAAATAGAAAATGAAGTTTTAAACTTTACTAGATTTCCTCAATTTCAATTACAACATTTTCCTTTAACTACTGTTAAAATTTATAAGAACGGAAATGAAATTCCTTCTACAGATTTTAATATTAATTATTATAAAGGTTCAGGTATATTATTAGGTTTATATTCTCCTGATGATACATACACTGCTGATTATGTATATTTTTCTAAGTATCAAGAAAAAAAAGGATCTATGATGAGCTCAGAAATTAGTATTGATACAATATCTGATAATATAAATGAATGTTTACTACTCCACCGGTTCCTAATCTATTTATTGATGAGTATGAGATCATTCTTATCAGATTTTAACTTGAAGAATCAATACATTACTTCTGACTCATTATCAGTTTACGAACTAGAGGAACAACCAATTCCTTTATATTCTCGTCGTCTTAATCTACATTTTGATGTCGATGAATATGGTATTATTCCTTGGAATGTCATTACAAAAATTGAAATCCAACATTTATAAGGAGGCATTTAAATGGGCTATATTTTTTCTGGTATAAATATTGAAAAACCAGGTGTATATACAACTACTGATACTTCAGCAATGATAGTACCTAATTCAGCGGCTACTGGTATTATTGCTGCTATAGGTCCTGCTCAAGGAGGAGTTCCTAATAAAGTTTACCATTTTAATAGTTTAAGAGAAGCAAAGGAAACTTTAAAAGCCGGAACTCTATATGACTGTATTTCTTTTATGTATAATCCTACTGGAAATGGAGGTGGAGCAGGAGAAATAATTGCTATTAGAGTTGCTGGATCAGGATATCAACAAGCTAGTGTAATATTAAAAGATAGTGATAATAAAGATGTATTAAGATTAAAAGCTAAAGATTACAGTTCTATTGGTAATTATATTAAGGTTTTTGTAGCAGATGGAACAGAAGCAGGTAAAAAAATCATTTTACGTGATTATTATACTCCCAATGAAGAAGTTTTTGACAATTTAGGTCCAGCATTTTCCATAAAATATGGAGGAGAAGAAGATGACGCCAAATTAAGTATTACAGTTGCAGATGGAATATCTACTTTATTAACTGTTAATGCTGGAGAAGACTCATTTAGTATTGATTTAACACAAGAAAATTTCAATACAATTGGTAAAGTTGTTACATATTTAAATTCGCTTCCTTATATTACTTCTACAGTTTCACCATATTTAGTATCTGGTGATTTACCTTCAGCATATTTAGATGCAGTTAATGAACAAGATATTAAAACTACTACTTATATATGCACTGCTAATTTAGGAAGTATAATTTATGCTATCAATAATTCTTCTACTATGGTTACAGCTGAAAAGGCTTCTCCTACAGTTGTTAATGCTCCAAAGAATACTACTGAATTTGTTTCTTTATCTGGAGGAAGCGATGGAGGATCTCCTACGGCATCTGATTATGATACTGCCTTAGGGTATTTGGAAGCTGAAGATTGCGACATCATTTACGTAGCTAGTGGGTCATCTGATGTTCAAGCTAAAGTAATGTCTCATGTTAATGAAATGAGTTCAATACTCGGGCGTAAGGAAAGAATTGCAGTATTTGGTTTAGATAACATAGATGCAGATGCTGATGATTATGTATCAAAGGCAGTATCTTTTAATAGTGAAAGAGCTATAGTCTGTGCTCCTGGAATTGTTAAGAATATAAATGGAACTCCTAATTCTTATCCCTCTTATTACACAGCAGCTTTAATTGCTGGTTTAATTGCAGGAACCGGAATAACAGAAAATATTACTTTTAAAACTATTGGTGTTGATGGCTTAACCAAATACTTTACTCCTTCAGAAATAACCAAACTATTACAAGGAGGAGTATGCGCTATTGAATATGATAGAAGACATGGTTTTAGAGTTGTAAGAGGTCTTACCACCTATCTAACTAGCAATAATTTAGCTAAGAAAGAGATCAATGCCGTAAGAGTAATTGATGCTTTAGCTAGAGATTTAAGAGAATATTTAGAGAATAGGTTTATAGGACGCTCAATGACACCAAATATCGAAGAGACGATAAGGAGTGCAGTTATTACTGTATTAAATCAATATGTATTAAACGGTGGATTAGTAGGAGGAAAATATCCAGCTTATCGCAATATTAATGTTGCAGTAAATAATGGAGTAATTACTGTTAGTTTTGAAGCTTCTCCTGTTCTTCCTCTTAATTATATATTTATTAAGCAAGTATTTAGTCCTGCTTATGATTGGACTTCTAGTGTTACTGTATAAATTTAAGGAGGTATTGTAAATGCCAAATTACAATCCTGATGCATATAATAGACAACAAGATTACTGGGATTATTTTGAGAATACACCTGATGGTTATCATAGATCTTTAGGAGGTCATGATATACTTTTAGCAATAGAAACTCCTCCTCCAAACGGTATAGCGGCTACAATTGGACGAGCTCAAAGTTTAGCCGGACGAAGAGACTTTGGATTAGAGCAAGTTTATGAACTAGGCTCTATGAAACCGCAAGAATTTGTACCTTTAAGATACACAGGTAGTATTACTTTAAACAGATACTTAATTAGAGAACAAGATTTAGTTGAATTACTAAAGTCTATTGGAACACCTTTCTCTCTAAGCGATGAAGGAAAAATACTGCTTCAGTCAGTTAGAGGGTTATCTGTTGAAGTAAGAGATAAATATACTGATAGGATTATACGTAAATATAGTAATTGTGTAGTTAGCACTTGTGATGAAGATTTTAGAGCAGGTGCAATATGTGGAGAAACTATGACTTTATTGTATTCGGAATGTGTAACTTATACCGATGAACAAAGTTAACAATTAAGAGATTAGGAAAGGGGGTATTTTATTATGCCGGATAATAATGAAGAATTAGAAAACAAGGGGGCTCAAATATTGGGCTCCCACCAATTAGAACATGAGTTCACAATTGAATATAATGGAAAGAAATATGACTTTGCTTGTAAGCCACAAGGAGTTAAATCTACATTTAATATCATTTCTCGTTCTCAGCAAATATTGAAACAGTTTGGATTAAATGCCGATGACGAGCCTTTAGTTAGAGATTTAGCTTATGAAATAGCAACTTTAGATGCTTCATTAACTAAACGTCCTCCAGAATTTAAGGATTTATTAAATTTACCTCCGGAATTAGATGACTGGAATCTAATACATATGATATATAAGGAGGTAGCGGATTTCTTAACCTCCTTTCGCCAACCTACGTCCTCTGATTCCTGATATAGTTTCAACTTCTTATATGGAACTAATGTGGTGGGTAATGGATTATTTTAAGGTTCTACCCACTGATGAGAAGTTTCAAAATTTAACCAATGAACAAATTTTATTGTTGATTGAAGCTAAAAAACATGAAATAAAACAAGCAGAAAGAAGATCTACTATGGGCGGAAATTTGAGAGAATATAGTAAAGAGGAACTAGGATCATTTGAAGAACATTTTGTAGATTTTGATTACGATAAGTGGGAAAAGGAAGAGTTAGAAAAATTAAGTAATAAAGAGCAGAAAGACGGATGGGTAAAGTTGTAAAAAGTAAAAAAATAATTTATATAAGGAGTAAATTAGATTATAATGCCTCCTAGAGATCCGCTTGAAGACATAACTGGTATGAATAATCCTGAGGCTGGGTTTATAAATCCCAGCCGTTTGTTTACTGAGGCATATTCTAGTTTAGGTAAGATTCCTTCTATGCTAGATAATGCAATAAATGGGTTGATTAGTATCATTAATGATTTATATTATAAACTTGATAATATAAACGAAGTGATAGAAAATCTACAAAAACATCAGAGATTTCAATTAACTGCCGGAGAACAGCAAAGATTATCAACTCATTATACTGCTATCCATGGATTAGGTGAAAGCATTACAAGACAAGCAATAGGATCTGCGGTAACTTCTATGACATTAGGAGAATTTGCTATTATGCCTCCTATGTTCAAAGAAAGGTTAGCTAAATCAGTATTAGGTGTTCTAGAGAGAGAAAATGTAGCTACAGATATTAAAAAGGCTGTTTTAACTCAATTTGCTCCTTATTTATCCGCAATTCCTGGCTTTATAGAAGAAGCTCTAAGCAGTCCAGAAACAGCATCTTATTTATCTGGTACTATATTACCTGATATTAATGCAGTTATAGAACAAATTAGTAATTTAAAGCAACAAGGTTATAGACCTACAGGATTATCTACTTTAGGTAATGTTATTAGAACAGCTACTGCAATAAAAGATGCAAACGAATTTATTAATAAGATTAAGACTGGATCTTTAACTCTAAAGGAATCTCGTCTTTATGAAAACATTGCTCCTCTTTCTCGCTTCCCTCAAATTTTAACTCCTGAAGGATTAGAGAGTTTGAAATCTTTTGGACAAGGAATAGAAGATCCCAGAGCTCGTTCAACATTCTACAGATTCTTTCAGACCCCTCTATCTGAGTTGACAGCAGAAGAACAAAAAATAGGAACAACTTATTATTCTCAATTTAGGCAAGCTCATCCTGAATATAATCTGCCAGAATTTGAAGGATTAAAATCACAAGAACAAATCTTAACTTCTTTAAGAGGAACACAAAATTTATTTGAAAAGCAAGCCGAACTAAGTGCTAGAGATAGCAAAAACATAGAGAAATTAACCTCGCTATTTCAAGAAAGATTACGGGAGATGGAGAAGAGGTTTGAACAAGCTAAAACAAGGGAAGAACGCACTTATTACGAAGCATATAGAAAGTCTTTACAAGCAGCATTAGAACCAGGAACAATTGCTGCTCTTTATATGACCTTTGGGCAAGGAAATTATAGAGAAGCATACAAATGGATAGAAGAATTTATACACACAAAAAATGTTGCTGAAGTTAAATCGATGGAGGCTGCAAGATTAAGGGGAAATCCTCTTATTCTTGAGTCTGCTTTTCAATACGAAGTTGATGTAGCTACTGAAAAAGTTCTTAAATCTATTCCATTAGGAGATAGATTAAGACAAAATTGGTATGGTAGATATCGTAATAATCCTTTACGCAGGATTCTTGAAGAACCTTTCGAATTTATAAGTGATTTTGCCATTAGTAAGTTAACCGATGTAGGTGGAACTCTACTTAATTTTATGAGTTTAAACCCAGCTGATATATTGAATGAAGGTCTCAGAAAATACGCTAGTATGGGTGCTCCTCTTACATTACAAATGGGAGGGCGCCTAGGTTACTTTGCTACTGGAATGGCACCACAAAACATTGCTTTTGAACGAAATATGATGACAGAATTTATGTCAGCTGCTGGATTGCCTTATGATCAGATTCAAAGAATGTTTATGCAATATACGGGGATAGCAGGAACTGGAACTTCACGATCTGGTTCACAAATAGGTGGGGAATTGATGTTATATTCCTTATTAGGGAGAGCAGGAGGATATACAGGACAAGAAGATTATTTAACCCGTATTATTGCTCAAACTCAAAGAATGTTAGAAAATAAAGATATTTGGTTTGGAATGGCAAATACCTTCTTTGATGTTATTCTTGACAGAGATTTAAAAACAGTTATTGGATCTGATGAAATATTACACGCTTTACAAACTATCCCTCAAATGGCATCTAGATATGGAGGGTTGACACAAGAAGGATTTGCAGGTTATGTTACAGCGATGCAACTATTAACACAGCAAGGAATACCTTCTGTAAGAGGAGCAATGGGAATTCAGGCATTAGGAGGAATGACAGAGGCATTTGTTTCTAAGCCAGGGCAACCATTTTCACCATTATTAGCATTGGCGTTAGGTCCTTATTTACGAGGAATGAGTTTTGAAGACTTAGTTAAAACGCAAATCAGTATTAGCAGAGGACAGATGTTTGCTCCTATTGGACCAGAAGGAACTCCTTTAATTTCAGCCTTAACACAGGGAGTTCTAGGGCTAACTAAAGGAAATGAGTATGAGGCTGCCTTTCTTCTTAATATAATGGGATTAGGTGATATTGCTCAATTACATTCTATGATACAAGTATTTTCTAAGCCCGAAAATGCTGAAAAACTTAATTATGCAAATTTACAGAAATATCTTGGAGAAAGAAGAACAATTACTGCTGGTGGAGTAGAATGGGAGATAGGCGAAGAAGAAGAGAAAGGACGATATTATTTATCTTCAAAAGAAGAAGGAAGGCAAAGAAAAATTTCTTTTTCGAGTTTAGGGGAATTATTAAGCACTGCAGAAGGTAGAGAAATTTTTACTGAGTTTGCTAGATCTACAGGATTAGAACTTTCTGAAGAAGACATAACTGCATTTGCTTCTATGATACAAACAGATGCCTTTCAAACTCTCCAAAATATAGTTATGAGAGAAGAAAATATTATTAGTAACTTAGAAGGTATTACAACTACTTTAACTGAGATTTCTAAAAGTTTATCTGATATCGTTTCTAATGCTGCGGGGGCTTTAGGCGGATCACCAGCTGGACGAGGAATTTCATCCATTTTAGCACTTATTACTGGATTCTTAGGTGGATCAGGATTAAGGTTTGGAGCTGATCTGATAAGAAATATTGTTGTGTGGGTTGGAGATAAAATAAAAGATATATTTAATCGACGTGGAAAAGGAGGACCTCCTGGTGGGGAAGGAGCTCCTGGTGGAATAGATGAAATAATAGATGATTTGGGAGAAAATATAAATGAAGTTATATCTAATATAGTAGGAGGAATACAAAAATATTTTGAAGATGTTAAAGAGCGTATGTCAGAGCCGACACCTAAGCTAGAAACTCCTCTTCGTTCTGAAGAAGAACAAAGACGAGATATGCTTAAAATTCTTTTTGGTGTTGTTGCTCAGGTTTTTCCTGCTTTAGAA
>ERZ795045.2723-NODE-2723-length-16777-cov-5.703803_pt1 | contig 16777 bp, 6 predicted proteins | sample MGYA00375129_ERZ795045 | MGnify/ENA primary metagenome ERZ795045 (study PRJEB30174, sample SAMN05720166) | activated sludge metagenome | isolation source: anaerobic digester from wastewater treatment plant | place: Japan | collected 2015-05-15 ... | reverse complement strand
TGATCTCCGCCATGACGTCGAAGGGATGGTCGGAGGACTGCGCCGGCAGCTGCTTCATGAGGAGGGTGAAGTCGATCCCGGCCCTTCCCATGTATGCGGAGGCGAGCATGCGGGAGACCTCCGCATCCAGTGCCGTCGTGGTGTAGATGAGTTCCAGGTCGTCGATGGCCGCATCGTAGTTGCGGCCGTCGAGCGAGGCCTGGGCGTCGACCACTCGTGCATCACGGCCCGATTTCTCGGAAATGCCCTCAAAGGCGCTGTCGTTGCTGCACGCACTCACGACGAGGGCCGCAAAGACCACGGCAGGAACAAGACGTATGTTCATGATCCCTCCCCTCAACGGCACCGAACGCTTGGGGTTCGATGCAGGTGACCGGCACCATGCGGTTCCTTTCTCGGGCGGCACGGATGTCTTCCAGTGCAAAACCGCAATGTTGCAATAATCACACCAGTCCGAACGGCGACTGTCAGCCGAGATTACGGTCGGCAGCACGGTCGGCCGATCGATGGTCTCTACCATAATGCCCTGCCTCGTACCGTGTCAATTCCCCGTTTGAACTCGCTGCCGCCTCCTTTCTCGCAGGCATAAGGACCGGGAAGGGGGGAGGCGGCGTCTTCCAGCAGGGGGAAAGGGTGAACCAGGGGATGTGGAGAGGGCGCCCCTCGTGCCTGGACAGAACCTTCCCCTGCCGCCATCAGGAAAGGGGCCGATGCGGGGGCGCCCCTCGTGCCTGGACAGAACCCCTGGAGACTGGCGGCGTCCACTCATTCTTCCAGGTGTACCCCTCGTGCGGGGACAAAACGGTGCATGGGCGTCGTCTCCCTTGCCCAGGCGGGAGGTGTCCCCCTCGTGCAGGGACAAGACTCCTTTCCCACTGGGTGAGGCCCTGCCCGTTGGAACAGGCCAGGCGGACGCCCGGATCCCCCGGCTTGGTGCCGGGTGAGGAACAGCGCGTCCTTGCGCCGTGTGGGACACGGGTTTGAGACTGTCTTTCGTGCCGGGGCAAAGGGTGTTTCTATCGGGAAACAACCCATACCGATGAACAAGAGCCGGTGTGCACCCGGTTTCCCTCATTTGCCCTCGTGGGGAAAGAACGGAGCGGCATTCCACCATGGAGGATGCCAACTGGTGACGCTCTCCCCTTGCCGGGGCAAGGGGCCTCCCCCATGAGATGGAACCCTTTGAGCTCGAGCAGGGCAGGTGCCCTCTCGATACCCCAGGGGGCGGGATGGCCGACACCGAAGTAATGGTAAATTATTTCATATGTGAAAAGTATTACACTTTTGGTTCCCGGTAGACCGGGGGGTGGGTGAAGATCGGGCAGTACGCATTCGACGAGTTCTCTGGTTCCCCGTGGACCGGGGGCAGGGGGTGGCGCTCGAAAGGGCATGTCGAAAGCCTTGGTGCATGCCTTCCCACGGTGTTTGGTGTTCTCACCCAGAAGTTGGGGTGTGCACCCAGAAGATGGGGTGTGCAAACCGTAAAGACGGTGTTTCCCCTGTCCCGGAGGGCTCTGCATCTCTGCATCGTGGGGGGGCGTAAAGGGCTGCCGATGGAGGGGTCATGTGAGGAAGGCCGTCCAGCCCGCCTTACCTGAGGGCGCCTCGTGAGAGGGGTTGTACACTACGCGTGACGCCAGGCGCGAAGAGCTTGCCTGTGCGAGCCCGCCGCGGCCACGTAGATCGCTCGGCTCCAGGGCCACGCGTGCCGGCCGGCGCGCAGACCTTGCCTGTGCGTGTCGAGAGGGCTAAAGAAGTGTGGCCGCGGTCGGGGAACGCGCGGCTGGATATGCCGCGCTCCATTGCCCGTCGTGGGTGACGTGCCGTTGGTGTTCCATGTGATCGCAGGTGCCGCTGAGAGGCTCGGCTGACCTCCGGTAAGGCGGGTGGATCCGCTCCTTGCGTGTGGTGCGATCGCAGAGGCCCGGCTCAATGAATGAGGCTCGTCGCCGTGGGGAAGATCATCGGCTTTGAGCCGGTGCGACCCGGTACCGGTCGCCTCTACGATGCCTAAGGCGTTTGCCCCAAGGACGCTCAAGGTGTTGTCGTCCTTTGGGAAGCTCCTGGGTGTGGTCCCAACGGATCGAGATCCTGAGAGGGTCCGTCGAGCTCCACGAGGACTTGCCCCCACCTGTGCCTGGTCTGGGGGGAGGCGGGGGTCGGGAGGGTGAAGGCCGGGGTGTGCGGGGAAGGGGGGCGATCGCGGCAGACCGATCGGGCCATGTGCACGAGCCAGGGTCCCCAGTGGGCTGTCGCCGCCTGAAGTGCAGGAACGAGGGAGGCTTGTCCTGCCATGGGCGCGATCGAGTACCCGGCTGCCTCGTACGGCCGGGGACGCCCAAGCGCTGGATACCGAGGGTCCCGGGTATCGCCAGCTGGAGACCCTCTCGAACCCGAGGGCCCAGGCGGCCGGAGCCGGAGCGGTCCATCTCGTCGAAACCCATCTCCCTAGACACTCTCCCCTTCTATCCAGAGGGATCCGAACATGCGTGATCGCGAGGCCTGGCGCCCTCGGTGATGGAAGTCGGAGAAGAGAGAGGAAAAGGTATGCGAATTGCATGTTAGTCGGTTGACACGATGGAGCGTTTTCACAATAATGAGGATTCATTACTATAGGGAGTTGATCGATCGCCCTGAAAGTACTATGATGCGTACCATGGCGAGACCAGTGAGCGTGAACCTTGCCTGCCCGGTGATCATGCACGGTGGGCCGGACCGCGAGGGAAGACAGGGTGATGGCTTCTGTGCCGCTTTCTTCCAGGGTCATGCCTTCGGCCTGGGCCGAGGCCCTTCTCCGGGGTGGACTCTCTCCGCCGGTTCTGTTGCGCTCGATGGTGCATCCATGCTCGATGGTGCATCCATGGACCAAGGCCACTTTGGACCCTGTGGCAGGGGCTTGGTGAAGGGTGCGAGGCGCGCCCGCGTTTTTGTACCGTCCCTTCCTTCAAGGCCCATGGGTCTTCGGGGAAGGCGGGCGCGGCGCATGGGCCGAGCCCTGTTCACGGTGGGTTCTCAAGGATACGAACGCGCGCGACAGGCTGCTGGCGTGCGCGAAGGAGGGTGAGCTGTGAGGATGCGCATGGGGGATCTCGGAAAGGTTGTCTTCTGTCTGGTCTTGGCGTTGACGATCGTCTCCTGCTCGGGCAGCGACGGTTCGGGAGGGAAGGCCTCGGGCGAGTCCATCTTCGACCCCGGAGCGCCGGTTCCCGCAAGGGGATTTGCGGACTCGCTCGACATCGAGCTCCTGGCCGAGACGGCGTCGGGAACGTACCAGGCCATCGAGAACGGCAGCTACGTCGAGCCCGGCGAGAGGTCGCTCGCCGTGCGCATACAGGGCGCGGCCCCTGACGTGGAGAGGGTTTTCGTGAGTGACGGGGGCGTGTACCAGGTCGAGGCCTTGCCCGGCGACGACGGGCTGTACAGGTGTTCCTTCGAACTCAAGGCGGACAGGCTATCGAAACCCCTGCTCGTCCAGGCGATCCACACGGACGGGCGGGCATCCAAGGCCAAGGTCGTGGTGAGGACCTCCACCGAGGGCAGGCAGGACGCGCTCGTCCTGGGCGGGATGGGCCTGGCGATAGGCGACGAGATTCTCGACGCATCCCGGGGGGAGGTGGAGTCCCTCCTCGCAGAGGTGCTCCGGGAGGTAACCACCTGCCTCGCCTCGGGTTCCGGCGGGGCTGTCACGGGGTTCTCCTTCGACAGGATGGTGGTGAACCTCGTGGAGTCCGCCCCTGAAGAGGTCTTCCCGGGCGCCGTCGTACACATCAACCTGACCCTGGAGGGTGTGGACCTCTCGGCGGTGGACGTCTACGGGGACGACCTCGTGGTCACCACGGACAACGACCTCACCGTGGACATGTTCGTGGCGGTCACTGACGTGAGAACGGACGGCAGCCGAGGGCTGGTCCTCGAACTCGGGAATACCGCTACCGCGAGTTTCCAGAAGGACTTCTTCCTCAGGCCGCTCGTGGAGGAGACGCTCTCGGCATCGCTCGGCCGCTTCGAGCTCTCGTGCCCTTCCGCGACGGTCGAGGAAGCCGCTTCCATGCTGAAGGAAAGGCTCCCCAAGACGCTCACCCTCGGGGACACGACGGTCGACTTGAGCGAGCTCATCTCCAACCTTGACCTGGATCTTGCGGGCTATGCGTTCTTGGACCTGTCCGGACTACCCGGTGAGGGGGGGCTCGCCTCGGCGGCATTCGAGGCGAACCTCTACATAGGACAAGGCTCCCTGCAGCCAGGGGCTGGCACCGAACCCATGATCATCGACACGGACGAACTCTTCGGGGATATCCTGGCGACGGTGGTGGACAAGGCCTTTGCAGAGACAAGGCAGAAATACGGGCTCCTCATCTCGACCCTGTCCTACGGGGACGGTGACCCCTCCACCGACGATGTGGAGATCGAATCGGTCTCCTTCTCGGGCTCGGGCACGGCCGCAAGGACCATGAGGGTGCGGTTTCGGGTCCTCGACGTCGATTTCGACGCCGTCACCCTCTTTGGGTACCCCGTCGTGAGAACCAGGAACAACGACCTCCTCGTGGACGTGTCCGTGGACCTCGCCCACACGAGGACGGGCGTGAACGACGACCTCGTCGTCTCGGTCAGGGATGTCCATGACGTTGAGTTCGAGGAGGACTACGTCGGGGATATCGTCGTGGAGGAACTCGTGAAGTCGGACATCGAGGATCTCGAGCCGTTCACCTTCGACCTCGACGCGATGCTCGAGGAGATCGTGCCGCCCGACTTCATTGCGCCGTGCATGCCGAGCGGGCCGCAGTTCCCCGACGTGGACACCCTCTTCTCGAGCTACCTGTGGGACGTCGCCCTTCCGGGCGATTCGACGGTCGTGCTCGCGATCACGCAGGACACCTTCAACCACGTGTTCTCGAAGATCTTCGTCCCCGGGTTCGAGTGGGACGTCTACAAGGTGTTGAGGCCGCTCTTCGGCGAGGGCTTCACGGGGTTCGAAGAGAGCCCCGAGGAGAATGAGCAGACGATCATGAGCATGAGCGTCCCCCCGCTGTTGGACATGCGGAACGACAGGATACGGCTCCAGCTCGACGGCGTGAGGATCCTCTACCGCAAGGACGGCTCGGACGTCTGGGAGGCCTCGATGGACATCGACCTGATCCTGAGCGCCAGGGTGGAAGGGGGCGAACTGGCGTTCTACCTGGAGACGGCGCCCGAGAACTGCCACTTCCACATCATGAAGGACAACCCCGGGAACCTCGGGGTCTTCGACCACTCGAACCTGGTGAACGACGTGGTGGAGAGGCTGCCCAAGCTCTTGGGGAACCCCCAGGGAGGCCCGGTCTTCACGGTGAGCCTCGACGATTTCGCGCCGTACGTGGAGTTCGAACAGGCGGACGAGCCCCTGAAGGTGAGGGCCTCGGGCGGGTGCCTGTACATCGAGGCCGCGGCGTCGAGGGTGGACGCAGGCTGGATACGTGACTTGTTCACGAGGGGGTGAGGGAAGCGTCCCGCGAGTCTTCGGCGCTCTGCCGGCCCGCCCTTGACCGGCAAAGAGGCGGCTGCGAGGCCCCCGCGGGCGCCCGATGAATTGTTGGGGGCATGGCCGTTGACCTGTGCCCGGGCGTCGCCGGAAGGGGGCGGCGCGGAAGAAGGCGGCCACGGTGCAAGGGGGGACATTTTCCTCTTGCAACAAGGGGGTTTCACAGGTATATTGAAAATAATGAGGTTTCATTATTAGAGTTGAATGGGGCGGATGGGTGCCGGAAGACCGAGCACCGCGATGGCTTGAGACCAGTAAGGACATGCATGCCAATACCATGGAAGAGAGTGTTGTCCCGTGATTGATAATGAGTTTTCATTATTAAAGCATTGCGAGAGCCTATACAGTGAAGGCAGGGGGTATGCGATGCACTGTGCCTGTCGGTGTGGAAGGTCTTCGCCTGAAGACGGGGTGACATCATGAGGAGGCTCATCAGGTTCAGCATCGAGCACCCGTTTGTCGTGATCGCCGCCGTCGCCCTGGTCACGGTGGCGTTCGCCACCCAGGTCCCGAAGGTGCGGATGGACCCGAGGGTCGAGATCATCCTCCAGGAGAACAACCCTGTCGAGCGTGTCTACGCCGAGAACAAGAAGGTCTTCGAGCCGTACGCGGACATCCTCGTCGGCATGATCCACGAAGACGTCTTCGAGCCCGCGACGCTCGCCAAGCTCGACAGGGTCGCCCGCGAGATCGAGGGGATAAAGGGCGTCAAGAAGGTTCAGCACCTCCTCAACGTCAAGAACATCCAGGGGTCAAACGGGGGTCTCGACGTTTCCCCCATGGTCGAAGAGGGCACGGTGCCGTCGAGCCCTGAAGAGGCTGAGCTCCTGAGGGGAAAGGTCTCCTCCTGGGAGGTCTACGAGAATACCTACATTACAAGGGATCACCGGGGGGCCGCCATCGTCGCCACCCTCGAGGACGGCGTGGAGACGGACCAGATCGTCCCCATCTACTACGCCATCGACGCCATCGTGAAGAAGTACGAGGGGCCCGAGCGTTTCTTCATATCCGGGACCAAGGTGATCGAGGCGCTCCAGGGCCACTACATGATCAAGGACCTCATCTTCCTGCCGCCCCTGGTCTGCGTGGTCCTGCTCGTTTCGCTCTTCCTCTTCTTCAGGCACTTGAGGGGCATGCTGCTCCCCCTCGTCTCGGTCGCCATCTCCGCCGTGTGGACCGTGGGCCTCATGGCCTTGTCGCACATCCCGCTCACCATCGTGACGACGGCCCTGCCGGTCGCCCTCATGGCGTGCGGATCGGCCTACGGCATCCACGTGGTGGAGAACGTCATGGCGGACTCCTTCGCGGGCATGAGGGGGAAGGGGGGAATAGACAACGCGGTCGCGAGGATCAGGATCCCGGTCTTCATGGCCGCGCTCACCACCATGGCGGCTTTCATCTCCCTGTGCACGACGCCCATCGTGCCCTTGACCCACTTCGGCCTCCTCTCGGCGTTCGGCATCTTCACGGCCATGGGCCTGGCCCTCACCTTCGTGCCCGCCATGCTCACCATCCTCGAGGCGCGGGGACGTGAGATCGTCCCCCATCACCACACGAGACGGGACCTGGTCGGCCCTCTCCTCCACTGGTTTTCCAGGGTCAGCATCAAGCACAGCAGGCTCGTGATCGTGCTGAGCTTCGTCGTGCTCGCGGTGTCGATCTTCTTCGGCAGGCACGTCAAGAGCGACCTCAACCTCATCGAGGACTTCCGGGAGCGAAGCCCCATCAGGACCGCGGACAGGATCCTCAACGAGAAGTTCGGCGGGACTTCGCTCTTCCAGGTGGTGTTCGAGACAAAGGGCCAGGACGACATCAAGGACCCTGCGGTCCTCAGGGACATGGAGAGGCTGCAGGCCCGGCTCATGGACATCGACCAGGTGGGCAAGGCCGTGTCCATCGTGGACTTCGTCAAGCGCATGAACCAGGCCATGCACGACGGCGACCCGGCCTTCTACACCATACCGGAGTCCAGGGAACTCGTGGCCCAGTACCTCCTCCTCTTCTCGTTCTCAGGCGGGGGGGAGGATCTCGACAGCTTCGTCGACTATAACTACCAGAAAGGGCAGATCCTCCTCCAGATGAAGACCCAGAGCGGGTACCTCGCAAGCGAGGTGGAGGAGGTGGTGAGGCGGTTCAACGGCTCTGAAGGCAAGGCGGAAAGGCTCGAGAACGTGTTCACCACGGGACTCGCCATGCTCGCCAAGGAGTTCAACCGCGTCGTGGTGACGAGCCAGGTGAGGAGCTTCATCTTCTCGTTCGTGCTCTGTTTCGTCATCACGGCAGGGGTATTCAGGTCTCTCAGGCTGGGGGTCTACAGCATGATGCCGCTCATCGTGCCCATCGCCCTGGACTTCGCCATCATGGGTGTCTCGGGCATCAGGCTGAACGCCGCAACCGCGACGGTCGCCAGCATCGACATCGGCATGGGGATCGACTACTCGATCCACCTCCTCAACCGCTACAGGCACGAGAGGCGTTACGGCCAAAGCGTCGAGGAGGCCCTCTCGACGGCCATCCACACCTCGGGAAGGGGCATCGTCTACAACGCCCTCGCCGTGGCCGCCGGGTTCCTTGTCCTGGCGCCTTCGCAGTTCGTGATCATCTCGCAGATGGGGATCCTGGTCGCGGTGGACATGCTCACCATCGCGGTATCGGCCCTGACCTTCCTGCCTGCCTGCATCATGCTGCTGCCTCCCAGGCTCGAGGCGGAACCCGTGACGGTGCCGACAGGCAAGCCCGTGCTCGCCCTCGTGACGAAAGGGCTTCCCAAGAGGGACCATGCCGTTGTACGCTACGACGAAGAAGAGGAAGAAGGGCCCGGCCAAGGGCAGGAAAAACTCGTACGGGAGGTTCAGCAATGATGTTCAGGGGTTTTGCGGCCGCGGTGCTCCTCGCCGTAGGTCTCGTCCTCATGTCCCAGGCATCGGCCCACGCCGCCGGGATGACCGCGTACCAGATCGTCAAGAAGTCCGAAGACCTGCTCGACCAGGCCAAGGACAGCAAGGCCGACATGTTCATGGTCCTCGTCAACAGCAAGGGTGAGAGGCGCGAACGCACCCTGAACGCGTACGTGAAGCGCTACGGGAACAACAAGTCCAAGTCCATCGTCTTCTTCCGCTCGCCGGCCGATGTCAAGGGCACCAGCTTCCTCGTGTGGACGGACGAGAACAAGAAGGACCAGCAGTGGCTCTACCTGCCGGCGTTGCAGCGGGTGAGGCAGATCAGCGCGAGCGGCAAGGGCGAGAGCTTCATGGGCACCGAGTTCACCTTCTACGACATGGGGAGCCACGACATAGACGATTACACCTACACCCTGCTGAGGGAGGAGCCCTTCGGGGGTGAGGATTGTTACGTGATCGAGGCGTTACCGAAGAAAGTCGAGTTCTACTCCAAGGTCGTGATCTGGATACGCAAGGGCAACTTCGTTCCCGCCCGGGCCGACCTGTACGACCCGAAGGGCCAGTTCGAGAAGCAGGGGATCTTCAAGGACGTGAAGAACATCCAGGGGATCAACACCCCCACCCGCATCGAGATGCACAACAAGATCAACGGGCGCAGCACCATCATCGAGCTCAAGAACATCGTGTACGACTCGGGCCTCAAGGACGACCTGTTCACCGAGAGGTACATGACGAGGGGAGGGTGATCGGCGCATCCTCAGCCCGGGCTCCTGCCATGAGCACGAGAAACGAGACGTCGCTGAACGACCGGCCGGGGCCTCAGGCACGCATCCACCCGCGAGCCTCCTCGGGGAACGACGGTGGTCGTCGCTGGCGCGGCAGAGAGAGGGTGTGGGCACGAAGGGCACGCACCGGCGTCGAACCGTCCCCTGGCCGCCTGGCCGGAGGCCCGGAAGGAAAAGAACCTGGCTCGTCGTCCCTGATCCGTGGGTGCCTTCTCGTGGTCGTGTCGGCCGCCCTGGCCGCCTTTTGGCCATGGGCCCTCGCCTTGGCCGAACCGGCGCCCTTGGCGGGAAGCGAAGAGACGGTACGCGGTGCCGCTCCCGGCGACCTCGACCCCTTCGGCGCCTCAGGCTCAGGGTGTCTCGGGCCGTCCGGGACCATTGCCCGGGTTCCGCAAGGCCGTCTCTCGAATGACAGAAGAGGCCCTGCGGGCTCTCCTGCGCCGTTCGACGGGGTGGTCCCAGCCCTGCGTCGCAGCGAGACACCCGGGACGGATGCGCGGCCCGGCACCCTCGATAGCCTTGCATGCCCGGCCGACGATGTGCCGTTCGCCGCGCCGACGACGGATGTGCAGCCCGTACCCCTCGACAGTGTCGCATGGGCATCCGCGAGTCCAGCGCAAACGGCGCCTCTCGTACTCGCACAACAGGACACGCCCCGAGCGATGGGGCAGGCGCCGTCCCCACGCGGTGCGGATACAGCCGCAGGGCCGCAAGAGGGTGCGGGGGCCGCTGAGGGCGGTCAAGGGGATGCCTCACCGGGCGAACCCCCTGCGCAAGGGCCGACGGCTGGAGAGGCCGGGGGGGATGGAGGCCGGGAAAGGTCCGCCGGGCTCGAGGAAGGCGGCCGGGCAGGGGATGGAACCTCCGGGCAACCGGTGAACGCGCCTCCTCCGGGCGTCGCGGATGCAGCCTCCACGCAGGACAGTCCCACGGGAGACGCCCAGGCCCAAGAGGAAGGGCCCATGGCTGGTGAAGGGCAGGTCCGAGGGCCCGACGAGGGAGGTACGGGAGGGGATTCAGGCGGGCAAGGTCCAACGGGGACAGCCGAGGTCGGGGAGGAGACCGAACCCCCCTCGCAGGACGCCCCGGGGGAAGAGAGCGGGTGCTCGACAAGCGGGTACATGGAGGTCAGGGGCGTCTCTGCATTGAGAAAGGAAAGTCCCGACGAGGACCCATCCTGGGAGCTCGGTCTCCAGGTCGAGGGGAAGACAGCGCCGTGGAACGCGTACAAGGTCTCGCTCGTGTCGGTCCAGGACGGCAAGGTCATCGAGCCGAGCCACGGCGGCGCCTTCCATGCCTTCAACCGCGTCTACCAGGACATGACCCCCTACATCGACATAGACGAGGCATACCTCGACGTCTACACGGGCCGGGTGGACATCAGGCTCGGGATCCAGAAGTTCGCCTGGGGGAGGCTCGACGAGATCAATCCCACCGACAACCTCAACCCCGAGGATCTCACGGAAGGCGGGACGAACGACGAGGTGGACCGCAAGATCGGCGTGCCCGCGCTCAAGGTGAACGCCTACTCGGACGCGGCGAACGTCGAGGTGGCCTTCGTGCCCTTCTATGTGCCGTACCGGTTGCCGGACCGCGAGGAACGGTGGTTCCCCAGGGTGCTCGTGCCCCCCGAGAGCGTGGACGCCGGGGCAACCGTGGGCAGGGTCCCCGTGCGGACGTATTACCGTGACATAGACCTCCCGCCAAGGACCATGCGGAACGCCGAGGCAGGTATCAGGGTCTCCAGGCTCGTCAGCGGCTGGGACCTCTCGGCCAGCTACTTCACCGGGTTCGATCCCATGCCCCTGACCGAATCCGTGGTGGACGTGGACGTGACCCTCGTCAACCCCCTCTCGCTCGAGTACACCGCGGCCTCGAGGGTCACCCTCATGCCGGCCCTCCACCGGATCCACGTCTTCGGGTTCGACTTCACGGGCACGCTGGGAGACTTCACGCTCCGGGGCGAATACGCATACTTCCACGGCAAGCGGTACAACCGCAGGCTCGAAAGCGTGCTCGACGAGCTCGTCACGAGGGAGACGATCGACGACATGTACTCGGACTTCCTCGTGGATTACTTCGCGTCCGGCGGGAGGACGACCTCGAAGAGCTTCAGGCTCGATGCCGAGGCCGTCTCCAAGATGGACTCCATGAAATACGGCTTCGGCGTCGACTACATCCACGGCGACACGAGCCTGAGCGTACAGCTGATACAGGAGTTCGTGCCGGACCACGACAACGCGCGCCCCGTCTATTTCGTGAAGGACGGCTTCGACACCCTCTCGACCTTTCTCCTCAAGCAGTTCTTCCTCCAAAACACCCTGGAGCTCAACCTCAGGGTCGCCTACGATCTCGAGTTCCACGACCACCTGGTCAAGCCCTCGGCGAGGTATCACTTCACCGACAGGCTGCAGGGGACCGTGGGCGCGATAGTGATCGGCGGCGGCAGGAAAGACTCGCTCCTCGGGCAGTTCGGGATGAACGACCAGGTCTACGCGCAGCTTCGGTGCTCTTTCTGAGCCGCCCGGTCCTAAGCCTTTCACCGGCACGTTAACAGGCGGCCCCCTGTGATGCTTGTTGTCAGACAGCCCCCGCATCGGCGAGGACAGCCTGCCCGGTACGTTTCAGAACGTCTCCCTGTGATGCCTGCCCGGCGTGAATGCAGGCATGCCGAGGCGGGCAGGGTGCGCCACCCGGGACCGCGCCGCCCGGTGTGCCGGGGATACCCCGGCCTGATCACCCTGCCCGGGTTATCGTTCTTCCTCTCCCGGGTCTGCTCAGCTCGGTGTCCCGGGGATACCCAGGTATGCCTGCGTGAAGGATCGGCCGCGCCGGGAGAGGCGCGCCCGGAACGCCTGCTTCGGCTCCTGCATGGGGCGGGGACATGCCTCAGGCGCGTCTTCGAGGATGCCCATCGTGTGTGTCGCTTGAGAAGGACCGCCCCGTGAGGAAGAACACCATGCAGAACAGGGGCGCACAAAAGTCTTGCATGGGGACGAGATCTTTGTTATAAAAATAATGAAGCTTCATTACCAACGCAGGGGCACACTGGTATCGGGAGATACAGGGGAGCAGGTGACAGGACGGTCACTCTCTTCAGCCCTCCTGCCCGGCCGGGCAGGAGGGCGTCTTGTGCCTCCTTGAAATGAACCCGGCTTACCTTTGCGTCGGGGATCTCCGCAACCAGCCCAATCGCCGCAACGAGGTCTGGCGCCACTTTGACGAACCCGGCGGACCTTCGCGCCTGGGATTAAGGCATCCAGCCAAGCGCAGCGACAAGGTCGAGCGCGCCTCTCTTTGGTGCGCTCTTGAAGTGAGGGCGCAAGCGCCTAGCCGAGGGTCATGAGGTACGAGCGGAGGTTGGTCTTTGAGTTCTTGAGCCCCAGCTTGTCGCGGATGTTGTTCCGGTGGAACTCCACGGCCCGCTCGGAGATGCCGAGCACCTCTGCGATCTGCTTGGTGGACTTCCCGTCCTTGATGAGGTCCGCCACCTGGATCTCCGTGGGCGTCAGGTTGAGGTAGTGTGAAGAGAGCTTTTTCAGGAAAGGGGAGATGATGTCGTTCAGGTTCGATTCGAGGATCTCCACGTAGGTCTTCTGCTTCTCGTCCAGGTTGCCCATCTTGAGCTTCTCCACGTAGGGCAGCACGAGTTCCTTGATGTTCGCGAGCACCTTGTCCTCGAGTTCCTGCTTGTCCTGCTCCCCCCTCTTGAGGATGACCTTGAGCGCCGTGTTGGCCTCCTCGAGGTTCAGGGATTTCATCCGCAGCTCTTCTTCCTTCTGGAGCAGGCTCTGTTCCGCCTGCCTGCGCTCCTCGATCTCCCTCTTGAGCCTGATGTTCGCCCTGACGAGTTCCTCGGTCCGCTCCGCCACCCGCTGCTCGAGCCCCTCGTAGGCCTTCTGGAGCTTCTGCTCCGCCACGATGCGCTCGGTGATGTCCACGAAGGAGGCCATGAGGCAGATGGGCGTTCCGTCGTCGTTCTTGACCATGTTCGCGGCGAGCTGCACCACGATGAGCCTCCCGCTCTTCTTGCGCGCCGTGACCTCGCCGGTCCATGTGCCTTCCTCGATCACGGACTTCAGGATGCGCTCTGCGTCGCTCTCGTTCTCTGCGAACGATATGATCGAGCGCCCTATGACCTCGGAGGGGTCATTTCCCCCCCAGAGGTCGAGGAACGCACTGTTCACGTAGGTGATGGTGCCCGTGAGGTCGCCTATGACGATGCCGTTGATGGAGGACGCGATGGCGAAGTCCTTGATCCTGAGCTCCTCCTCCATGCGCTTTCGATCCGTGATGTCCACGAAGGAGTCCATCATGCACACGGGCTCGCCCTTGTCGTTCCTCACGAGGCTCGCCGAGAGGTGCACCGTGACGGGCGAGCCGTCCTTGCGGTAGCCCGAGACCTCCCCGGACCAGCTCCCCTCCTCGAGCACCAGGCGGTAGATCGTCAGGGCCTCTTCTTGCGACTGCGCGAGGGAAAGGACGGACGTGCCGATCACCTCCGAGGGATCCTCGGCCCCCCACATCCTGAGCGCCGCCTCGTTGACGTAGATGATGTTGCCCTCGAGGTCGCTGATGCCGATGCCGTTGATGGAGGAGGCGATGGCGAAGTCCTTGATCCTGAGCTCCTCCTCCATGCGCTTGCGCTCGGTGATGTCCACGAAGGAGTACATCATGCACACGGGCTCGCCCTTGTCGTTCCTCACGAGGCTCGCCGAGAGGTGCACCGTGACGGGCGAGCCGTCCTTGCGGCTGCCCGAGACCTCCCCGGAGAAGCTGCCGTGTTCGAGCACCGCCGTTATGACCGCCTGGGCTTCGTCCTTGGACGAGACGAGCGACATGATCGACGACCCGACGACCTCGCCGGGGTCGGATGCGCCCAACATCCTGAGCGCCGCCTCGTTGACGTAGGTGACAATGCCCTCGAGGTCGGTGATCCCGATGCCGTCGATGGAGGAGGCGATGGCGAAGTCCTTGATCCTGAGCTCCTCCTCCATGCGCTTTCGGTCCGTGATGTCCACGAAGGAGTCCATGCTGCAGACGGGCTCACCCTTCTCGTTCTTGACGAGGCTCACCGACAGGTGCACGGTGATGGGCGACCCGTCCTTGCGGTAGCCCGAGACCTCCCCCGACCAGCTGCCGTTTTCGAGCACCGACCGGTAGATCTCCATGGCCTCCTCCTGGGACCTCGCAAAGGAGAAGGCCGACCGGCCGATGACCTCCGAGGGGTCCTCGGCGCCCCACATCCTGAGGGCCGCCTCGTTGACGTAGATGACGTTGCCCTCGAGGTCCGTGATCCCGATGCCGTCGATGGAGGACGCGATGGCGAGGTCCTTGATCCTCAGTTCCTCTTCCATGCGCTTGCGTTCCGTGATGTCCAGGAACGAGTCCATGGTGCAGATGGGCTCACCCCTCTCGTTCTTCACCAGGCTCGCGGTGAGGTGCACGGTGATGAGGGACCCGTCCTTCCTCCTGCCGGAGATCTCGCCCGACCAGCCGCCCTTCTCCATGAACTCGGAGAAGACCCTGATGGCCTCCTCCTGGGACTCGGCGAACTCCAGGGCGGACCGGCCGACGACCTCCGAGGGGTCGTCGGCGCCCCACATCTTGAGCGCCGCCTCGTTGACATAGAGGATGTTGCCCTCGAGGTCGCCGATGCCGATGCCGTTGAGAGAGGAGGCGATCGCGCACTCCTTGATCCTCAGCTCGTTCTCGATCCTCTTGTGCTCCGTCACATCGATGAAGGAGCACATGAGGTGGGCCGGCTCCCCATGCTCGTCTTTCACCAGGCTCGCCGTGAGGTGCACCGTGATGGGCGCTCCGCTCATGGTCCTCCCGGTTATCTCGCCGGACCAGCTGCCTTTCTCGAGCACGATCGAGAGGATCTCTCTTGCCTCCTGTTCGGACTCGGCGAACACGGTCACGTGCCTGCCCATGATCTCCGAGGGGTCTTTGGCGCCCCACATGTCGAGGGCGGCCTTGTTCACGTAGGTGATGGTGCCGGAGGGGTCGCCTATGACGATGCCGTTGATGGAGGACGCGATCGCCGATTCCTTGACCCTGAGCTCCTCCTCCATGCGCTTGCGCTCCGTGATGTCGATGAAGGAGCACACGATGCAGACAGGCCTCCCCGCGTCGTCCTTCACGAGGCTCGCGGAGAGCAGCACGGTCACCGCCTCGCCGTTTTTCCTCCAGCCGGAGACCTCGCCCGACCACTCGCCCTTGACAAGCACCGTCTCGAGTATCCCGAGCGCCTCCTGCTCGGACTTGGCGAATATGGTCGCGCGCTTGCCGATGATGTCGGAGGGGTCGTCGGTACCGTATATGGAGAGCGCGGCCTTGTTCACGTAGGTGACGACGCCGTCCAAGTCGCCTATGGCCATCCCGTTGATGGACGAGGCGATGGCATAGTCCTTTATGTGGATGTCTTCGGCCGCACCACCGTGGGTCGTCAGGCCGTCGGACTCTGTACGGGCGGTTCTGTCCACGCCGTGCTCATCCATCGCCGTTCCTCCGCTTTGGGTCGTGTGTGCGCCTGCTGGCGGGATGTCCCATCGCAAGTCGGTGGGTCATGCGTGAGGTGCTTCTACCATACGAGGTCGCGGCTGGGCAACATGGTGCCAAAGGGGCTCTCGTCGCCGCGTCCGGCCCTCCTGGACGTGGGGCCTCATGGCCCCGGGAGCCGCTGCTCTTCTTCCACAGGGCGCCTCGGGCCTCGACGCACAGGGCGTCAGGGTCTCTGCGCGTCTCTGCGACTGCCTTCGACGGTAGGCCCCGGTCGAGATTCGCTGGGTGCGGCGGCAGGCCTCGCACCCGCACTGCATCCATACCCTTGAGAACGAGACCGAAAGGCATACTCAGGCCGTCGACGTCAGGCCCCCGGCCGTGCGAAAACCCGCATATGCATCAGAACGGGACCACGAAGCCCACCTGGATGTTCGTCACGTAGACCTCTTTGTACACGCCCACCCTCACCGGGTCCTCGTAGCTCCACTGGGAGAGGTCGGAGCCGGGGTACCAGTCCGGATTGGGCCTGGTGAACGAGACCTCCAGCACCGGGTCGAAGGCCTTCAGGTCGTACAGGGTGGTGGTCGCCTCCGCCACGAACGTGAGCCTGCCGTACACCGGCATGCTCATGCCCGCGCCCAGGTTCACCAGCAGCCCCGTGACGGATTGCGAGCGGTTGATCGCCACGCGGTACTCGGGGCCCTGGAAGTACTTCTCCTTGACGGCCTTGCTGTCGCAGTCCCTCACCGCGGTGCAGAAGCCGAGGCCGCCGGTTACGTACGCGTTGAACTTCGGGCTCTGCTTGACCTGGTAGACTGCGTTCAGTGACACGGGGAAGAGGTAGAGGTCGGTGTGGACGTCGATGCGCTCGAGCGACTCGGAGCTCGTTACCACGGCCTCTGCCTCGGCGTGGTAGCTGATGCCGAGGTTCTCGTCCGGCAGCTCCTCGGGGGTGATGACCACGCCGGGCTCCTTCACGTAGCCCGGGTAATACTCCTCGGCCGCCACGAGGATGGACTGCCTGTCACCCTTGATGGACCAGTCCCCGCTCAACACGCCCACCCCGA
>ERZ795045.2700-NODE-2700-length-16925-cov-5.216183_pt1 | contig 16925 bp, 14 predicted proteins | sample MGYA00375129_ERZ795045 | MGnify/ENA primary metagenome ERZ795045 (study PRJEB30174, sample SAMN05720166) | activated sludge metagenome | isolation source: anaerobic digester from wastewater treatment plant | place: Japan | collected 2015-05-15 ... | reverse complement strand
GGCCCGTTCTGTATCCTCAAGGGCCTGGCCTCCGGTCCCCACCTCGATCCCGATCAGACAGCCTGGAAAAAGGTGAAGCCAGGGGAAGGGAAAAACCCTGCCCCCGGCCTTATGCCATGCCCCGCAGGCAGGAGAAAGCCCCGCCTATCCCAAGCAACCGGGTCTCCGGAAAGGTCGCTTTCAACCCCGGGATCCGAGCAATCACCCCCGGCGTTCGCGGGAGATGTACGGGCGGGGAGGATATGCTGAAATTCTGATTGACAAATATATCATATATAAATATCATCTCTCGTAGAGAATTCAGGGGGATGAAATAGTAATCCCACAACATCTTCAGAGTAGAGGTACACGACGATGAGAGAGACACTGAAAGAGGCAGTGGAGAGGATTCGGCCGGCACTGGAACAGGTGGTACCCCCCCACGAACGACTCCGTCACCTTCAGGAACTTCCCAAGGGGGAGGCTCTTCTGCGCCACGCGGGCCAGGGGAATCCGGGACGTCCGGACCTGATCAGAGTACTGACGAAAATATACAACCTACTGAATCTTCAACTGGGGCAAATCTGCCAGGAACTGGGGTATCCAACACATCAGTCGAAGTGGAGGGACAGCCGCCCACTGGACATCCTGGCGAGGGTGTGGGAGGGAATCGAAATGACGAACTGGTACCAGTGGCAACTGGGACAAATGTTGAGCGAACAGAACCATCCGTGGGTCAACATAATTACGACCTCCGACAATCCCCAGCCATCTCTCTTTCCCGAGCTCGAAGAATAGAAATCAACGAACGGGCCAAGGCGATCCTTGTCCGCAAGGCCAATGCCCCGGAAACGCTGACTGAAGAAGAGAAAGATATCCTATGGCAGTATACGGGCGCGGGGGGTACGCACCGCTTGGCTATTGCTCCCGTTGCCAGAACCCCGTGGAATCCCAGGTGTATGACGCCCTGCTTCCACCACTGGCCACCGCCTCCCCCTTGGACCGCAGCCGCGGCCGCCCGGCCTTGAAACGAATCTTCGACGAAGCGTTCGAAGGCATCCTGGTCACCGATTTCTGGGCGGCCTACGACGCCATCCTCGGCGGGGAGCATCAGTGTTGCCTGTTTCACTTGCTCAATGAGCTGATCAAGGTGAACCAGCACAATACCTCCGTGGAGTGGCAGACGTTCGCCCGGAAAGCGAGGCGGCTGTTCCGGGACGCCCTGCGCTTGCGCAAACGCGCGGATTTCACGCCGGAGCGCTATGCTTCGCGCATCCAGCAGCTGTACAAACGCTTGCTCGATTTGGCGCTGACGCCCTATACCGACCCGGATGCGCGCCGCCTGGCCGCGTGGCTGGAAAAATACCGGGACGAGATCTTCACGTTTAAGAGCCATCCGGAAGTCCCCGCGACCAACAACCACGGGGAGCGCGAGGTCCGGTCGGCGGTGATCTGGCGCAAAGTGATGCAAGGCAACCGCAGCAATCGCGGCGCGGGGACGTAAGGGGTGTTGATGAGGAATGTGCCGCCTGAGGCGGTGGGCGCAGCCGTGCAGAACGCTGGGACCACTGCGCGAAGAGACGCATCCGTACCTGGTAGGCCATGAAGCGCGAGTACGTGTCCCCCCATTACACCACCGACTAACAGGGACTGAGGGTGGTGAAGTTGGAGAAGGACGGGTGTTATTGATACGTAATTTTTTATTGACATGGGTTGGTTCTCATAGTATGGTTGATGTGTTGTATGTTCGATAGTAGCTATTGGAAGCAAAATATGCTATTGTAAAGCAAAGGTGGACTTGGTAATTTGCCGTCTTTGGCTTTCTTGATGGGTGTGGATGGGGAAGAAAAAATAGGTTTTAGTTTTTAGAAAGGCAGATGTAAAAATTATTATAATTACTGTTCTGTTTCTACCGTGGCATTTAAATTTCGTAGCCAAATTGCTTCATGAGTAGGGGCACATAATCCACTGTAGGCTTGCCTGAGTGGGAACATAATGAAACTCCTTTGTACGGCGGACATTCATATTGGACGACGCTCCACTAAAATACCCGCCGATCTAGACGGCAGGCGCTTCTCCTCGGCGATCGCATGGAACGCTATCGTCGATTTTGCCTTACGTGCGCGGGTTGACGCCCTTTTGCTGGCGGGCGACATCGTCGATCACGGCAATCGTTACTTCGAAGCGTATGGCCCCTTGGAAGCCGGTCTGAAGCGTTTGGCGGCTGAGAAAATCCATACCGTCGCGGTTGCGGGCAATCATGATCATGACGTGCTTTTTCGTCTGGAGAGCTATGTAGGAACAGAGTTCTTTCACCTTCTCGGCCAGAACAATCGTTGGGAAACTTTCACGCTACAACGAGATGAGATGGATATAGTCCGCATCGTTGGGTGGTCCTTTCCTTCAGCTCGCTTTCCAACAAACCCTCTGCCTTCTTTCCCCTCCAAACACCCAGGCGGTGTTCCTATTGTTGGCTTGATGCATGCCGACGTTGGACAAACGCAAAGTGTCTATGCTCCCGTTCTTGTGGATGAGTTGCAGCGCTTGCCGGTGTCCGCATGGGTGGTGGGGCATGTTCATGCATCAAACTGGACGCGGGCGGCAGGGAAACCCTCCATTCTTCTACCCGGTTCGCCGCAGGCGCTGGATCCTGGGGAACCGGGCCGGCATGGACCATGGTTGCTCCATATCTCTCCCGCTGGTGATGTGGAAGCCGAGCATGTCCCTCTCTCCCGCGTCCGTTATGAATCCCTTCCCGTTGATTTGTCCGATGTCCATGAAGAGGCGGATTGGGAGCCTTGCGTTCCGCAAGCCATACGTCAGTACATATCGGAGCATGAGAATGAATTGGGAGAAGCGGAGTTGTTGCTGTTCCGGGTGCTATTGCAAGGCCGTACTCGCCTGCATGGCCGACTGCCGGAATGGATTCGTTCTCTCCAGAATGATTTCAGAATCCATCAAAATCAGGCAGAGGCGCGCATCGAGCAGGTCCATCTGGAAACTCGGCCTGCTTTGGATTTAGCACTGACCGCTCGGGCTAACGATCCGCCTGGTATCCTTGCCCGCCTGTTGCTAGATCTTGAAAGCGATGAGCATTCTTCATCCTTCAACTTGCTCCATGAGGCGATGGAGCGCATAAGCCAGGTGTTCCGCCACAATGCATTTTCACCAATCGCCAATGAAGACGAGAAGCCTTCCATTGCTAACGCCCGCCGAACCTTGATTCGAGAAGGCTACCTGCTGCTCGACAGTCTCTTGGCGCAACAAGAGGGCAAGTCGCGATGAAGTTTTTCAAGCTGATCCTTCATCGAATGCCCGGCTTTGAGCAACAAGGCTTCACGTTGGATGAACTCAGCCCGGGAATCAATCTGGTGTACGGACCGAACGCCTCGGGCAAAAGCACCACCGCACGGGCGATTCAAGGATTGATCTGGCCGGACATCATCAAGCCGGAACGTCCTCGCCTTACGGGATGGATGGAGGTTCAGGGCGAGGAGTGGATGATTGACTTGGATGTGGATCACGTCGCCTACCAACGCAACGGCGTCGAGGCCGAGCCGCCCAGCGGTTTACCGAGTCCGGATGTGCGGCAACGATATTACCTGGCGTTGCACGAATTGATTCAGGATGAGAATCAATCTTTCGCCGAGCAAATTCTGCGGGAAGCGGCGGGCGGCTATGATGCGCGAGCCGCCATGGAATCCTTAGGGTATCAAGATAGGGTTGTGCGCCCCGCGAGCGTATTGCGGGAGCTTCAGGATACGATAAAGGCCGTTAAGCAAGCCCGCCAAACGCAGCAACGCCTGCGAGAAGAGGAAAATCAACTGCAGCAATTGAAAGAGGATCGCGACAAGGCTCGTGATGCCCGTGATCGCGCCGCATGGCTTCGAAAAGCGATTGCGTATCAGGAAGCATTGAATACGAGGCAGGAAGCCCAGGAGCGCTTCGATTCGTTTCCGCGTGGAATGGCGCATCTGGTTGGAGACGAATGGGAGCGCCTGGAGGAAATCCAAAATGAATTGGAGGTGCAGCAAGTAAAGAAACATGCGGCGGAACGCGCCATTGAGGAAGCGGAGGAACAAATCGAACAATGCCGCCTGCCCGAGGACGGCGTGCCCGATACATGCCTTCCAGAATTACGAACCCTTATCGAACGCCTTCGTGAACTTCAACGCGAAAGAGACCGTCTCCACCGCGAGATAAACAGCGCGATGAACCTGGAGGACGAGAATCGAAGACGAATCCAACCGGAGATTGATCCCCAGTTCCTGGAGCGTTTGGATGCGCAAGCCCTGGAAGCGTTCGAAGCGTTTTTCAAGGAGGCGGAGATTCATCGCGCGGAGCATCTCACCCGCCTGGAGTTGTACAATTGGTTGGGCGCCCTTGAATCTCCACCATTGCTGGAACAGACCAAGAAGGGCGTCGAACTCCTGGTGCGCTGGCTGAACGCCGCCGAAGGCAACGGCAGCCTACATTATCGTTGGTTTCTGTTTGGATCGCTGTTGGCCGGCGGTCTTCTTGCAGCCGGCGGAGTCCTGCTCGGTTTTGACGTCCCTATTCTGGATGCGCAAGAGCATATGCTGTTGCTGAACTCCGGTCTGATCCTGGCTGGAATCGCTCTTTTTGTGTGGATCTGGACATCGCATCCCAATCGGAAAAAGCGGAAGGAGTTGCAGGCTGAATTTGAAGCGTTGGAATTGGATCCTCCTCCCCGCTGGACTGTGAAGGAGGTAATGCAAGCCTCTGCACATTTGCAAAGCCGGCTGAGGGAGATGGAGGTCGAGCATGAAAAGACGCTGCGTTGGTCGCAGTTAGAAGGACAAATCCAGCAGTCCGAAGAACAAGTTGAACGCCTGAATGCTAAACGCCAGGAGCTCATTCAACGCTACGGCTTGGAGCTCATCCTTCCAAGGCAGGCGAGGGCTGAGGCGCATCTGCTTAACCTCATCGCCAACATCTTGAACTGGCAGAAAGCCCACGACGCGCGCCTGGCCAAGGAAGCGGAATTGCATACCATACAGAACCAGTTCGAAGCTTGCCGGGCAGACATCCGTCACGCTCTTTCTCCTTATTCGGACACTGTCGTCGAGACGCCGGAGGAGGCTAGCGCTGAAGAGGTGGTGTTAAACCTGAGGCGGGAGCGATTCATGGAGGCTTCGGCCTCTCGGCGCGCCGCGACGATTCGATTACAAGACAGCGAATCTGCATTGCAGCTTTTGCATGGTGATTACAACGCCCTCTTCGATAGGGTCGGGCTGCAACCCGGGGAGGATGCTCAGCTGCACGAGTATTGCCGGATACATGACGACTACCTTGACGCCAAAAAGAGTCTCACAGAAGCGGAGCTGTTTGAACGCCAAGCCTTTGATGCGCTCGAATCCCATCCCGATCTGCGCGAGAGAGAGTTGGATGACCTTCAGCGTGAGTTGGAACAGCAGGATTTAATGGCCGAAACCCTCGAGGAGTTGAATCAGCGCATCGGCGGAATAGAGAGAGCGATTCGTGAAAGCAAAGAGAAGGACGATCTCGAAGAAGCAATGGCAAAAGAAGAAGAAGCGCGCGACCAATTGCGGAAGGAGCGCGAGAAGAACTACGCTTCCTTATTAGGAGCGCTTCTGGTTTCGGAAATCGAGAAAGCCAATCGGAAAGAAAACCTTCCTCAAGTCTTTCATCACGCCAGGAAGATTTTCACTCAGATTACGCAGGGGCGCTATCGATTGGACCTTGATCAGCAAACGCCGTCCTCGTTTCGCGCTTATGATACCGCTTTGGAGAGAGGACAGTCCTTGGAGGAATTATCGAGCGGGACGAGGCTACAGATCATGTTGGCAGTGCGGATCGCTTTTGTGGAACGGCAGGAAGGCGGCATGGCGTTGCCACTGCTTATGGACGAAATACTCGCCAATAGCGATGAAAGCCGCGCGCGGATAATCATTGATTCCGCTATTGAACTTGCGCGAGCGGGCCGCCAGATTTTTTACTTTACCGCGCAGCATGACGAAGCGGCTAAATGGGACGCAGCGCTGAAAAACACCAACCTCCCTTATAAAATAATCGATCTTGCGGTGGTTCGAGATTTCAGCGAGGCCGATCGACTCAATTTAGCCAATCTTCCCGAGATACCTCGCTACCAGCATCCCGCTCCGCAAGGATGCACACATGAGGAGTATGGCGAGCTACTGGGGATTCAGTGGTTTGATCTCTTTGGGCCATTGGGCGGCGCGCATATTTGGCATTTTATCGATTCTCCGGAGATTCTATATCGTTTGTTGGAGAGAGGCATCAACCGTTGGGGGCAGTTGCAGAATCTGGTGGAGCAATATGTCAGCCAAGTTGTTGATGAGAATCCGCAGGTTTACCAACGAGCGATGGCCGTGGCTTTCGTATTGGAGACGCTGGCTCGATGTTGGAAGGTTGGCCGAGGCAGGCCGGTCGATCGCAGTGCCTTGATGGATTCGGGCGCGGTCACAGATGCGTTTTTGAATAAAGCGTGCCAATTAGCTGAACAATGTAACGGGGATGCGAAGAAACTGATTCGGAGGATTCAGGAAGGAGACATTACTCATTTCCGTCGAAATCAATGCGATAGGTTGGAACTGTATCTTAAAGAAAATGGCTATCTGGATGAAAGACCAATACAGAGTTTTGAGGAAATAAGAACTCAAGTGCTTGTTGCATTCGAAAGGTCACAACATCGAGGCCTTCTCTCCAACGAAACGGTGGAAACTATTCTCGCTAGAACATACGCCCAGCAGACTCGACCAACACAGGATGCCAACCCTCTGTGCCAAGATACCTTGAGACAGCTCCCACCGAGAAATTAAAGTGTCGAGGGCGGGGAGATATGCGTAATGAGACCAGAGAAAAGAAGCAGAGTAAATCCAGAAGATCCATCCCGTTGGGCCGGAGTTCAGTTGGAGAATCAGGGATTGGAGCAGAAGCATACGAACGGTAATGGCGAGATTCCGTCAACGCCCAATCGAGCCGTGAGACGTGGGGATTCCACCCCACCGGATCCCGAAGTCCAGGAGAAACCCCTACGGCGGCGTTTTTCGGCATCCTATAAGGCGCGGATTGTGAGGGCAGCGGAGGCCTGCACGGAGAAAGGCCAGATCGCGGCATTGCTCCGCCGGGAGGGCTTATATTCCTCGTAACAGTGTGAATGGCGGAAGAAATACCAACAGGGAGCGCTGACGGCATTGCATGACGATTCGCGAGGCCGCAAGAAAGTGAAACCCCTGCAAGAAGAGAACGAGAGGCTGCAACGGCGGGTGGCGCGCTTGGAGTACCGGTTGCAGCAAGCCGAAACCATCATCGAGGTGCAAAAAAAATGCCGCAATCTTGGGGAGTCCTCCAAGCGAGCCGGAGAGCGACACGGAGGACTGATGGAAGCGGCCCAAGAGTTGATCGAGGTCACCGGGGTATCGTGGGCTTGTCGGAGTTTGGGAATCGGCCGGGTTTCGTTCTACCGGTTTTTGTCCCCCCTGGCCGATTCTCCCGCTCCGAGAAAAGAATACCGGCCGGCCCGTTCGCTGTCGGTGAGCGAGCGCCAACAGGTATTGGAGGTCTTGCACGCGGATCGATTTGTGGATCAGCCGCCGGGCGAAGTCTATGCCGCCCTGCTGGACGAAGAGGTCTATCTCTGTTCGGTGCGCACCATGTACCGCATTCTGGAGGCGGAAGGGGAAGTGCGGGAGCGGCGCGATCAAGCCCGGCATCCGCACTACGCCAAACCGGAATTGCTGGCCACCCAACCCAATCAGTTGTGGTCATGGGATATTACCAAGTTGTGGGGACCGGCCCAATGGACATATTACTACTTGTACGTCATTCTGGATGTGTTCAGCCGCTACGTGGTGGGTTGGATGGTGGCGCACCGGTAGACGGCGGAACTGGCCAAGCGGCTGATCCGGCGGCCTTGGAGGGGGTGGAGCCCTTTGAGTTGGGGGATTGGAAGAGTGCGGTCGAGGGATCGCGGATCACCCTGATTGGATGGGACCGGAGATTGGAGGCCATGGTGGCGGTTCCCGCGGTGGTGAGCGGCCGCGGGATCGCGGCGGAGGAGGCCCGGCGGGAGTATATCGAGTTCGAGGGGCCGAGCCAGTTGGGGTATTCGGGCGGGCCGGTGCCGGACGCGGCGGGGCGGGTGGTGGCCATCGTGGCCGAGGCGGTGCCGCTGGGGGAGGGGAGGATGTTGAATATCGCGTATGAGGTGATAATAAATTAATGTCCGATCTTTCATATTTTGAAAAAAAAAGTCTAGAACAACTCTTCAGAATGGAGTGTGGTTATGTTTTGGATTTTTCAGATCGAACATTTAGAGAATTTATATTGGAAAAGACAGGTATATATATTGATGACTTAAAGTACAAGAAAAATGGTACATCAAAAGCTAATCGGCTTCGCACGTTCTGGGAAATCGAACCAAATCACATTGTTTCTGTACTTCTAGGAGAACTCATACTACATGTTATTGACAAAGGAGAAAAACCAGAAGAAAAGGAACTAATTGAAAAATGCCAACGCATTGTTCAACGATTAGCGGAGAGTGCCCCAGTACCCGAGATTGAAGTAATACAACCTAACACGGCGGAAAGAGATTTTGCCATATTGGCAAAATCCGTAAAGGATGCTATAGAAAAGAATGAACCAGAAACGGGTATAGACCGCTTACATACATACCTCATGAAATTCTTACGTGCACTTTGCCAGAAGCATGGAGTAGCAGTTGATAAACAAAAACCGCTACATAGTCTTGCAGGTGAGTATTTGAAGTGTCTTAAAAAGAAGGGTTTAATTGAATCCGAAATGACTGAACTCATCATGAAATCTAGTATTTCCATTTTGGATGCCTATAACCGTGTACGAAACAATCAAAGTTTAGCACATGATAATAGGCTATTGAATTATAATGAAAGTTTATTAATCTATAACCAAATCACAAGCATCATAAAGTTTATTCAGAAAATCGAAAATATTGGTACAAAAATCGTTACCCAAGAAGGGGATAGTTTGTTTTAATAGTTGCTTGAAGAAACAGATACTATTTAAACTTAATATGAAATATTTAGGATTAAGAATAACATGTGCCATTCATGTATAGGATAGTAAGGAAATCATAAATTAATCGTAGCAGGTCACTCTTCTGAAGTGATGACCGGCGGGAAAGGCGGCAGGTGCCCGGTGCGGACGTATTCCCGCAGGGGCGAAACGAGAGTCGCGATGGGATTGTAGCCGCGCCGTTTCAAGGTGCGGAAAATACTCATCAAAACCCCTTGGGTCAACGCGCCCTCGTTGCTGCGGTTGCCGTACATGATCTTGCACATTTGCAAAGCCGAGCGGATCTCGTGCTAATCCAGGTTGTTGTTCTGTGGTAATTCGAGATGATCCAAGAACATCTCAAAAAACTCCAAGGCCTTCACAAACAAGGCCACCTTCCGTAACCGCCCGGCCTCCTGCACCACGGCCTAGCCAAAGTCCACCTGCGCTTCGCCGGGCGGATGCGCCAGCGGGAAATACACCCCCCGATTCACCTGCTGCCAATTCCGCACCGCCTCCTTGATCTGGGTATATCCCCCGCTATACCCCTCGGCCCGAATTCTCTCGAAGATCTTCTTGGCGGTATGCCGCTGTTTCTGGGGTAACTTGGATTCCCGATCGGTTTGCAGAATTTCGTGAAGGCGAGGGAGATAGGGCCCCAGTTTGGGTTTGGGACGGGGGGATTGCATTCGGTATCCTGGCGGTTCGGGATGCGTCAGGATCTTTTCCAACGTCTTCCAGTGCATCCCGGTCTCTTCTAGGATTTGGCTCTTCTTCTCGCCTTGGCGGATGCGCAAGCGGATCTGGGTCCATCGGTTCATGTCGTGATACACCTCGTTTCCCTCCCTGAAAGTTTGTTTCTTTCGGGTTTCGGAAGAATGGACCGCACTTTTTAACCGCCCTCGCCTCACCGCCCTCCTCCGCACTTTTCAACCGCCATTTACATAGGTCATTGTCACCTTGCATTCATAAAGCGTCTCGACGTAATTCAGCAATTTTATAGGCATCCCATGTCTTTTTCATGATTGGCATGAGACGCGAACGAGCAGCAATGATTTCTTGGCTCAACTGTTTCAATAAGGCTGGACCTTGTTGCAATGTTGTAAGCAAGACTTGACGGCGTGCCTCTAGTTCTCGGGTGAGAGCAGTGGTTTCTCGTGGATCAACGGGCTCACTCGGATTGAACCGGAAATTCCTTTCGTGATCCAGTCGCCACTGAACAAGTCCAGATGTCAGAGATTCACCAAAGCCTGGTATCTGTATAATCTTTTGGTAATCTACATCTGCTGCAGTTTCAATGCCATATGATGCAAGCATTGATGTCCGCTCGGGACCAATCAAACGTATCTTGGCCCGATCAATACGAAAGCGATCAAGATAGCGTTGACGCTGTTGGCTTTCTCGTTGGGCTTCGAGCTTCGCTAAGCGGCGGCGGTGTTCATTCGGTAAATCGACAAGTTCGGTTCGTGCCTTCTCTAAACTCTTCAGCCTTTCTACGAAGGTATTACGGGATGCCTCGCTTTGCCACCGAGCAAGAGCATTTTGCCAATCGGTATTTGCTGCGGAGTAGGCCCTTTCAGCGGCAGATCGCTCCTCTGGCGATACCTTTGGCCACACAGCGAAGGCAAGGCCATAGGCAATAAGCGCTCCTACCAATCCGCCGTCCTTTGCCAGAGAGTTACAGGCGAAAACCCCGCAGCAAACAAGAGCAATGCTTAAGACTTTGCGAAAACCCTTTAGAGTGGTATCAGGCAGATCAATTCCAGTCGGTGGTTTCCAGGGGTGTTCGGACGGAAGTACTGGATCAGTGCCTGGGTCACGAACCATAGTGATCGTCTGCCACAGTGTGCCGACATCAATGGTTCCCGTCAGATCGGTAGGAAAGATCCGCTGTCCAAACAAGCGAACCGCTGTTTGTGCTTCGATGGCACACCACGGGCAAGATCCAATCTCTGCGGGATATTGGTGCCAGCTCGCTACAGAGCAGGTTCGAAGACTGGCTTTCAGTTTTTCTAGGGCCGTTATCCATTTCCTGGGATCCGGTCGCTCACCATTGATCCCGGGTTGTTTGAATGCCAGCACGAAGTTCGCAGCAATGGACACACCCATTGTTTCAAGGGGAATTGTCCCAGGTGGTCGTTCCATACCATGCACCGCGCGGTCAGGCCCATAGGCGAAGCGGCATTCAGCGATGGCCCGCTCGATCGGCATATCCCCGGGACCGGAATACCTGCCCGCGAAAGGGTGCCTCCCCATATAGAGGAGATGAAACAACAAAACTGCGAGACCGAATCGGTCATGGTTCGGCGTGCGAATCAACCCTCTTAAGGGGCGGCTGTGGAGTTCTGGTGCGGTAAACAGCGGTACCCCGACATCGCATGTGTATACCTGAGTTCCCGTTCCGATCTGGAACGAATCGCAGTCAATGAGCATCACTTTTCCATCGGGTCCAACCAAAACATTTCCATGGTTGACATCTCCGATAACGTGACCATGATCGTGAACGACCGCAAACGCTCTTGCGATATTAGCGCCAACGTGACATAAAAAACGGAAATCCCCTTCTGGGAATGCTTCTGCCCGGCTTTTGGGGCTATAGAGTTCATGAATGTCACGGCGCGCGACAACACGTGGCATCATAAAACCACGGACAGCGCCCCTTCCATCTGTCAGCAGATCCACCGGCCATGCTGCAATCCGAAGCAGTGCCGGACTGGCGGCTTCCGCCATCACCACCAGTTTTTGAATCTTCCGTTGATCCGGAGGGGTGGTGTAGATCTTAGCAACTCGTTCACTTTGACCTTCAATCGCAAAGACAGTGCCTTCGCCGCCCCGGCCTAGTTCCTGGCCGAGACGAACCCCCATTCTTGCTCGCATCAGCGTAAACTGCATCATTGAGACGGCTCATCTTTCCGGCGTGTAGCGAGTATCAGGGATACATCGTCGTCGGTTCGAGATACGACCCGCTCGGAGGACAGAAATTTTTCTAGAGAGACCGAAAGCGCATCGATCTTTGCATCTCCAGTTGCCTTTAAAAGGGGCTGAAACATGCCATTAAAAAACGGATCATAGACCGTGCTGCTCGCATAGTTTAAGGCTAGTGATTCCAGACCGTCGCTCATCAGTGCAACATCCGTTATAGCACTTGAGAAGCCTTCGATTTCCAGGCGCTGAATTGCATCGTCATCCGTCAGAAAATTCGTAGTGTTGGCGTATTCCCCTCGCTGCGGCCAAAACACCCAGTCCCACTCGTCTCTACCTTCGCCCACCACAATAACACCATCGCCGATCTGCAAAGCACCGCCCCCGGCAGGAGTAAGAACAATTCCCAGAAGCGTCGAAGCGTAGCTTCGCACTTTCATCCTTTTCAGCTCGGCCTCGACGGTGATTGCCGTACGCGCCGAGACCGCAGCCTCGCGCAGAAGACTATTGAAGTCTGTAACTTTGTCTTCTAGGCCGCATTTCAGATGTGCAATGAAGGAAACAACGGCAATCTCTGCGCCTCGTTCGGCCATGGAGGCTGAACCAGCACCGTCCGCAATAGCAGCCACCAATACGTCACCTGTCAGCACCTCACATGCAAAGATGTCCTGACAGGGTAGGTTAGCCCTGCGGTGGGATGTTCCGATCGCTCGAGCAACCACAAATCGCCACATAGAGGCTTTAGTCCGCTACCGCCCAGCCATTTGGCGCGGTTGGGTTTACTAAAGGAACAGCATCACCGGGGTTTGACCTTGAAATGCTGCCAAGCGAGTTGGAGAGCCACACGAACAGTTCCCGAAATGAAAGCCCACGAAGCTTTAACGGTTGCCGAACTGCTATTTGCGATAGTCGATTGATGTCCGCCCCTTCCACACCAACGGCATAGAACATTAACGACTTTGAGGCTTCGCCCTTGCGAATAGCCTCCGCCGCGGCGCTCACATCATCCGTAGGAGCACCGTCCGTTATCAGGAACAGCCAAGGACGATAGTAACCAATACCGTTGGCTCTATAGACAGCCTTTCTCTCGGTCACCAGTGAAATTGCATTCATGATGGCGGCTCCCATGGGCGTATCACCATTGGCTGAGAGATATGGTGCCTGAAAAGCATCCGCCGTCACGAAATGCTGAAGAGTTTGCACCGGGCCGAAGGTGATTATTGCGATTTCGACACGCTTGGCAGCCATGGCATCCGAGCGGAGCTCCTCGGCGAAAGTCTGAAGTCCGCTGTTCAATTCAGCAATCTTCGCCCCGCTCATAGATCCCGAAGTATCAAGTAGAAGAGCGCAAGGGCATCGGGGTTCCGGATTCTCAGCGAACCCAACGTTGGAAAAAGGTACCTGGTCCAGTTCGGGCATCAACGTGACTCCTTCTTTTGCGATATTATTTCATCTAATTCTAACAGAATAAATATTGTATTAAAGAGCCCTTTATGGTATTGTCTTTTAAATCCGGCCACCATACAGGGCAGTGGAGCTATTGTAACAAGTCACCCATCTGAAGGAAAACCGCTCCCCAATCCCCTCTTTTCCTTGAAGATTTCTGCCCCGCAAAAAAAATAAATTACACCGAGCGTTACTTCGGGGCCGGTTTCGAAGTTTAAATGAACATGGACAAGAACCGGCCCGCCATCGTCGAGCCAATTCTCACCGAATTGCTCCACTCCGGCCCCGCGCTCGGAGAAGCGCAAGTTCGCTTTCTCGTCCATCGGCCACCGCCTGCTGGGGCTGACCGCCTATTGGCATTACGCGTTGGGGATGACCCTCGCGCAAATCCTCGAGACTCTCAACTATCATCTGCGCTTCCCCTGGTCGAAAGGCGGCATGATCCGGCAATGGCGCGCGCTGCGCCAGATCCTGCTCCTCTGGTACGAAACCCTGATCGCCGAGATCCGGCACGCGGACGAGACCGGATGGCGGGTGAACGGGGTGACCCACTGGTTGTGGTGCTTCACCACCGAAACGGTCACCGTCTATTTCGTGGACCGCAGCCGCGGCAGCCTGGCCGTGCGGCGCATGGCCAAGCTGCTGAAGAAATACCGGGATGAGCTCTTCACGTTTCTGGATCATCCGGAGGTCCCCGCGACCAACAACCACGGGGAGCGGGAGGTCCGCTTCGCGGTGCTGTTCCGCAAAATCATAAACGGCACCCGCAGCGACCAAGGCGCGTTGACCCAAGGGGTTTTGATGACCGTTTTCCGCACCTTGAAACGGCGCGGCTACAATCCCATCGCGACTCTCGTGGCCGCCCGGCGCGAATATGTCCGCACGGGGCATCTGCCGCCTTTCCCACCGGTCATCACTTCAGAAGAGTGACCTGTTACAAACTATAAACAATCGTCTAACGTGGTCTTCAAAAGAATCTTTACCGCCGCCCAACACGTGCATGAAAACGGGCACACAAATGGCGACAATACGCTCGCTTTTTTTGCCCGGTTATACACCTTTCTAAATAACCGACGAGAATATCCTAATGATCCGGTTCCCCCAACACTGTTTCATTCTGCTCCCCGGCGGAATCGTCCATAGCGGTTAGAAATCAGATCGAAGAGCGGACAAGCCTATTGACAGAAACAATAAATTTCATATGATATAAAATTAATAATGAAATTTATGATGATTGCTCTAGATCAAGGTCCGTAATTTTTCTCTGGTACGAATCGATCTATCAATCGACAGACTGTCAGAATGATATCGGGAAGGATGGGAAATGATGGCAACTTCACAAAATCAAATACGTGAAGGCTGTATCGTAACCGGCTCGCTCTTCAATGAACCCATGCGCGTGGAGACGGTGAGCGCCAGCGGTGATGGGACCTGGATCGTTGGTCTTGTAGGCATGCAAACCGAACGTTTCCGGAGAGTCTCGCTCTCTGCTCGTGATCTCGAAGAATTGACCATCCTGGATACCCGATTCACCTACGATGGAGAAAGCCGCCTGCTCCGCTTGGGGCTTCAAGCCTACTCGCTTGGAATAGCATGGGAATTCGATCCCTATTTCGGCCTCTCAATATCCCGTGTCGATCCGCTCCCGCATCAGCTCGAAGCGGTTTACGACTATCTCCTGAAACTGGCGCGGGTACGATTCCTCCTGGCCGACGATGCCGGGGCTGGCAAGACGATCATGGCGGGGCTCCTCATCCGGGAACTTCAACTGCGGGGACTCGCCGAGAGGATTCTCGTAGTCTGCCCGGCCAATCTTTCCTTTCAATGGCAGCGGGAGCTGAAAGAGAAATTTGATGAAAAGTTCCTCGTTCTGAAGGGCGGCGACATCCGGGATCAATTCGGCGTCAATCAGTGGTTGGAGCAAAAGAAAGTCATCACATCGCTCGACCTGGCCAAGCGAACCGAAATTTTACCCGGTTTGAGGCAAGTCCAGTGGGACCTCATCATTGTAGATGAAGCTCACCGCATGTCATGGTCCCCGCCAGCCCGTAAGACTGCCCGTTATGCCCTCGGCGAACTCTTGCGAGACACTGCGGACCACATCCTTTTGTTGACAGCGACACCCCACAAGGGTGATCCAACCAATTTCACGCTCTTCCTGCAACTGCTTGACTCAGACGCTTACGCGGATGTCCGCTCCATCCACGAGGCCATGGAGCGCCACCGGGCGCCCTTCTACCTGCGCCGTACCAAGGAGGCCATGGTCTACTTCCCGGAACGAAGACCAGACGGCACGTGGGCGGCCGAGAAGATATTCACCAAGCGAATCCCGCATACCGTTGAATTTCAGATCGATGGGGCGGAGTTCGATCTCTATCGGGAGATCACGCGATTCGTAAAGCGGCAAAGTGCCAAGGCCGCCGCCCAGGGGGACGATCCCCGCGCCCGGGCGGTTGGATTTCTGATGTCTCTTTATCAGCGCCGGCTGGCCTCCAGCACCTACGCCATGCGGCACAGCCTGGAAAACCGCGCCCGCCGCTTGGAAGAAGGGCTGAAGAAAGCCCAGGCGTTGGCCCGGCAGGCTCCCCCGGACCTTCCCGATCCGGAAGAGATCGAAGAAATGGAGGAAACCGAACGGGACCGGCTCGAGGAGATGCTCGAAGCGATCACGCTTGCCGGGAACGCCGATCAGGTCCGCGAGGAAATAGCGGAACTTCGCCGGTTGGCGGAACAAGCCCAGGCCGTGGAATCTTCGAACGCGGAAGCCAAGTTATCGAAACTCCGGGACTTGTTGCACCAGGAAGGATTTTTCGATCACCCGGACCAGCGACTTCTCCTTTTCACCGAATTCAAGGACACACTGGACTATCTTCTCGAAAGACTGAAAGCCTGGGGCTTCAAGGCCGGTTGTATCCATGGTGGCATGAAACCCGGCTCGCGTGACGAGCCCGGCACGCGGCTCTACTCGGAGCAGCAATTCCGCGAGGGGGCGATCCAGGTGCTTGTGGCCACTGAGGCCGCGGGGGAAGGCATCAATCTCCAGGTGTGTAATATCCTCTTCAATTACGACATCCCTTGGAATCCGAACCGCCTCGAGCAGCGCATGGGCAGAATCCATCGCTACGGGCAGCGGAAGGATTGTTTGATTTTCAATTTTGTTGCAGTAAACACGATCGAAGGCAAGGTTCTCCAAAGGTTGTTGGAGAAACTCCAGGAAATTCGGAATGCCTTGGACGATGACGCCGTCTTCAATGTCGTAGGGGAAATTCTACCCGCTGCCCATGTCGAACGGGTGCTCAGGGACTACTATTCGGGAAAATTAGGGGATGCCGACCTTGAGGAACGGATGCTCGAAAATGTAGAAGAAGAACGCTTCCGGTCCATTTGTCAGAACGCATTAGAGGGATTGGCCTCCAAGAAGCTCAACTTGGAGATGCTGATCGAGCGCCGGGCGCGGGCGCAGGAATGCCGCGTCGTGCCGGAGACCATCGCCCGCTTCATTCGCGAAGCAGCCGAATATGTCCCCCTTAAACTCAAGG
>ERZ795045.2698-NODE-2698-length-16929-cov-6.790210_pt1 | contig 16929 bp, 15 predicted proteins | sample MGYA00375129_ERZ795045 | MGnify/ENA primary metagenome ERZ795045 (study PRJEB30174, sample SAMN05720166) | activated sludge metagenome | isolation source: anaerobic digester from wastewater treatment plant | place: Japan | collected 2015-05-15 ... | reverse complement strand
GAGAAGGGGGCATCTCCCATCCGGAGAATGAATCGGGGAGATCCGCGCGGGGCGGCGCCCGCCAGCGAACGCCACATTGCGCGGGAGAGGGAGATGCCTGTGAACAGCGCACCGCGAGATCGCGCGATTATTCGCGACCTGGCAAAGCAGGTGGCCGAGATCGCTGCCCTGCCCGTGCAACAGGAGACGATCGCCCTATGGAAGGCGCTCAACGCCCGGAAGCCCATCCGGCCGATGGTGCGGATCGACCAGGTCTGCTGGCATGAGATGAACGTGGACGACGAGCTGACGCCCCGCTGCCAGGACAGCTTCTGCCGCAGCCTGGAGAGCCAGCTCCGCCGCACCCTCTACGCCTGGCGGCACATGCGCGGGGATATGGTCGTCGCTCCCTATGTCGAGCTCCCCAAGGCGATCCACAACACCGGCTTCGGGCTGGACGTGCAGGAGCGCCGCCTCGCAGCCGACCCTCGCAACACCGTCGTGAGCCACGCCTACTTTGATCAGCTGCAAACCCCGGACGATCTAGAGAAAATCCGAATGCCGGAGGTGTGGCACGACGAGGCTGCCACCGCCCGGACAGAAGAGCGCGCCCGCGAACTCCTCGATGGAATCCTGGACGTGCGCATGCAGGGCGCCTGCCCCGCCTACGCGCCGCTCGACCTGATCACCTGCTGGCGCGGCGCCGAGCCGCTCCTCTGGGATCTGGTGGACCGGCCCGAGTTCGTCCACGCCATCCTGCAGCGCGTCACCGAGGGGCAACTCCACTTCCTCGACCAACTCGAGGCGCAGGGGCTGCTGGGCCGGGATCAACAGACGATCCACTGCACCGGCGCGCACACCGATGAGCTGCCTGCCCCAGGCTTCAACCCTAACCACCCGCGCGCCAGGGATCTCTGGACCTTCGGCATGTCGCAGATCTTCTCCACGGTCTCGCCCGCGATGCACGAGGAGTTCGAGCGGCCCTACCTCACCCCGTGGTTCGAACGTTTCGGCCTCGGCTACTACGGCTGCTGCGAGCCGCTCGATCAGAAACTCCCCCTGATCCGAAAATACCCCCGCGTTCGCAAGATCTCGATGAGCCCCTGGGCGGATATCGAGCGCGGCGCCAGCGAGATCGGGGGCGATTTCGTCCTCTCGCGCAAGCCCAACCCCGCCTTCCTCGCCGCGGAGACCTGGGACCCCGCCGCGGTCGAGCGCGACCTCCGCGAGACGCGCGACGCCTGTGCCCGGCACAACTGCCCGCTGGAGTTCATCCTGAAGGATATCAGCACCGTGCGCTACCAGCCCCAACGGCTCTGGGAATGGTCCGAGATCGCCATGCGCGTCGCCGGCGCCTGAACCGCGCGGGGGCCCGGCGCTCTCACTGGCCGGGCTCTTCGGACCAACCCACGGCGCTCTCCCGCGCGTCCTCGACGATCCGACCGTCGCGGAGCTCGACCACGCGGTCGGCCTGGCGCGCCAGCGAGAGGTCGTGCGTCGCGATGACGACCGCCAGACCCTCGCGCTGCCGCTGGCGCAACAGCTCCAGGATGGCATCGCGCGACTGATGCTCCAGGCGCCCGGTAGGCTCATCGGCTAGGAGCAGCTTCGGCTGGTTGACGAGGGCACGCGCGATTGCCACGCGCTGCATGTCGCCGCCGTTCAGCTCGCCGGGGAGCGCGTCCTCTGCTCCTTCCAAGCCCACCTGGCGGATCAACTCGTCGACGCGCGCGGGGTCACGCCGGCGCGCGAAGATCAGCGGCAGCTCGATATTCTCGCGCACGGAGAGCGTTGGGATCAGGTAGAACAGCTGGAAGATAAACCCGATATGCTCCCGCCGGAACGCCACCAGCTGCTTCTCGCTCAGCCGCGTCACCTCCGTGCCCAGGATCTGCAGGTTCCCCTTCGATGGCCGGTCCAGGCACCCCACCTGATTCAGAAAGGTCGTCTTTCCCGAGCCCGACCGGCCCACAATCCCGACCATCTCGCCCGGGCGCACTCTCAGGCTCATCCCTGCCAGCGCATGGACCGTCTCCGAGCCGCGCTGGTAGGTGCGCCAAACATCCCTTGCTTCGAGAACCACCTCGCTCATGCCCCCACTCCTCCAGACTGGATCACCCGCTCCATCCCTTCACGCGACGCGCCTTCCCTCGTCCAGCTGCACCACGCGATCTGCGTAGCCGACGAGCTCCTGGTCATGGGTGGCGAGGAGGATGCTGAGGCCCTCGCCCGCCAGCTCCCGGAAGAGCGCGAGTATATCATCCCGGGTGCGCGTGTCGAGGTTGCCGGTGGGCTCGTCCGCCAGGAGCAGCTTCGGCCGGTTGACAAGCGCGCGCGCGATCGCCACGCGCTGCTGCTCGCCGCCGGAAAGCTCTCCTGGCCGGTGCGCCATCCGGTGGCCCAGGCCCACGCGCTCTAGTAGCGCCCGGGCGCGCGCCCGGTCCGGTTTTCCCGTCCACAGCTGCGGCATCTCCACGTTCTCCAGCGCCGAAAGCGTGGGCATCAGGTAAAACTGCTGGAAGATGAACCCGATATTCTCCCGCCGGACGCGGTCGAGCTCGCTCTCACTCTGGCGCGCCCCGTCGCCCACCACGTGTCCAGCCACATCCAGGCGCCCTCCGGTGGGGCGGTCCATCAGCCCCAGCAGGTTGAGCGTCGTCGTCTTCCCCGCGCCGGAAGGCCCCAGAAGGCAGACAAACTCGCCCGGCTCGATCTCCAGGTCGATGCCCTTCAGCGCCCGGATCTCCTCGGCTCCCCGGCGATACACCTTCACCAGGCCCTCGGCTCGCGCGGTGGCCCCGCCTTTCTCCGCCATCGCCTCGTTCATCCTTCCTCGCCTACCCCGCATTATTCATCAGAATAATGAAAAGAAGTCTCTCTCCCAGGCATGGCCCAGGTTTGTGGCTACTGCCCTCGAAAACACTCTGCTTCCAAGCGCTTGTGGCAGCAACGGCATGCCACCAGGCAAGCGTCTTCTTCTTGAAGTATTCTGGTGAATACTTCGGGCTACTCGCCCCGGATCGCCTCGACCGGGCTCACCGCGGAGGCCCGCCACGCCGGATAGGCACCGGCCACCAAACCCAGCAACACCGCCAGGAGCATCACCGCGCCAAAAACCGGCCACGAGAAGCCGATCAGCGTTCCCTTGGGTACGGAGATCAGCGCCGTTTTGGCCAGCACGCCCTTGATGAACAGCTCCGTGCCGCGGCTCGCCGCCAGCGCCAGCCCGGTGCCCAGCAGCCCGCCAGCCGCGCACATCAGGATCGTCTCGGCGCAGATCAGTTGGAAGACGTCGCCCGCGGACGCGCCCACCGCCTTCATCATCCCGATCTCGCGAGTGCGCTCGAACACCGCCATCAGGATGGTGTTCAGCACGCCCACAGCCCCCACGGCAATCGCCACCAGCACAATGGCGAGCACGAACACCTTGGTGTTGTTCACCAGCTGGCCCATCGCGCTCAGCAGCTCCGTGAGCGGGAAGACATTCATGTTCGCTTCGCTCTTCTTCAGAGCGTCCACCACCGGGGTGATGTTGGCGACATCCTTCACCTTCACCAGGATCACCACGATCCTGTCCGGCAGGTTGAACACCCTCTGCACCGTGGCCAGGGGCAGGAAATAGAAGCCGTCGTCTTGCGTCGCCGTCGGCTCCAGGATGCCAGCCACGCGGAAGGTGGCATCCACGGTGAAGTTGCCGCGCGGCTCCCGGATCCGGTAGGTGTCCCCCACGCGGAGCTTCAGCTCCCGGGCGACGTTCGCCCCCACGATGAGCGAGTCGTCGTCGGTGAACCACCCGCCCTCGCGGAACTGCCAGTTCTGGCGCAGCCGGCGGAAGTGCTCGTCGACGCCCACGAAGATCTGGTTTCTCTCGTCGGCACCCTTCGCGATGATGGCATCCATCAGAATGCCGGCGCTCTCCGCGATGCCGGGCACCGCGCGCACCTTCTCCAGATACTCCTCCCGCAGGTAGCGGGGCCACTTCCCCCCGTGGAGCACGATTGTGCTCGCCTCGTAGGGGCAGCCCTTCGGAACGACCATGATATGGGCGCCCAGAGCGTTCAAATCCTCTCTCAAGCCGCGCTCGTAGCCCCTCTGGAACTCTAGCAGGCTGTAGAGTACGGCAATCGCCACTGCGATCCCGGCCACCGTGAGCGTCGTGCGCACGGGCCGTCGCAGCAGGTTCTTGAGTGCCAACCGAAACCAGACCACCTCTCGCCTCCTTCCAAGGCGCGCGATGCTATCACCCTGTCACTCCGACCGGAGCGCCTCGATGGGCCGGGCGCGAGACGCGCGCAGCGCCGGGTAGAGGCCGGCCACCGCGCCCACCGCCAGGATGAAGAGCAAGCAGAGGACGAAGATCCTCGGCTCGAAGGCGATGACGCTCCCTTTCACGCCGGCCAGCATCTCCATGCGCGCCAGCGCCGCCTTGATCGCCCCCTCAATCGCCCGGGCGCCAAGCGCCGCGAGTGCCAGTCCCAGCGCGCCGCCGATCCCGACCATCAGGAGCGTCTCGGTCCAGATCAGCTGGAAGACGTGGCCCGGCTCTGCCCCAGTGGCCCGCATGACGCCGATCTCGCGCGTGCGCTCGAAGACTGACATGAGCACTGTGTTCAGCACGCCCAGCGTGGTGATGGCGATCACCACCAGCACGATGGAGAGGATGAGCGTGCGCGCCGAGCCGAGCAGGTTCTGCATCGTGCCCAACAGCTCGCCCATCGCGACCACTTCCGCGCCGGGAATCTTCTCCAGCTCCTCGGTGATCGCCGCAGAGCGCGCGGGGTCGGTGAAGCGAACCTGCACCGTGGTGATCTCGCCCTTCCGCTGGAACATCTCCTGTGCCGTCCGGAGCGGCACGAAGAAGAAGCCGTCATCTTGCTGGCCCGTGGGCGCCAGAATACCGGCCACGCGGAAGACGCGGTCGAGCTCCGGAACGTAAATCTCATCGCCCACGCTCGAAAGCTCGATGAGCGAAGCATCAAAGCCCAGGATCACCGCGTTCGGGTCCTGCATCGCCTCGACGAACTCGGCGCGGCTCATCCGATTGGCCGGGTCCGCCGCGAGGGTCTCCCAGTTGTCCTGAAGCTCGCGCGGGTCTTTGCGCACCTTCAGGATCTTCCACCAGTTCTTCAGGTCGAAGGTGCGCTCGTCGATGCCGAAGAAGACATCGGCGCGGCCTTCCTCTGGGCGAGCAATCGCGCTCATGAACGCCGGCGCCGCGATCTGCACGCCGTCGATGTCGGCGACGGTCGCCGCCGTCGCCTCCGGCAGGTGGTTATCAATCTTGCCACCCTTCATCAGCAGCGAGGCCGCCTCGTAGGGGCAGCCGATGGGGAGCACCATGGCATGAACGCCCATCTGCTGGAGCTGCTGATGGAGGGCCTGGCTGTAGCCCTTGTTGAACGAGAGCAGTGTGAAAAGCACCGCGACCGCCACCGCGATCGTGAACACCGTCAGCCCGGTGCGCACCTTCCGCTGCGTCAGGTTCCTCAGCGCGAAGTGAATGAACCGCATTCCCTGACCCTCTCTCAAGAGCGGGCTCGGTGGAGGGGGAACGCCGGTCGGGCAGATGCCCGCGGGTGCCCAGCGCTCCCCTTCTTGCTTAGAGCCGCGCGCCGAGCGCCGTGATTTGCGGAGCGCCCGCTTCGTTCACGCTCACCCGGCCATGTACCGTGATCTCCTTGCCGGACTGCCCGGGGGGCAACGCCCATCCCGAGGGCGCGCTATCCCAGCGCACCGTGCCGGTGCCGTCGTCCACCACGCCCCAGCAGCCACTCGTGGGGCACACCTGGACGAGCTTGCCGGTCACGGTCACCTCCTTGCCCTCGAACGAGCCCGGGTTGGCCGCGAGCTCCCCGACGGTGGTCACCACCGCGCCCTCTGGCACTCCCTGGCCCAACTCGCGGTTCCCGCCTGGCTTCGCCACATAGGCGATCAACCCGGCCAGCACCACGACGACTCCCACGACGATCGCGATCCTCTTCATCGGCTTCTCCTCTCGTCTAGCGCCCGGGGCCGGCAGACTCTGTCTTGGGCCCCAGAACCCTGGGCTGCTCCTTAGAACTCCACCAGAAACTGCCCGGTGATCCGCGCAGTATCCATCGACATGCCGCTTTCGCGCCGCCGCCCCGTCTCAAACACGAGGCGCGCGGTCTTTCCTTCAGAGAGCTTGTGCTCGATGCCTGCCCAATAGCCGGTCAGCCCTCCGGAGAATTGGCTCCAGCGCTCCATGCCCGCTTCCAGCGAGGTCCGGTAGCTCAGGGGATAGCTGAACTGTAGCCAGTGCCCATAGGCGCCCCGGCCGTTATCGTCGCCGGCCACCACCTCCGCGCGCACCAAGTAGGGGCCCCAGTAGAACTCCGCGTCCACGGCCACGCGGTTCTTGTCGCTGAACTCCAGGACGTCGCCACCGCTCATGCCCGGCTCGCTCATCAGCGAAAAGACGGGTAGCTTTCCTCGGAGCGCGGAGACGCCCAGGCGCAGCTCGTTATCGCCGAGCTCGAAGGTGTGGCTCACGCGCGCGGTGACCACCTTGTTGCCGTTGTTGTCCTTCCGGTAGGGGCCGTTGCCCGTGGTAACGGCCACCTGAAACTCCGTCTCCTTCCCCAGATAGCCCTCCACGGCGATTCCCGGGTCGATCCGGGCTCCCAGGCTGTACCGGTAGAGCGTCTGGACCGGCCGGGTGTGCGTCTCGTAGTAGGGCAGGTTTCCGAAGGGAAGCACAAACTGCCCGACCTTCACGGTCGGCTCGCCCAGCTTCCCCCGGTAGATGACGTAGAGGTTGCCGAAGTGCATCCCCCGGCCACGCCCCTCCATCGAAGTATAGAACGGGATCTGCACCGCATAGGAGAAGTGCTGGCCAACCTCGCCCGTCACCTCTGCCTCGGCCGCCATCACCTCGAGCGTCGCGGGATGGTCCTTTTCCACCATGCCGTGGACGTCCAGGCGATACCGGATCGAGTAGGAACGCGCCGGCGCGGCTTCCGGCTCCTCCGGCGCGGCGGATGGGCTCTCCTCCGCGGCGCGGATGCCCGGGGCCGCCAGTATGAGCCCCAGGCTGCCCACGAACGCGATACGAAGCATCCTCTTCATCGGCGTTGCTCCTCCGAATCACGTGGCTCAGCCGAGCTCGTCCAGGATGATGAGCAGCTTCTTCACGGAGAAGGCGACGGCGCGCGAGGCAACCTCCGCGCCCTTGGCCGCCGGCTGGATCGCCTTGCCCACCTCAAACGAGTCGCTCACTCTCTTGCCCCGGAACTGGCCGAGGAACGCCTCGCTGCGGAGGGCCTTGCGCGCACGCTCGCGGTCGCGCTGGATGCCAACACCCTTCACCACGCCCTGGTTATCGACCGCGACGACCACTTCAATCGCGCCATACTGGCCCTTGGCCAGGTGCGTCATGATCGTGCCCACCTGCCTGCCGCCATCGAGCACGCGATACAGCTTGAACTCGGTTTCGTCGGGGTCGAAGCGGGCCCCGAGGCGCTTCTCAATCGCCGCCCGCCGAGAGCCGACCGACTTCAGATCCGTGCGGTAGGTATCCGCGCCTGGAAAGAACGCCTGGATATCCTGATCCGGCTTGCGCCAGACGCAGAGCGCGGCGCTGGCGGGCGCGCCCGCGAGCGCGAGCAGGAAGCCCGCGAGAAGCGCGCTCGCAACCCACGGCTTGAAACGGGTGAACCTCTCCATCGCACCATTCCTTTCCCTGTGCCGCGCTCAGAGGCGCGGCAAAATCGCACAGGCGTAACGAAGTGTTCGCTGGCTGGACCATGAGTTTCTTGCACCACGCCCCATGAGAGAGCGATTTTCTTGCAAGGGGAGGCGATGGGGGCCCTTTGGGCCACGGGGCGTCCCATCGAGGCGCTCGGCGGTGGATCCGCGATACGCGCCTTCGAGAATGCCCCGGGAGGGGAACTCTCCCGGATCGCCCTTCCCTGGCCGCTCGCCAGTTCACGGCAGAGGCCAATGGCCTTGCCACTCTCGGAAGCGAAAGGGATCAGGCGATGGGAGGAGCGCGGCCGGCGTCCGGGCGAGAGTCACACTGAGGCCCAGGCAGAAGCCTGTCGGCCGCCGGAAGGCAGGCGGAGCGTTCCAAAGAGGGTGCGGAGACGGATGGCGAAAGCACCGCCGGCCCATCCGGCAGCGCCCACTTGAGCGCCCGGCCAGCGGTCGGCGCACTTGCGACTGCGGCTGGAAACTCCGACGGGGCGGCCGGGGCGCAGAAGCACTCGTGCTGCGGCGTGACAGCCGACAAGCCCGTCTCGGACGATGCCACCTGCGCGGCATGGCCCGGGTGCCCGGCGCAACCGGAAGGCTCTATCGCAGCGTTCGTCTTCAGGACGGAGCAGCAGGGCCCCGAGAGGGGCATCTGCGACGACCCGTAGCAGCACGCGCTCGCCGCGCCGGCTGCCCCCCGATGCGTGGCGCACGGGAAGCCGATGGCCGCGGCCGCGGGGCCGAGGACCATCGCCAGCAGGGCGATGAGCTGTATGGGGAATGCGTGCCGCCTGATCCGCCTCATTGTTGTACTCGGTTTCGAGGGAGCGGTCCCTATCATATACCCTACCGCTCCCATTCCCATAAGGAGAGACAATCCAGGAACCCGGGAGGTTCCATGATTCTCACCCGCTCCGGCCTCCGGCAGCCAAGCCGCCGGCAAGGATCAGCTATCTGGCCGAACCCGCACCGACAGCAGCGAGTGCATGCCCCAGATCGGCCAGGAGGTCATCGACATCCTCGATGCCAACGGAGAGCCGGATCGTTCCTGCTGTGATCCCCCGCCGCACGCGCTCCTCCTCGGGGATGGCGCCGTGTGTCATCTCCACAGGGTAGCAGGCAAGCGACTCCACGCCGCCCAGGCTTTCCGCCAGCGAGAAGACACGCAGGCTTTTCAGGAAGAGATCTGCTTCCGACCGACCGCCCGGCAGGCGGAGGGTCACCATCCCGCCGAAATCGGCCATCTGCCGCTTCGCCAGGGCGTGCTGCGGATGGCTTGGCAGGCCAGGGTAGTGAACGCACTCAACCCGCGGATGCTCGGCCAGGTACTGGGCAACACGGCTGGCATTCGAGCAGTGTTGCCGCATCCGGACGGCCAGAGTCTTCACCCCGCGGAGCGTGAGCCACACATCGAAGGGGCTTGGGGTTCCACCAGCGGCGTTCTGGTAGAACTTCGCCGCCGCGTAGATCTCGGGGTCGCTGGTGACCACCGCCCCGCCGACCACATCCGAGTGGCCGTTGATGTACTTCGTCGTGCTGTGAACGACGATATCGGCGCCCAGCGCAAGCGGGCGCTGCAGGTAGGGAGTGGCAAACGTGTTGTCCACGGCGACCCGCACGCCGCGCGCGTGGCAGATCTTGGCCACCGCGGCAATGTCTACCAGGTGGAGGAGCGGGTTGGTGGGAGTCTCGATCCATGCCAAGCGGGTTTCGGGCCGGATGGCCTGCGCGAAGGCTTCGGGATCGCGCCCGTCAACGTAGGAAACCGAGACCTGCCGGGGGCGGTACACCTTCTCCAGGATGCGGTAGGTGCCCCCGTAGAGGTCATCGGCTGCCACCACGTGGTCGCCCGGGCGCAGTGCCGAGAGCACGGCATCCACGGCGGCCATGCCGGAGGCAAAGGCCAGACCGTAGCGGCCTTCTTCCAACGATGCCAGGCAGGATTCCAGGGCGGTGCGCGTCGGGTTGCCGGTCCGCGAGTATTCATAGCCACGGTGCTCACCGAGCCCATCCCAGGTGAAGGTGGACGTCTGGTAGATGGGTACGATGGTGGCGCCCGTAGTCGGGTCCGGCCCCTGACCGGCGTGGATCGCCCGTGTCTCGAACTTCATGCCGCTCTCCTCTCTTCGCCCCGCCCCGTCCAGTAGTTCACGAGGTCAATGCGGGCCAGGAGGCCGATAGGAGCGCCCTCATGACTGACGATCACGCCACCATGGCCTGCCAGCAGCAGCCGGTAGACCTCCGACACATCGGTAGCCGCATCCACCGCCGGCAGGGGTTTGCCCATCACCTCGGATGCCGTCTTCGCCGCCAGGTCCACGCCATCGTGCAGGAGCTTCACGAGGGTCACCTCATTCACACTCCCTAGCACCTGGTCGCCAGCGAGCACCGGGAGTTGTGAGATCCCGTAGCGCTCCATGCGCAGCACCGCTTCAACGGCTGGTTCCTCGGGCGCGATCGCGATCAGGCCCGGCATCCCCCGCTTGCTGAGGAGAACGTCGCCGGCCGTCGCCCTCTCCTGAGTGGGCTCCAGGAAGCCGTTCTCCTCCATCCACCGATCGGAGTAGATCTTGCTCAGGTAGTTGCGCCCGGTGTCGGGGAGCAGGGCCACGATGACCTTCCCCGGCTCCAGGCGTCTTGCGTAGGCGATGGCCGCGGCCACTGCGGTGCCCGACGAGCCACCGACCAGAAGCCCCTCTTCGCGGGCCAGACGTCGCGCCATCCGGAACGATTCGGCATCGCTCACGCGCACCATCTCATCAACGACGCGCCGATCAAAGGTGTAGGGGACGAAATCCTCGCCAATCCCCTCCACCTTGTAGGAGCGTGGCGAATCCCCGGAGAGGACGGAGCCCTCTGGGTCGGCGCCCACGACGATCACCTTCGGGTTACGCTTCTTCAGGTAGCGACCGATCCCGGAGATGGTTCCGCCGGTGCCCATCCCAGCGACGAAGACATCCACCTTGCCATCCGTATCCTCCCAGATCTCCGGGCCGGTGGTACGGTAGTGCGCCTCCGGGTTCGCCAGATTCGCGAACTGGTTCGGTCGGAACGCTCCGGGGATCTCCCGGGCCAGACGGTCGGCCACGCCGTTGTAGCTTTCCGGCGAGTCGGGAGGAACGGCGGTAGGGGTGATCACCACCTCTGCGCCGTAGGCACGGAGGAGATTCACCTTGTCCTCGCTCATCTTATCGGGCATCACGAAGATGCACCGGTAGCCTTTGCTGGCTGCCACCAGCGCCAAGCCGACGCCGGTGTTGCCGGCTGTCGCCTCGATGATGGTCCCGCCCGGCTGCAGAAGGCCGGTTCGCTCGGCTTTCTCGATCATGGCGAGGCCGATGCGGTCCTTCACACTCCCGCCCGGGTTGAGTGACTCCACCTTGGCCAGCAGGGTCACCGGCAGGCCGTCGGTAACCCTCGATAGGCGGATGAGCGGAGTCCTCCCGATGGCGTCCAGAATGCTGTTGTAGTATCTCATCTTCCGCTCGCGTTCCTGGGTTCGTTATTCGCCAAAGAGCGCGGTACTGAGGTAGCGCTCGCCGGTATCGGGGAGCACCACGACGATGCGTTTGCCGGCGTTCTCTGGCCGCGCCGCGACCTTGAGCGCCGCAAAGGCCGCCGCACCCGAGGAGATCCCGACCAGGATTCCCTCCTCGCGTGCCAGGCGGCGACCTATCTTGAACGCCTCTTCGTTCTCCACGCGCAGGATCTCGTCAATGACCTCTCGGTTGAGGACCGCGGGCACGAACCCGGCGCCGATGCCCTGGATCTTATGCGGCCCGGGGTTCCCGCCCGAGAGGACGGGGGAGTCGGCAGGCTCGACGGCAACTACGCGCAGGTCTGGCTTGCGCGCCTTTAGGACCTCGCCCACCCCGGTGAGCGTGCCTCCGGTGCCGACCCCGGCCACGAAGATGTCTATGCGGCCGCCGGTATCCCGCCAGATCTCCTCGGCAGTCGTCCGCCGGTGCACCTCGGGGTTGGCCGGATTCTCGAACTGCTGAGGCACAAAGGAGTCCGGGATCTCAGCCGCCAGCTCCAGCGCGCGGCGCACAGCGCCCTTCATCCCCTCGGCACCAGGCGTGAGCACGATCTCGGCGCCGTAGGCCCTCAACAGCGCTCGCCGCTCCACGCTCATCGTCTCCGGCATCGTCAAGATGAGACGATAGCCCCGCGCGGCAGCAACCATTGCCAGACCGATGCCCGTGTTGCCGCTCGTCGGCTCGATGACCACGCTCCGCGGCGTGAGCCGCCCCTCCTCTTCCGCTTTCAGCAGCATCGCCAGGGCGATGCGATCCTTGACACTCCCCCCCGGGTTGAAGCTCTCCAGCTTCGCCACCACTTCTGCCGCGAGCCCCCGGGTGACCCGGCGCAGACGAACCAGAGGTGTACCGCCGATCAGCTCCGTCACATCCTGGGCGATTCTCTCGTCAGATCTGAACACCGCGTTCCCTTTCTCTCCTTGTTCTGACGAACCATAGGGGGGCTGCCAGCCCTCGTCAAGGCCATCGCCGCCCCAGTTTCTCTCAACGACCGCGCCGCCTCTGGCGATGCCTCGACTACTGTGCGGCGCCGCTCGGGATTCCCGGGCTTTATCCTACTAAGTCCATCGTGATAGTATAGTATCAACTCCTCCGGGAACTTGTCAAGGGGTTTGTGGCAGAGGTATTCGCTGGGAGGCAGGGGAGGCGCTCGCCACAGGGAGTGTGGCAGGGGGGGAAGTGCGTATCAGAAAGAGGGCGGGCCGCACAGGGGTGCGGCCCGCCCTCTTTCCCATCCAGGGGGGAGTGCGTTTTAGGCTGGTGTCAGATGTAGTACATTGCCGGCCCGGCCTGCTGCTCGCGCAGCTTCTCGGCACGCTGCCGCACGGTCTCCAGGCTGGTGTTGTCGAGAACGCCGGCGATGGCGTCTCGCACCTCGGCCCACACGGTACGCAGGCCGCAGACATCGGCACAGGGGCAATCGCAGGGCTGGGGGGCATCCTCGTCCACGCACGCGAGCGGCGCGATAGGGCCCTCCATCGCCCGCACCACCTCTCCCAGGGTGATCTCCTGGGGCGGGCGCATGAGGCGATACCCTCCCTGCCGGCCGCGGATGCTCTGGACGAGGCCCGCCCCCTTCAGATCCAGGAGCAGGCGCTCCAGGTACTTCTTAGGGATCCCCTGCCGGCGCGCGATATCCTCGATCACGACGGCACCCTCGTGGTAGCGCTCCGCCAGATCCAGCATGGCGCGGCTCGCATACTGGCCGCGCGTGGTCAGTTTCATGCCAACCTCCGGTAATGTCTATTATTTCAATCGACATTACCTAGTATAGCCCACCGCCGCCATGCTGTCAACCGCCCTATGCCTCCGATTCCTTCACAGGACGCGCCGGGCGTAGGCAGAGAAAGCCTCGCCCGGGAGTGCCTCCGCCCGATGACGCGCCAGAAGGCCGGTGATGGTCCTGGCCAGCGCCTGGGGCGGACGCGGTCCAGGATGCGCCGGCCGCTCAGAAGCGGGCGACCTGCTCTCGGACGACCGCCAACACCTCTTCGGGGCGCACCCGCGACATCACACGCCGGCCGAAGGAGGGCGCGCCGTCCGGTGATGCCTCGCGCACCCACACATCGAACCGCTCTTCCAGGCCGGACTCGCCCTTCACGCCGCTTCCCTGGAGACCGATCTCTCCCAGAGCATGTTGGCCACACCCGTTCGGGCACCCGCTGATCCGGAGACGAGCCGGTCTTCCGGGAAGCGCCTCTTCCAGCGCATCCAGCAGCCGGATGGCGGGTTTCTTCGTCTCGGCCATCGCCTTGTTGCAGAACTCACGCCCCGTGCAGACGATGGTGTGGCCGGCCCAGCAGCTCTCCGAGACCGGGAGGCCGTTTTCCGCGAGCGCCGCAAGCACCGTGTCCACCGCCGGCTCAGCGATATCGGGCAAGAGGATATTCTGGTAGAGGGTGGTGCGAAGCTCACCCTGACCATGCTCCGCGGCCAGCTTCGCCAGCAGGAGGAATTGATCGGCGGTGAGGAGCCCCGCGGCGACAGGAACGCCGACGAGACGCCGGCCCGCATCCTTCTGAGGGAGCACGCCGAGGTGGTCCCGGCCCGATCCAGCGTGCAGCGCCATGCCGGGGATGACGCGCGGGGCCCAGCCAAGCCGCGACTCCAGCTCAGCGCGGAAGCGGTCGATACCCCACTCGCCCAGGAGGTGCTTCATGCGCGCCCGCGCCCGATTCGACCGATTGCCATGCTCCCGGAAGATAGCGGCGATCGCCTTCACCACGGGAACCGCCTGGTCCTGCGCAATCCAACCAACCGGCTGGGCCAGCGTGGGAGACGCGGAGAGGCCTCCACCGACGAAGAGGGCGAAGCCAAGGGTCCCCTCTTCGTTGCGCGCCGCTTCCAGTCCGACATCGTTGATCTCGACCGGCACGCAATGGCGCGCGCAGCCACACACGGCCACCTTCAACTTGCGCGGTAGATTCCCAAACTCACGGTTGCCCACGAAGGCAGCAGTCAAGCTCTCTACGACCGGGCGTGTGTCGAGCGTCTCGTCTGGATCGAGGCCGGCCGCGGGGCAGGCGACCATCCCACGTACCGTGTCTCCACAGGCGCCCAAGGTGGTGAGCCCGGCCGCCCGAAGCTCGTGGAAGACGCCCTCCAGGGCCGCGAGCGGCAGCCCGTGCACCTCGATGCTCTGACGGGTGGTCACGTCGAGGCGCCCGCCACACATGCGCGCGGCGATACCCGCGAGCACCGTGGCCTGTTCCGTGGTGAGGACGCCGTTGGGCAGGCGCACGCGCAGCGTGAAGAGCCCGGCTTCGGCCGGGCGCTGCCGGTAGAGACCGTGCCAGCGCATCACGATATCCTCTTCCGGCGTGATATCTTCCACCGTCGCCCGCGATAAACGGGCAAAGACCGCCTCGCCGGCGTATGGATCCACCGATTGCTTGGCCACCTCGAGCGGGGAAAGCTCCTTCGACATCGAAACGACACCCTTCCTTGCCGGCCAGACCACCGGCCTCATCATGAGCGAACACTGCGTCCCTCTGATCTCCGATCTTCGCCACGCCAGGAGCGATCTCCCACCCGGCTCGCGCAAGGAGCCGGATGCCAGGTTTGGCACTCGGGGGCGTAGGGGTAATCTGCAAGAAACGCCCGTGTGGTGGGCGCCCGTCGAGGCCGTTCGCGAGATCCTCGCCGGGGAGGAGAGATTCGGGATGACACGTGCGCTCTTTGTACGCCAGGGCCATGGCCCGTTGCTCACACCAGACGATCTCCCCTTCCACGCAAATGCGGTCCTGAACCCGGGTCTCGCCATTGTGGGCGACGAGACGGTCCTCCTCCTGCGCATTGAAGACCGGCAGGGGCTCTCGCAGATCCGCGTGGCGCGCAGCTACAACGGGATCGACGGATGGCGCATCGCCGACCGGCCCCTCCTTGAGCCGGACCTACCCGATTTCCCCTACGAGGAGTGGGGCTGTGAGGATGCGCGCGTGACGCAGATCGGGGAGAGTCTTTGGATCATCGCCTATACGGCCTACTCGCGCTATGGCCCGGCAGTCGCCCTCGCCACCACGGAAGACTTCGAGACGGTCGAGCGCCTGGGGATCGTCCTTTCGCCCAGCAACAAGGATGCCACGCTCTTCCCATACCCGTTTGACGGCGAGTGGGTGATGCTCCACCGGCCAGTGACCGGCGGCCAGGAGCATATCTGGCACGCCACGGCGGACCACGATTTCTACCATTGGAGCCGGCCCGGCGTGCTGCTGCCGGAACGGGGAGGCCCCTGGTGGGATGGCCTGCGCATCGGTGGCGGCGCACCCCCGATCCTCACCGACGAGGGCTGGCTCCTCATCTACCACGGGGTCAAGGAGATGGCCGGCCACCCGATCTACCGCCTGGGCGTTGCCCTGCTCGACCGCGACAACCCGCGCCGCGTGCTCGCCCGCGCCTCCGAGTGGGTCTTCGCCCCGGAGACAGACTACGAGCAGCGCGGCCTGGTGCCCAACGTCGTCTATACCTGCGGCGCCGTCCGTCGCGGCGACGAGGTGTGGATGTACTACGGCGCCGCCGATACGGTGGTCGGCCTGGCGATCGCCCAGGTCTCCGACCTGCTCACCTTCGTGCGCGAGAAGGACTACCTGAGCCGCATTGGCCTGGAGAAAGGCATGGAGCCCTGAGGATTCTCCCGCACGGCGTGCCCTCCGGGTGAGATTCCGAGATAGGGAATCCGAAGCCTCGGAGGCAGCGCGCACCCCGGTGCGCGGCGCTAAAAGCACCGCGCTGCTTGCAAGCGAAGTCCTACCGGGCTGGATTGGGGATACTCCCAGATCTCTCAAAACGGCGGAGGCTGGGAGGCAGAGCCCCGTAAGGGGTTTGCCGGAAAGTAGCGCGGAGCTTCGAGCTCCGCGCGTGCGTGCGGTCCTTTCCTTATCTCGGTATCCTAGCTCCCCCGGTGAACTTCTTCCCGGCGCGTGCGTCCTCCGATCAGAGGACCACCACGCATGCTCACTCTCCTCCGCGCCACAGGGCTGTTCCTGATACTCACATTGGTGGCATCCGGCTGCGGCAACGGGACGATCCACCAGTCACTCGGACGAGTCGACGGTGATGGCCCGGGCCCGCTACCACGCCCCAAGCGCTGGAGCATCCTTGTCTACATGGATGCCGATGGCGACCTCGAGGAGTACGCCATCCTCAACATGAACCAGATGGAGAGCGTCGGCTCGGATGCGAACGTGAATATCGTCGTCCAGCTCGACCGCGCTCCCGGTTACGACTCCAGCAACGGTGATTGGACCGACACCCGGCGGTATCTGGTGACGCGCGACAACGACAGGGAGTTGATCACATCCCCCGTCATGGAGCACCTGGGGGAGGTGGATATGGGCCGGCCGGAGTCGCTGCGCGACTTCATCTCGTGGGCGGTTGCCCGCTATCCCGCCGAGCACTACGCGCTCGTCGTTTGGAATCACGGTTCCGGGTGGCGCCCGCGCCCGGCCTCAGCGCCGCTCGCCGCCGGCGTGCCCGCAAAATCGCGTGGAATCCTTTACGATGACACCAGCAACACCTACCTCACCATGGCCGAGTTCGATGCCGCACTCGACGTGCCCGGCGCGCGGATCGACCTGCTCGCGATGGATGCCAGTCTGATGGGGATGCTGGAGGTCTGCTACGAGATCCGCGACCGCGCCGGCCTGATCGTCTCTTCGGAGGAGTCGCCCCCGGGTCCGGGCTACCCTTACGACCGGAT
>ERZ795045.2692-NODE-2692-length-16953-cov-5.702568_pt1 | contig 16953 bp, 16 predicted proteins | sample MGYA00375129_ERZ795045 | MGnify/ENA primary metagenome ERZ795045 (study PRJEB30174, sample SAMN05720166) | activated sludge metagenome | isolation source: anaerobic digester from wastewater treatment plant | place: Japan | collected 2015-05-15 ... | reverse complement strand
TGAACGTTGTTCATGGGTCTATTAGTAAGGGTAAGCCACTCGAATGGCAAGGGAACGCGCATGGGACGGCCGGGCGCATCGGGTCTTTCCGCATGAGACCCTCGCCCCGGACTCGGCCGATCGGGGGGCTGCGCTCACCCATGGGAGGCACAACATCCGGCACCCAGGCGCGGAGTCATTCGTGCACGCCAGGGGTGCACCCGGCAAACCGCCGGGGAGTGGGCTGCCCAGGACCTGCCGGTCGAAGGCCCCCGGCCTCACAGGCTCCACGCATGGCCTCGGCCGAAGTCCGCCTGAGCCCAGGGGCCTCTTCGATCCACCCTGAACGCACGGGCGGGCACGTGGTCTTCGATGGGGAATGCACCCGTGTCGTAGGGGGAAACGCCTCGTGAGGATCGAGGGGGTAGGCCTTCGGCATGACCTTCACCTTTTCGTGTTGCCCGCCGCATCGTTCGAACGGTCCTTCGGTGTCCAGGAAGCAACTGGCCGAATCGATCCCGATTCATCCCGTCTCGCGCCTGGCGGCCCGTGCATGGGCAGAACCCCGTCCCGAAGGATGAACGCGCCGTTGTCGCCGTATACGCACCCTTGCATGGAACGGGCTGAGAGCCTATCAATCGGTCTCATGGAGGTGCGTCGCATGATGAGAGGTTTCACGATGGTCGTGCTCGGGCTTGCCGTGGCGGGTCTCCTGCTCGGTGCAGGGGCGTCCACGGTATCGGCAGGACAAGCGGGGAAAGCGCCTACGGGCGGCATGGGCGAGAGGAGGGAGATCCTGGATGCCCTCGGGAGGCGGGTCAGGGATCTCCACGGGCTCGATGTGGTCTTCAGCGCCGCCAGCCTGAAGGTGAAGGACGGTTGGGCATGGGTGTTCGCCTGCCCGACGTCCAAAGACGGCGCGAACAGGTACGAGCCTGTGGCAGCCTTGCTCCGCATGCAGGGCGGTGCATGGAAGGTGGTGGAACTGCCCTGCCTCGAGGAGGACAACCCCGACTGCCTGACTGCACCGACGTACCTCTCCTCGCTCAAGAGGAGATTTCCGGGCCTGCCCGCCGAGATACTCCCGAGGGATGCGGAGAAGGAGCTCGGGTCTGTCTGCACGCCTTGACGAGGACGGGCCGCTGTCGGAGGGGCGGGGACGCGAAGCCGGATCCCGCCCTTGCCCTGCTGGATGTGTCCGCGGGGGATGTGGCGGGCGAGAACGCCCCGTGGAGCGCCTTCCCGCGGGGCCCCTGACCACGTGGGAAGGCGGCGGAGGCGCGTGAGCAGCCCAACGGGCCGCTTCCCGGGCCGGGGCCGTCGCAGGCGGGCCTGCCGGTATCGACCTGCGGTGCGCGTCACGGCCTTGGTGACCATGCGTCTCAGGAGCCTTCGTGTCCGGACAGGGGCCGGCCGCTTCCGCCCGGTGCGCTCAGACGGCGGGTCGACCCCGGTGTCTTGCGATCTCCACCAGGAGGGGGTGCCTGTCGAAGTAGACCTCGTTGCGCCTGATCTTCCCCTGTTCGTCGAACTGTACGAAGCACACGCCGATGCACTCCACCGCACCCTCGCCCACGGGTATCCGGGCGTGCCACTTGTTCAGGAACCCTCCCTCCATCGGGATCGCCTCCACCTGGGTCCACACCCAGTCCGGGTTTGCCGCGAGAAGCCTCCGGAAGTAGGCGAGGAGCTCCTCTTTCCCCCTCACGCCCGCCGGCACGGCAGGGTCCAGGTACACGGCCTCGTCCGAGTAGAACGACGCGAGCCTCTCGGGGTCGTTGCCGGTCCATGCAGGGAGCCATCTGGATGCGAACTCTCCCGCCTGTTCCCTCGTCATCGTCATGCGCACCTCCTGCCGCCAAGGCGGCCTTGCCTTTCGCTTCCCCGGGGGTATCTTGTTCCTCTCGACGGGTGATCGTACCAAGACGCGGTGGTTCAGGCAAGCAGACAGGGGGTGCTCATGACCTACGAAGAGCTGAGGTCGAGGGTGGATGGGGTCATGGTCTTTGATCTCGACTCGGCCGTTCTGGTCGAGCTGTGCTCGCTCTGGGAAGACCGGCGCACGGTGCTCGTGTTCCTGCGCCACTTCGGTTGAATATTCGCGAGGCGGCAGGTCGCCGCCATGATGGGAATACGATCGAGGCTGGACGAAGCACATGTCGGGCTCAAGGCCATAGGGAGCGGGAGCGCCGAAGGGGCGAGGCGTTTCGTCGAGGAGACGGGTTTCCCGGGGAGGCTGTACCTGAGCAGGGACCTTGCGGCATACCGGGCGTTCAGGCTCGAGCGGGGAATATGGAAGACGCTCTCTCTGGCCTCCGTGGCAAGGGCCCTCGAGGCTCTGTTCGAGGGCTTCCGCCAGGGAAGGACCGACGGCGACCACTGGCAACAGGGGGGTGTCTTTGTCCTGGGCCCCAGGGACGTGCTCTTGTACCAGTACAAAAGCGCGTTCGCGGGCGACCTCCCGGATCCGGACGAGGTGCTGGAAGCGGCCTTGAGGTAGGTGCGCCCCCTCACGGCCGCACCTTCGAGGACTTGTCGGCGGGCCCGGCCCGTGTCTGCCTGTAGGATGCCATGGGAGACGTTTGGTCAAGCATCGCCCTGTTCAGGACGCCGGGGGGGCGGGGGTCGTCGCCGAGACCTGCATCGCCATGGGCGACTCCATGCAGAAGGCCGAGGGGTCGTCCCCGGCCCCGGGCATGCAAGTCGACTGGCCCCATGGCCCTGCCAGGGGCGGCGTGACTGGTGAAGGCCCTCTCCCTGGAGGGACGCCCGACCATGGAATTGCCGGGGGCGCCAGATCCACGGTGCGCTCAAGGGTTTGCGCAGCTGGTTCTTCAGAGCACCGCCGGTGGTGCTTGCGGCCAGTGACATGATCGGGCGCGTCCCATGCCCGAGGCCGAGCCTTCGAGCGCTCCCGGGGAACGACACGGGCGGCATCGGGTAGGCCTGGCCGTGCCCGGTGCCCCTCTTGACCCGGCCTCATTGCCGCCTGGGGGGATGTCCGCGCCGGCAAGGGCCTTGCTTTACAAAAGGCCTGCCAGGTGGTATCAGTCCTGTCTGGAGACGACGGCGGCACGTGTCTGTACCGGGTCGCCCACGACCAAGTGCGCGGCCGCCCTCGGTCTCAGGGAACCTGGCCGAGAAAGCCGCAGGGAGTGCATATGCCCCAGATGACCGTGACTGTTGATGGAAAGCAGGTGGTGACGGATGCTGTTACCATTCGGGATCTCGTCACCGACAGGAAGGTGCTCGCCGCACGAGTGAACGGGTCGCTCGTCGATCTGTCGACGCCGGTCGTGGACGGCATGTCCCTGGAGACCGTGACGTCCGACACGCCCGAGGGCCTGCACCTGCTCAGGCATTCGGCCGCCCACGTCATGGCGGAGGCGGTGAAACTGCTGTTCCCGGACGCGAAGCCCACGATCGGGCCTGCGACCGACGACGGCTTCTACTACGACTTCGACAGGGACGAGCCGTTCTCCGAGGGTGACCTGGCGAGGATCGAGGAGAAGATGGCCGAGCTCGTGAAGGCCGACGAGCCCTTCGTGCGCAGGGAGATGCCGGCCGAGGAGGCGAAGGAGTTTTTCAGGGCGCAGAAAGAACCCTACAAGGTGGAGATCATAGACGATCTGGGCGAGGGTGTCGGGAAGGTCTCGCTCTACACGCAAGGGTCGTTCACCGATCTGTGCCGCGGGCCTCACGTGCCCTCGAGCGCCGCGATAGGCGCGTTCAAGCTCTTGAGCGTCGCGGGCGCCTACTGGCGGGGGGACGAGCGCAACAAGATGCTCCAGCGCATCTACGGGACGGCCTTCCCAACCAAGAAACAGCTCGACGAGTATCTCACCTTCCTCGAGGAGGCGAGGAGGAGGGATCACCGAAAGCTCGGCCGCGAGCTCGAGCTGTTCATGTTCTCGGACGACGTCGGCCCGGGCATGGTCATCTACATGCCCAAGGGCGGGAGGCTCAGGGCCATCCTCGAGGACTTCGAGAAGAGGCTGCACTTCAAGAGGGGCTACGACATCGTCTACGGCCCGGCGATCCTCAGGGGCAGGATGTGGGAGATCTCCGGGCACATGGACAACTACAAGGAGAACATGTACTTCACCGAGGTGGACGGGCAGCTCTACGGCATCAAGCCCATGAACTGCCTCTCGCACATCATGATCTACAAGTCCAAGGTGAGGAGCTACCGGGACCTGCCCTTGCGGTTCTTCGAGCTCGGCAACGTGACCAGGCACGAGAAGTCAGGCGTGATCCACGGCCTGCTGCGCACCAGGCAGTTCACCCAGGACGACGCCCACATCTTCTGCAGGCCCGACCAGCTCATCGACGAGATCACCTCGATCATCACCATGGTGCAGGACGTGATGGCGGTCTTCGGCTTCAGCTACACCATGGAGATCAGCACGCGTCCCGAGAAGTCCATCGGCAGCGACGAGGACTGGGAGATGGCAACCCGGGCGCTCATCGACTCCCTGGACGCCAAGGGCCTGCCCTACGACATCAACGAGGGCGACGGCGCATTCTACGGGCCCAAGATAGACGTGAAGATCAAGGACGCCATAGGCCGCCAGTGGCAGTGCGCGACCATCCAGTGCGACTTCTCGCTCCCGACCCGGTTCGACACGCACTACATCGGTGCGGACGGCCAGCGCCACCGCCCGGTCATGCTCCACAGGGTGATCCTGGGATCCATCGAGAGGTTCATCGGGGTTCTCATCGAGCACTACGCGGGCGAGTTCCCGGTGTGGCTGGCCCCCGTCCAGGCGGTGGTCATGAACATAACCGACGCCCAGGCGGACTACGCGACGAAGGTCGCCTCCCTGCTGAACGACCGTGAGATCAGGGTGGAGACCGACCTCAGGAACGAGAAGATAGGTTACAAGATCAGGGAGGCGAGGGCCCAGAAAATCCCCTACATGCTGGTCGCGGGCGAGAAGGAGCGCGCCGACGGGACCGTGTCGGTGCGTGACCGCTCGGGGGCCCAGAAGACCATGACGCCTGAGGAGTTCGCCGGCCTCGTCAGGTCCTTCGACCCGCAGCTGTAGATGCCGGGGCCTCGGTCTCGGCCGGGCGGCGTGGGGCTTCGTCGACGTCTGACGTATTGACAAGGCCGAGGATGCAGGTTAGATAAGCGCATAACTTACTTTCGGGGAGGGTCGCATAGGCAAGTACGGCTTTCGACAAGAGGAAAAGGACAGGATCCGGGTAAACGACCGCATTGTTGCCGAGAGCGTGAGGGTCATTTCCCCCGACGGTCAGCAGCTTGGGATCATGACCGTGCCGGCCGCCTTGAACGCGGCCCAGGACTATGGGATGGACCTGGTCGAGGTCGCCCCGAACGCGACCCCTCCGGTCTGCCGTATCATGGAATACGGCAAGTACAAGTACGAGAAGTCCAAGCGGGAGGCTCAGGCCCGAAAGAAACAGACGGTCATTGTCATCAAGGAGATCAAGTTCCGTCCCAAGACCGACGAGCACGACTACCAGTTCAAGCTCAAGCATATCAAGCGGTTCCTCGAGGACAGGAACAAGGTGAAGGTGGTTATCCGGTTCAGGGGCAGGGAGATCATGCACCTGGACAAGGGTCTGGAGATGCTCAACCGGGTCCGCGAGGACTGCGCCGAGATGGCGAACGTCGAGATGGAGCCCAAGGCCGAAGGCCGTATCATGGTCATGATGTTGGCCCCCAAGTGACACCCAAGGAGCTGAGGCGATGAAACTGAAGACGAACCGCAGTGCTGCAAAGAGATTCAAGGCCACGGGCACGGGCAAGATCAAGAGGAACAAGGCGTACGCCCGCCACCTCCTCTCGTCCAAGACGACCAAGCAGAAGAGGAAGCTCAGGAAGTCCGCCCTGGCCGATTCCGCGAACATCGCGGGCATCAAGCAGATGCTGCCGTACCTGTAGGACAAGGAGCGCGTACCATGCGAGTGAAACGTGGAGTGGTCGGCAAGAGGAAGAGGACGCGGGTGCACAAGCTCACCCAGGGCTATTACGGGGGCAGGAGAAACCTCGTCAGGGCGGCCCAGGAGGCGATGCGCAAGGGCCTCGCGTATGCATACCGGGACAGGCGCCAGCGCAAGAGGGACTTCAGGCGCCTCTGGATAGCCAGGATCAGCGCGGCGCTCAGGCAGCGCGGCTTGACCTATTCGAAATTCATCCACGCCTTGAGACAGGCGAACGTGGAGCTCGACAGGAAGGTGCTGGCGGACATGGCGGTCACCGATCCCAAGGGGTTCAGCGCCGTCGTCGAGTCTGTCACCAAGGCGTGATGGAAAAACAGCTCGAAGAACTCCAACGGACCTTTCTCGAAGACCTGGAATCCATACGGGACCCCGAGCAGGTCGAGCAGGCCAGGATCGCCTACCTCGGCCGCAAGGGGAGGCTCACCACCATCCTGAGGCAGATGGGGAGCCTCTCCCCTGAGGAGAGGCCACGCATCGGGGCGCTGGCCAACAGCATCAAGGCGAAAATGGAGCAGGCGCTCGCCGAGGTCTCGGCCAGGATAGCCTCGCGGCAATCCGTGCAGGGGATCGACGTGACGCTGCCCGGCAGGGTTCTCAGGCGGGGCTCGGTCCACGTCATCAACCAGGTCATGGCCGAGATCGAGGACATTTTCAGGGATCTCGGTTTCCAGGTGGCGTCAGGCCCGGAAGTGGAGGACGATTACCACAACTTCGAGGCCCTCAACATCCCCGAGAACCACCCGGCGCGGGACATGCAGGACACGTTCTACTTCGGCCCCGGCGTCCTCCTGAGGACGCACACCTCGCCGGTCCAGATCAGGGTCATGGAGAGCCAGGGCCTGCCGGTGCGCATCATAGCCCCCGGCAAGGTCTACCGGTGCGACTTCGACATCACGCACAGCCCGATGTTCCACCAGGTCGAAGGGCTCTGGGTGGAGGAGGGCATCACGTTCGCGCACCTGAAGGGGGTCCTCTACGAGTTCGCCCACAGGTGCTTCGGGCCCGAGGTGCCCCTCAGGTTCCGGTCGTCGTTCTTCCCGTTCACCGAGCCCTCCGCCGAGGTGGACATGGGGTGCATCATCTGCAGGGGCGCCGGCTGCAGGGTGTGCGGGAACACCGGCTGGCTCGAGATCCTCGGGGGCGGCATGGTGGACCCCGAGGTGTACCGGTTCGTGGGGATAGACCCGCACGTCGTGACCGGTTTCGCCTTCGGCATGGGGGTGGAGCGGATCGCCATGATCAAGTACGGCATCGACGACATCCGGCTCTTCTACGACGGCGACCTGCGGTTCCTTCTGCAGTTCGCCTGATGCGGGGGGTCGAACCATGAAGATCGGCTACAAGTGGATAAGGGAGTTCGTCGACCTCGATGCGGGCGCCCTCGAGGCGGCGAAAGCCCTCACCATGAGCGGCACCGAGGTCGAGGGTGCGGTGCGCCAGGGCGTGCCCGGACAGGTCGTGTGCGCGCGCATCCTGGAGGCGCACAGGCACCCGAACGCCGACAAGTTGTTCGTGTGCACGGTGGACGCGGGCTCGGGCCCGCTGCAGGTGGTGTGCGGTGCGCCCAACACGAGGGAGGGCATGACGAGCGCGTTCGCGCCCATCGGGACGGACCTGGGCGGCGGCTTCGTCGTGAAGAAGGCGAAGATCAGGGGGGTCGAGTCGTTCGGGGTCCTGCTCTCCGAGCGCGAGATCGGGCTCACCGACGACCACACCGGCATCATGGAGATCGAAGCGGTCTGCGAACCCGGGGCGCCGCTCGGAGAGGCTCTCGACCTCGAGGACTGGGTGCTCGACATAAGCGTCACCCCCAACAGGGGGGACTGCCTGTCGGTCATCGGCATCGCGCGTGAACTCTCGGTGCTCTTCGGATGCCCCCTCAAGACGCCGGAGTTCTCCATACAGGAAGCCGACATCGATGTGGGGTCGGCGCTGAGCGTCGAGATCGTGGACACGAGAGGGTGCCCGCGCTACGCCGCGCGCTTCATCGACGGCATCGTCATCGCGAAGAGCCCCTTCACCATGAGGAGGAGGTTGTTCCAGTCCGGGGTGAGGGCCATAAACAACGTGGTGGACATCACCAACTACGTGATGCTCGAGTACGGGCAGCCTCTTCACGCCTTCGATTCCACCCTGCTCGCCGGGCCGGCCATCGTGGTGCGCAGGGCGAGGGAGGGAGAGAGGTTCGTCACCCTGGACTCGGTGGAGAGGGTCCTTCGCGACACCGACCTCCTCATCTGCGACCGCGAGAAACCGGTCGCCCTGGCCGGCGTCATGGGCGGAGAGAACTCGGAGGTGCTGCCCGGAACCACGAGCGTGGTCTTGGAGAGCGCCTACTTCGACCCCGACGGCATCCGCAGGACGTCGAAGTCCCTCGGGCTGACCACCGAGGCCTCCTACCGGTTCGAGCGCGGGGTGGACCCGGGCATCCAGGTGGAGGCCGCGAACCGCGCCGCGTACCTCATGGAGAGACACGCCCGCGGCAGGGTGTACAGGGGGGTCATTGACGTCAACCACCTCCAGGACACACGCGCCGCTATCACCCTCTCGGCGGGGACGCTCGAAAGGGTCCTGGGCGTTCAGCCTCCTGCCGAGGGCGAGGTCGAGAGGATCTTCACGGCCCTCGGGTGCGAAGTGCGTCGGATCGAGGGCGGGTGGTCGGTCTCGGCGCCCCCGTTCAGGCCGGATGTGGAGAGGGAGATCGACCTCGTGGAGGAGTTCGTCCGCATCCACGGCATGGACAAGGTCACGCCCGAGCTCCCTGCCTTCAGGCCGACGCCGGGTGGTGTATCCCGCCCGTCGCTCAGGGACCTGCGCAGGTCCCTGGCCGCCATGGGCTTCAACGAGGTCATCACCTACTCCTTCATCTCGCCCAGGTGGAAGGACTTCTTCCCCGGGGATTCCCTGCGGCTCGTAAACCCCATCTCCGACGAGATGAGCCTCATGCGCACCTCGCTCGTCCCCGGCCTGCTGGGCGCGCTCGAGCGCAACCGGCGCCTGCAGACGAGGGACGTCTGCATCTTCGAGATCGGGAGGACCTTCCACCCCGTCGAGGGCGCGGGGCTGCCCAGGGAGGAGGAGCGGCTCGGCGTGCTCATGTCCGGCATGCGTTTCGACCAGCACTGGTCGGATCAGCCAAGGCAGGTGGACTTCTACGACCTCAAGGGACTGGCCGAGCTCCTCATCCCCGGGGTCACGGTGAGGCCGTCTGACCTGCCGCACCTCGAGAGCGGGCGCCAGGGGGATCTCGTCCTCGACGGCGAGGTGATAGGGTGCCTGGGCGCGGTGCACCCGTCCATCCGCACGATCATAGACGCAAGCGAAGACGTGTTCGTCCTCGAGACGGTCCTCGGGCCCGTGATCGAGAGGCGATGGAAGGGGCTGGCCGAGATCCCGCGCTTCCCCTTCACGTGGCGGGACCTCTCGCTCGTGGTCGACGAGAAGATCCCCTATGCCGACATCGTGCGCGAGGTGGAATCCCTGGGCATAGGCGAGATCAGGAAGGTCGCGGCGCTCGACGTATACTCGGGCGAGAAGCTGCCCCGGGGGAAGAGGGGCGTCACCATACGCATCACCTACCAGTCTCTCGAGCGCACCCTCGAGGACGCCGAGATCTCGGCGTGGCAGGAGCGGGTGATCTCGAGGCTCGGCGAGAGCCTGGGCATTACGCTCCGAGGCTAGTTTGGGGACCGTCGCGCAAGCTCGCCCTTGCTGCGCGAGCGGGGGTGGGGCAAAGAGGGCGCCCGGCTGCTGAAGCGGGGGGGGGGCCCGCGTGCGCCTGCAGACGGCGTCTTTCCCGCGAGCGGCCGGAAACGACAACCTGGCCCTCCTGCAAGATCATCCGCATGCGTCTTCCCCATGAGCGGCCGGAAACGACACCTGCCTGATTGTGGGGCCCTCCTGCCGGGTCTTACGTGCGGGGCTGAACCTGCCGGCCGCTCGGGAATCGCACCGCATCGCATGGCCGCCCGCCAGGGGCGGGGGCGCATCAGCCTATGGCGATCGCCTCCGTGACGATGCGCTCTGCCGCCCTGAGGGTCTCCTTGAAGAGCCGCGAGGTCTTCGTTCCCCTGGCCGCCTTCATGTCCATGACCTGGGTGATGCCGAGCATCATGCCCCAGATGATGTCCGACAGCATGTACGGGCTCATCTCCCTGATCAGCCCGCGCTCCATCGCCTTGGCGAGCAGACGCCTCGCGAGCTCGAAGTCGTACCTTCCCCTGCTGCTGATGGCGAGCCGCGTGCTCTCCTCCAGCTCGCCGATGAGGTCGGTGTTCTGGAAGAAGGTGTTGGCCACCCTGAGGGAGTCGGGGCATGCCTCGAAGCTCTTCTCGAAGGCCCTGAACAGGTCTTTCACGAGTTTCGACCCGCTCGCGTACCGACCCCGCTCCAGCCTCCTCGAGATCGTCTCGAAGTGCGCACCGAACTCCTCGAGGAAGGGCAGCATGAGGGCCGAGTAGAGCTCGTCCTTGGTCTTGAAGTACTGGTAGATGGTGGGCTTGCTCACCTGGGCCTCGAGCGCGATCTCGTCCATGGTGGTCTTCAGGTAGCCCTTGGAGAAGAACACCTTCTTGGCGGCCTGGAGGATCCCCTGTATCCGCGCGTTGCGTTCCCTCTCCCTCCTGGCCTGTATCGCCCTGCGATGGCTCTCGGTCATGAGGTCTCCGTTCCCCGTCGTGGTTTTTACCGACAGTAGTTCGATTACTGCCGGTAAGATGATGAAAGCACTCTCTGCGACCGCGTGTCAAGCCATGAAATAGGGCTTGCAGGGGCTGCGCCGGGGATAGGCGCCTGAGCCTGGACGGAAAGACAGGCTTGACAGGGCTGGAAGGATGCAATATAAGCCTACTGTTAGTAGGAAAGATACCGATAGTTTATGGGCACGCGCACTGTCCGGTTCGCCACCCTTGTCGTGCCCTGGGAGGTTGCATGGACTTCGACCTTGCCCCGGAGCAGAGGATGTTCAGGGAGACGGTCTACCGCTGGGCGAAAGAAGAGGTGGCGCCCTTGTGCGAGGATGCGGACCTGAGGGGCGCATTCAGCCCCGAGATCTGGGGCAGGCTCGCGGGGTTCGGCATCCTGGGCCTCCCTTTCCCCGAGGAGTTCGGCGGGTCGGGGGCGGACATCGTCACGTGCTGCCTGGCGGGCGAGGCGCTCGGCCACGCGGGGGTGGACGGCGGCCACCTGCTCGCCTGGGGCGCCCACACCTACCTGTGCGGGCACAACATCCTCTCTTTCGGCACCGACGAGCAGAAGAGGAAGTACCTGCCGCGCCTTGCAAGCGGGGAGTGGATCGGGTGCATGGGGCTGACGGAGCCGGGCTCGGGCTCCGACGCCGCCTCGCTCTCCACCTCCGCGAGGAGGACGGGCTCGGGCTACGTACTCAACGGCACCAAGACCTTCATCACCAACGCCCCCGTGAGCGACGTGTTCGTGATCTTCGCGAACGTAGACAAGAAGCTCAAGCACGAGGGGATCACCGCCTTCATCGTGGAGAAGGGGACCCCGGGCCTGTCCACCGGCAGGCCGTTCCACAAGATGGGCTGCAGGTGCTCGGCCACCTCCGAGGTCATCCTTGAGGACTGCGAGGTCCCGGCGGAGAACGTCCTCGGCGGCGAGGGCATGGGGTGGATCATCGCGCTTTCCGGCGTCGAGTGGGACCGGTGCACGCTCCTCTCCCCCATGCTCGGCTGCGCCATGTTCAACCTCGATGCGTGCGCGCGCTACGCGAACGAGCGCCGCCAGTTCGGCAGGCCCATCAGGAGTTTCCAGGCGATAAGCAGGCGCATCGCGGACATGAAGGTCTTCGTGGAGGCGCTGAGGCTGGCCATATACCGCGTGGCGTGGGCCAAGGACAAGGGGAGGATGCTCAATCCCCTCCAGGCCGCGGTGAGCAAGGTGTATGCGGGCGACAGGGGCTTCGAGATGGCCTCCGAGGCGGTCCAGGTCTTCGGCGGCTACGGCTTCATGCACGAGTACCCCGTGGAGCGCAACTTCCGCGACTCGAAGCTCGCGGCCATCGGCGGAGGAACCTCCGACATCATGCGCATGATCGTCTCGAGGATCATGCTCATGGGGTTCGGGGTGTGAGGGGGTAAGGGCATGGATTACGAACTCGAACCGTCAAGGGTGGATTTCCTCAAGGCGTTGGGCGCGCACCTGGCGGAGAGGGTGGCGCCCAGGCGCGCCCAGCTGGACTCGTGCGGGCCGGAAGAACGCGCCCGCCTCATGCGGGACAACATCGCCGGCCTCGGGACGCACGGGTTTCTCGCCGCCATGTCCATCGGTAACCCCCCGGATCTCGTGGGCCACTACCTCGCCCTGGAAGAAACGGCGAAGGCCTGCCCGGCCACCTGCCTGAGCGCGCGCGCGAGCGCGTTTCTCTGCGCGGGCGCGATCTCCCTGTTCGGTTCGCCGGGCGCAAAGGAGACATACCTGCCCCGGCTCCTGTCGGGCGAGGCGGTGGGCGCACTTGCGTACTCCGAGCCCGGTTCGGGCTCCGACCTGGGCGCCCTCGGTGCCGTGGCGGAAAGCGACGCGGGCGTCTACCTGGTCGACGGAGAGAAGGACATCGTGGTGAACGCCCCGATCGCCGAGGTGTTCGTCGTCCTCGCGCGCACGCCCGAAGGGCCGTCCCTGCTCGTCGTCGAGGGTGGGGCCCGAGGTCTCGAGATCGGGCCGTGTCTCGACACCCTGGGGATCAGGGGGGCTCCCGTGGGCGGCGTGAGGATGCGACGGTGCGAGGCGGCCTGCTTGCTGGGCAGGGAGCCGGGCATGGGCCTCGAACAGCTCGAGAGGCTCCTCTCCATGGGGGCGGTCGGCGCCGCGGCCCTGTGCGTGGGAATAGCACACGCCTGCATGGAGATATCGACCGAGAGGGCCAAGAGCAGGTCCGCCTTCGGCAAGCCCATAGGCATGTTCCAGGATGTCGGGTTCAAGCTCGCCGACATGTTCACGCTCGTCGACCTCTCGCGCCTGCTCGCCCTGCGGGCGGCATGGGCCTTCGACACGGGCGAAAGAGACGCCCCGGTACGGGCGGCCTGCGCGAAGCTCTTCTCGGCCGAGGCGTGCTCGAAGGTCGCGAACTGGGGGATGCAGATCTTCGCCGGCCACGGCTACCTGGCGGGAAGCCCCATCGAGCGCCTCTACAGGGACGCGAGATTCGGAGAGATCTGCGAGCGGACATCCGAGATCCTCCGCTTGACGATAGCGAACGAGGAGCTCGATAGGTTCGCGGGCTTCGCCTGATCGAGGCGGCGGCCGCGCGATAACGACGATGCAGGGACGGGACGAGGCATGCACGTGATCGAGACGAAGATCGATACCGGATCCGAGGAGTACCGGAAGAACTACGAGGCCATGGAGCGGCTCGTCGCCGACCTGAAGGACGAGCTCCACAAGGCGAGGTTCGAGAGGCCCGCCAAGGACATCGAGCGGGTGAAGTCCCAGGGCAAGATGCTCGTCAGGGACAAGCTGGATCTGCTCCTCGACAGGGACAGCCCCTTTCTCGAGATCGCGCCGCTCGCGGCGAGGGGCCTCTACGACGGAAAGGTCCACCAGGCCGGCCTCGTGGCCGGCATAGGCCTTGTCGAGGGCAGGGAGGTGCTCGTGGTCGCGAGCGACCCCACGATCAAGGGCGGCGCCGTGTACCCCCTGGGCGTCAAGAAGAACCTGCGCTGCCAGACCATAGCCATGGAGAACCGGCTCCCGGTGGTGAGCCTGCTCGACTCGGCAGGAGCGTACCTGCCCCTCCAGTCGGAGATCTTCCCCGACATAGACGACGGCGGAAGGATCTTCTACAACCAGGCGATCATGTCGAAGATGGGCATCCCCCAGATCACCGCGGTCATGGGGCTGTGCACCGCAGGGGGCGCATACGTGCCGGCCATGTCTGACGAGGTGGTGCACGTGAGGAGGACCGGGGCCATCTTCCTCGGAGGGCCGCCCCTCGTCAGGGCTGCCACGGGGGAGGAGGTGACCGCCGACGAGCTCGGCGGCGCGGAGGTCCACTGCATCCATTCGGGCGTCTCCGACTACTTCGCTGAGGACGACGCCCACGCCATATCGATCGTCCGTTCCATCGTGAAGAACCTTCCCAGACCGGAGAAGACGAGGCTGGCGATGCGGGAGCCCAGGCCGCCGGTCTACGACCCGAAGGAGATCTACGGCATCGTGAGCAGGGACTTGAGGGTCCCGTACGACTGCAGGGAGATCATCGCGAGGATGGTGGACGGCAGCGAGTTCCTGGAGTTCAAGGAACTCTACGGCACGACGCTCGTGTGCGGGTTCGCCTCCATCCACGGCTACCCGGTGGGGATCCTCGGCAACAACGGGGTGCTGTTCTCGGACAGCTCGCTGAAGGCGACGCAGTTCATCCAGCTGTGCGACCGGAGAGGCATCCCCCTCGTGTTCCTGCAGAACATCAACGGGTACATCATCGGCCGCGAGTACGAGAGGCTCGGCATCACCAAGGACGGGCACAAGATGGTCAACGCCGTCTCGACGTGCACGGTCCCGAAGTTCACGGTCATCGTGGGCGCCTCCTTCGGCGCCGGCAACTACGGGATGTGCGGGAGGGCGTACTCCCCGAGATTCTTGTGGATGTGGCCGAACGCCCAGATCGGGGTCATGGGGGGCGAGCAGGCTGCGGGCGTGCTCATCACCCTCAAGAACGACCAGAACGCGAAGGCGGGCCTGCCGCCCTTGACACCCGAGGAAGAGGAGGCGATCCGGGGACCCATCGTGGAGGCCGCGAGTCAGCAGGGGGACGCCTACTACAGCACCGCCAACCTCTGGGACGACGGCATCCTCGACCCGGCGCAGACCAGGGACGTGCTCGGCCTGGCCATATCGGCCGCACTGAACGCGCCTCTTCGGGACGACGCCGTGGGCTTCGGAATCTTCCGGATGTAGGGCCCAGGGGACCGGGTGAGGGAAGAAGGGGGGGACGATCGTGTTCGACACCATCCTCGTCGCGAACCGGGGGGAGATCGCGGTGCGCATCATGGCGACATGCCGGGAGATGGGCATACGCACCGTGGGGGTGTACTCGGACGTGGACAGGCACGCGCTCCACGTGATCGAGGCCGACAGGGCGGTGGCGCTCGGCGGGTCGAACCCCGCCGAGACCTACCTCGACATCGACAAGATCATCGCGGCCGCGCGCGCCGAGGGCGCCCAGGCGATACACCCCGGCTACGGTTTCCTGGCCGAGAACGCACAGTTCGCGAGGCGCTGCGAACAGGAGGGTATCGTGTTCATCGGCCCCCCGAGCGACGTCATCCGCGACCTCGGCGACAAGACCCTCGCACGCAGGGTCATGCACGCCGGGGGCGTTCCCGTGATACCGGGGATGATGGAGCCGTCTTCCGACATACGCGAGCTCGTGCAGAAGGCCGAAGAGATCGGTTTCCCGGTGATGGTCAAGTCCGCCAAGGGGGGAGGGGGCAAGGGCATGCGCGTCGTGGAGACCCCCCAGGCGTGCGCCGAGGCGTGCGAGGCCGCATCCAGGGAGTCCATGAACGCGTTCGGCAGTGCGGATATCTACGTCGAGAAGTACCTCAGGTCGCCCAGGCACGTGGAGGTGCAGGTGCTCGCGGACGCCTCGGGCAAGGTGCTGCACCTCTACGAGCGCGAGTGCTCCATCCAGCGCAGGCACCAGAAGATCATCGAGGAGACCCCGTCGCCGTCGTTGACCCCGCCGGTGAGGCGCTCCATCTGCGAAGCGGCGCTTGCGGCCGCCCGGGCCGCCGGCTACGTGAACGCGGGGACCGTGGAGTTCCTCCTCGACGAGGAAGGCGGTTTCTACTTCCTCGAGGTGAACACGAGGCTCCAGGTCGAGCACCCCGTCACCGAGATGGTCACGGGCGTCGACATCGTCAGGAGGCAGATCGAGATCGCCGCAGGCATGCCGCTCGACCTCGACCAGGATGACATCGTGCAGCGCGGTCACGCGATCGAGTGCCGCATCTACGCCGAGGACCCCATGAACTCCTTCATGCCGTGCCCCGGCAAGGTGGTCTTCGTGCAGGAGCCGAAAGGCCCCGGCATCAGGGTGGACTCCTGCCTCTATCCCGGGTGCACGGTGCCCATGGAATACGACCCGATCCTCGCGAAGCTCGTCGTTCACGCCGAGACGCGGGACGCTTGCATCCAGAGGGCTATGCGGGCACTCAGGGAATTCGCGGTCATGGGCGTGCTCACCCCCATCCCCTTCCTGGCGGACGTGATCGCGAGCGAGGCGTTCAGGAGGGGCGAGACGACCACCGACTTCGTCGACGACTTCATCGAGGGATGGACCCCGGACGTGAGCGGGGCCGACATCGTCGCCCTGGCCGCGGCCATCCACCTGTCCCTCTCGCGGGAACGCACGGTGGACGGCCATGTCGTGCACACCCCCGCCGAGTACTCCCCCTGGCTGTCACTCAAGGGGTTCAGGCCGTGAGTGGATCTCAGGACATGACCGCTCCCGGCCGCATGCGGGTGCCCTCACGCGGCGTCGTGCCCCCGGCGCCGCTCCCGGGCTAGGGCGGCTGGGCCCCCGTCCGCGCCTGCCGCACGGATAGCGGGACGGGGTGGTGGATGCACAGGGGGCCCGGCGTGGAGGCGGTCGGATCGCTCGCCTGCGCGGCCGTCCACGATCCGGAAGGAGGAGGATGCACGTGAGGTTCGACCTGAAGATAGCGGGCAGGGACGTGTGCGTGAGGCTGGAGAGGCTCGACGACGGTTTCGTCGCCGCCTGGGTGGATGACAGGCGCATCGAGGCCTCCTTCGCCGCTGTGACGAAGAACGTGCTGTACCTGACGGCCGGCCCCGGGTCACAGAAGGTGTGCCTGGAGAGGACCCCCGAGGGCACGTACGTGAACGTGAAGGGCGCGACGTGGCTCGTCAGGGACGCTCACGCCGCCGATGCCGGGAGGCCCAGAAGGAAGGGGGGCGCCCCCCTCCAGAGGGAGGTCACGCCGCCCATGCCCTCGGTGGTGGTGAGCGTGCTTGTCGAGGAGG
>ERZ795045.2673-NODE-2673-length-17024-cov-3.898992_pt1 | contig 17024 bp, 15 predicted proteins | sample MGYA00375129_ERZ795045 | MGnify/ENA primary metagenome ERZ795045 (study PRJEB30174, sample SAMN05720166) | activated sludge metagenome | isolation source: anaerobic digester from wastewater treatment plant | place: Japan | collected 2015-05-15 ... | reverse complement strand
GTCCAGCCGTTCGTCGTTGCGCGCCGCCAGGCGGTCGCCGAGTTCGCCGGCAGCTGGCGGTGAATTGCTCGCTCGATTGCTGCTGTGCGGCGAAACGTTCACCGAGACCGGCGTCGACGTCGTTTCGCAGGGCGAGCGCGTTGGCGGCGTTTTCGGCCCGCAGTTGCGCGCCCTGCTGATCGAGACGCTGTTGCAGGCCGGTTTGCAGACGCTGTTCGGATTCAGCGACGGCCAGCGCGATGCGGCTGTCGAGACCGCCGCCTTCGCCAGCCAGATCGAGCGCGTCGCGCACTTCGTCGAGTTGCAGGACGACATCGCGCAGTCGCAGCAGGCGGCCGTCGGCGCCGCTCAGGTTGTCGCGCAACTGCTGCAGGCTGCCGACCGATTGGCGCAAGGCGGAGAGATCGATCGGCGCGCCGCTTTCGTCGGTCAGCCGCTCGCGCAGCGAGAGCACCGTTTCCAGGTTGTCGCTCAGGCCGTCCAGGCGGCCATTGACCGCGCTGACGCTGCCGCGCAGATCTTCGACGCCAGCGAAACGGTTTTCGAAACTGCGCAGTTGGCGCTGCCGGTCGAGTTCGCTGGTCGCCGACTGGTCGACGCGCCGGCCCTGATCGGCCAGTTGGCCGCTCAATTCGCCGAGCTGTGTCTTGAACGTGTCGACGTACTTGCGCAGGTCGGCGACGGCCACCCGGCTGGGAATGTCGCCGCCGCCGCTGACCATGTTGGCGCGCAGATCGGCGGCCAGCCAGTCGGCGGCCACCTGCTGCAGATGCTGGTGCTCGCGCGGTGCGAAGTTTTCTCCCAATTCGGCGCCGACGATTTGCTCCTGCGCCCGGTCGATGTCGAGCAGGCCGCGCAGCACGTCGATCAGCGTATTCCATTCTTCGGCTTCGATGCGCATGCCGCGCTGTTTGCCGGCCAGCGGCATCAGCCGGTCGTTGAGACTGTCGATACGTGCGAACAGGTCGGCCATCGTTTACCTCGGCTTGAGCAGGGAAATCAGACCGCCGCCGCCATTGAGACGGTCTTTTTTGCGGTTGAGCACCACTTCGTCGCTGTAGTTGTCGGCGCGATGGCTCTTCAGCGTGTCGGCCGATTCGCTGAGCTTGTTCGCCGCCTGCTGCACGGCGGCCACTTCCGGCGCCGCGTCGAGCACCTGGTTGACCACCGCGTCGAGTTCGACGCCGGCGTTGCGCGCCTTGCGCCCGAAAGTGACCGGCGTGTCGGTCACCGAGCTTTCGAGGTCGCTGGCCACCGCCAGCGCCTTGGCACGCGCCGCGTTGAGCAAGGGCAGGCGGTCGGCCGGCGTGTTGCCGGTGGCGGCGTCGAAGACGTCTTCGATCTGCCGGCGGAACTGCAGCGATTGAATCTGCCGCTGCAATTCGGCCAGCGCCGCGCTGAGGGTGTTGGTCAACGCGTCGAAATTGCCGGTTACCTCGTCGAATTTGCGCTCGAGTTCGCGATGGTTGTGGCCGTTCGGCGCCACTAGGCCGCACAGCTGCGACACCGTTTCGGCGAGCTGACGGATGCTCGCCGCCATCTGGTTCCAGTCTTCGGCGCGGATCGCTTCACCGGGGCGTTTGCTGGCCAGCGGCAGCAGCGTTTCGGCGATCGAGTCGGCGGCCTGGCGCACCGGCGTCAGGTCGGCGTCGGGGATGTCTTCGATGGCGGTGTTGCGGAACACCGACGGGTCGATCAACACCGAGACGCGCGTCGGTCCGTCGGGTAGCACGCGTAGCGGCCGCCGGATCACCGGCAGGACCAGATTCGGATGTTTGACGACCATTTCGTACGCGCCGGCCGCCAGCTTCGACACCTGCAGCGTGCCGTCGGCGAACGGTTTGACTTCGCGCACCAGGGCGTTGGTCGTCGGGTCGCGCAACTCGACCTGCAAGTCGCGATTGACCGCTGGAAAACCGAGAATGTTGATCGACAGTTCGCTCATCTTGCCTACCTCGTCTGTTCAGAGCGCTCAATTGCCAAAAGGGAAATCGATTTCCCAGAAGAAAGTGACGTCTTGCCCGACGCGCAGCGTCACCGGTTCGAAGACCACCTGGTTGTAGAGCCGGTTGCCGGCCATCAGCCCGGCTTCGCTGACCTCGGGCAGATCGACGGTCGGCCGGAACAGCGTGCTGACGCTGACCTGCACCACGTCGCGGCGCGTGGCGTCGAGGCGGAAATCCTCGCTGCGCACCGGACTGCGCAGCGCTGCGGCGGCGATCGCTTCCGCCGGCGGCACCGGCGGCGGCGGTGCGCCGAGGGCGGTGCTTTCGACGTCGGCCGCTTCGCGGTTCCAGCCGACCTGCACGAAATCGATTGGTCCGACGCCGGCGGTACCGGCGAACAGTTGCGCGACGAGCAGCGCGCCGTCGCGCAGCACCTGATTGCCGACCTGCCGGCGGGCAAGCAGCGCGCCGTCGGCGTCGCGTACGGTCATTTCCATCCGGCCAGTTATGCGCATCGTTCCTCTCCACTCATAAACACTGGCAAGCCATTCATTCGAAGCGTGTTTCGCCGAGCGGCGAATCGCCGTAACGCGCGCCGAGACTCAGCCGGTCGGCGCGCCCGGCGGAAGCGGTTTCCGCGTCGAGCCGTTGCCAGGGCAGCCGCGCGCGCACCGTCTGCCGCTGCCGTTCGACAAAAGGCACGCAGTGCAGCCGCGCGCGCACGCCAGCGGCGCGCAGGCCGTCGATGGCCAGCGCACAGGCCTGGGCAACGTGCCGGTGCGGTGGGTCGACCGATGCCGCGACCTCTTCGCCCGGCTCGATCACCAGCCCGCGCGGCACGCGCACTTCGAACGACGCCGGCTCGCTCTCGATCCAGCGCATCGCCAGCCGCGCCACTTCGCCAGACGGAAACAGCGCGTTATCGAACGTGCTGTCGTCGAAAGCGCCTTCACGCAGCGCTTCGTCGGCCAGGGCGAAGAAATAGCGGTCGAGGCCGCGCAGGTCGTAAAAACCGACCGACAGATACAGCCAGCGGTTGTCGCCGCGCGCCATCGGTGGCAGCCGCGGCGGCTGCTCGAGATCGTCGTCGGTGAACGGCCGTCCGGCGACGAAGCGGCGGCCGCTGAACAGGCGTTCGCTGACGTCCTCGCCGTCGAGATCGGCGACCGCCCGGCCATCACTGTCGCCCGGCGCCAGGCCGATGGTCAGCCGCCGGCCGAGCGGCACGCTGCCGCGGTAGCCGATGAAGGCTCCGACGCTGAGATTGGCCAGCATCGGTACCGTCGTCCGCCGTTCGGGAAAACCGTCGAGGGTGAACTGCGGCCAGGCGAGGTCGAGCCCGCCGTTGTTTTCCTGCCAGCGGAACAGGTACGGGATGCGGCCGCCGCGCGCGGCGAGCGTCTGGCTGACGCGCTGCCGCGGCGGGTTTTCGCAGAAGACGAGCGGCTGACGCAAGGGGCGCTGCGGGTCGACGGCAAAAGCGCTCTCGTCGCGGCGGCCGCGCAGGCCGGGGACGAGCAGCGCGCGCCGTTCGCCGCGGTCGAGCGCTTCCTCGGCGCGGTGCAGGTAATCGGCGACGAAACGCTGCATGTCGAGCGGGCCGAGCGCGCCGGCCAGCCGCGCGCGCACCGTCGGCAGCAGACGGGCACGGAACAGTTCCTGCGCTTCCCAGGGCAGCCGTTCGACGCCGACCAGCGCCGCCAGCGCTTCGAGATCGACCAGCTGGTAGGCGTGTTCGACCCAGTGCGTGCGGCGCAGGCGTTCGATGTCTTCCTGCGCCGCGTCGAGTTCGAGCGCCAGGCTGTTGACCAGTTGTCCGCTCAGGGAATCGGCGGCGATCGCCCACGGCGCCGGCAGACTGTCGAGGATCGCGTCGCGGAAGTTCATGTCGTGGCCTCGACGGCGGCGATGGTGAAGGTCTGCCCGGCCTGCACCGGGTAGCGCGGCCCGCCTTGCGCCAGTTGTGCGAACTGATCGTCGGCGGCCAGCGTGACGCGCAGGCGCAAGGGATCGATGGCGTAATGGCCGTCGTCGCGCAGTGCGGCGAGCAGTTGGTCGAAGGTGATTTCGCTGCCGGCGGTCTGCGTGCCGAAAAAGGCTTGCAGGCGGTTGCCGAGCTGCGTCTTGGCCGCGGCGAGCGCGAAACCGGCGACCAGCGTCAAGGTCAGCACGGCGCGCACCTCGACATCGACCGTCGGCGCGCCGTCCGCCGTCGGCTGGTCGTAGGTCTCGGTGTCGAAAACGATGTCCTGTTCGGCAAGATCGACGATCGCCGCCTCCGGTGGCGTGAAATCGCTGCCGGCGGCCGGCGACGCTTGTCCCGCCGTTTGTCCTTGTGCGCCGAGGGTCAGCGTCACGTCGACCAGCCGCGGATCGGCGAGCAGCGCGGCAGCGAGCGGCCGCGCGCGCAGCGGCCGGCCGACACCGTTGCGCTGCACGGCGTCGATCAGTTCGCGACGCACGGCGGCGCGGATGGCGTCGATTTCCGCTGCCGGCTGGAAACTGCCGGCGAGGATCAGCCCGACGCGCACCTGCAGCGCCAGCCGGCTTGCCGGAGAGGCGACGACGCGAATGCCAGCCGGACGCAGTTCTTCGATGCGTCGGCGCACCGCCGGCGGCAGCGGCCCGTCGCCGCCGGCCGCCAGGCTGACCGACAGCTGGATTTCGCCGGGAACGCCGTTCGGCATATCGACGATTTTCACGTCGCGCACTTCCGGCAGCAGCAGCAGGCCGTTGCGGATGGCGTCGAGGGTGCCTTTGTTGGCCGCGGCGAGTGCGCTTTTGGCGCGGGCGCGCAGTTCGACGTCGCTCTCGTCGGCCGAAGCCTGCGTCGTCGGCCGCTCGTTGACCACTTTTTCGATGCCGGCGATGGCGCGCTGGACGACGACCAGCACGCCGGCGTCGACGGCCGGCGTTCCGTCGCTGGCGCCGCGCACGCGCACTTCGGCGGTCGATTCGGCCGGCAGCATCTCGCGTGTTTCGACCGTTTCGTAGCGCAGTTTGTCGGCGGCGTCGGTGATCGGCGTGCCGGCGGGAAGGGTGATCGCGCCGATCGCGCCGGCGCGGCGAGAGAAGCGCACGCTGCCCACCGGCCGGCCGGCACGGTAGCGGCGCAGACCGAGCAAGGCGGTGACGCGCTCGAGTGACGGCCCTGCGGCGCTGTCGACGAAGCCTGAGTCGTAGGCACGGTTGAGCTGCGCGTAAAGCAGGGCCATTTCGCGGCTGATCGCCTCGCTCAGGGTACGCACGACGCTGCCGACGTTGAGGTCGGTCAGCGGCGTCGGATCGGTCGTGCGCGGGTAATAGTTGATGCGCAGTTCGCTGTTCGGCGCCGGCCGCCGGCCGCCGGGCAGGAAGCGCAAGGTCGACCGGTCGGCCGGATCGGCCGGGTTGGCGACCAGCGTGTAATCGTTGAGCGAGAAGGTCCACGGCAGCGGTTCGTCGTCGGCGCTGGCACCGGCGATATAGCCTTCGACCCGCGAGACGCGCGCCACCGGCCGTCGCTGGAGAACGATGTCCGGCACCACCACGGGTGAAGCGAGCGGGTCGTAAACCACGCGATGCGTTTCCTGACTGACACCCTGCGTCAGGTTGGTCAGCACGTCGCGGACGATGGCCGGGAAATCGCGGTCGACGAAGCTCACAGCGTCACCTCCAAAGCCAGCGCCAGCGCCTCTTCATCACCGCGCGGCAGCACGCTCAGCGCGATGCGCAGCGTCGCCGGTTCGCCGACGACGCTGTCGACGTGGATCGCCAGCACCTTGGCGACGCGCTTCTCCTGCGCCAGCGCCTCGAGCACATAGAGCCGCGCCAGATGCCGGCTGCGGCTGTCGTTGTTTTGGCCGATCAGCCGGGTCAGACGGCTACCGTACTCCGGGTGGCCGAGCGGCGCCAGGTCGCCGAGCGGCGTCAGCAGACGCAGGATCAGCGCTTGCGCCAGGTTTTCGCGGCCGCTGACGCTTTGCAGGTCGTGCGGTGCCGCCAGCGGCAGGCCGCCCTGACCGCCGACAGCGAGCGCCAGATCGAGCGTTCCCCAGGAGTCGGCGCTGTCGAGCGGCAGCGAAGCGGGCGTGCCGACGTAGCGGGTCAGACGCAGGTCGCTGCCGAATGAATGATTGCCGGCCATCTCAGCCACCGAGAAACAGTGTGCCGGCCGCGACCACTTGACCGACCGGCAGGTCGCCCGGGTCGTTGCAGGTCAGTGCGACGTCGCCGTGTCGCGCCGCCGGCCGGCCGCCGAACAGCACGCTGGCGCTGCCCATCAACACTTGTGACTGGTTGCTCGGCGGGACGACGAAGCTGATTCCCGGCGCCGTCGGCAAATGCGGCGGCTGATTGACCGCCAGCGAACCGGCAACCGCCGCCGGCTGTCCGCCGATCAAGAGCGTCGGCAGGACGCCGCCGAGCAGCTTGCCGCTGTAGGGATGCGGCAAAGGCATCGGCACCAGCGACGGACCGACCGGCACCAGCACCTGATGCAGGTCGGTGGCGGTCACCAGGTCGTTCTGGCGGGCGGCGGCTTGTCCCATGGCGAAGCCCTTTCAGTTGACGTTGACCATCTGGCCGGTGATTTTGATCTGCGCGTCGGCGGCGAGCTCGATCTGCCGGGCTTTCAGTTTCAGCGTGCCTTCGGCGACGACGCTGACGTCGCCGCCTTGTTCGATCGTCACCTGCGATCCGCCGACGATCAGTTCGGCCTTGCCGTCGCTGGCACCGCTCTGGCTGAGCCGCAGGCTGGCGTCCTGCGCGCGCAGGAAGAGTCCCTCGTCGTCGACCTGCAGCTCGACCTGCACCGACCCGGCGAGGCTCAGCGTCAGTCGGCGCGAGCCGTCGTCCGGCGTCTCGATGTGCAGTCGCAGCGCCTGCTGCGCGTCGCTGACGGCGTGCGGCAGTTGCGCGATCGCCTGGCCGGCGCTCGACGACGGCGGCGCGACCTGCTCGTCGTACAGCCGGCCGACGATCACCGGCGCGTTGGCGTCGCCGCCGAGAAAGACGATCACTACCAGATCGCCTTCCTGCGGCGGCGCCACCCAGCCGATCAGCCCGCTGGCGATCGGCACGCGCGGCAGGACCAGCCCGCTCTCGCGCAAGGTGACCGTGCAGGCGTAGTCGTCGTCGGCGAACAGAGCGCCGACGATGCCGAGCGCCGGCGCCCACTGCTGTTGCACCTCCTGGCGGGCGATTTGGCGGATGGTGTGCACGACGCGCTGCATGGTCAGAAAACGCTGCCGAGCAAGGCGCCGAGCAGCGCCGCGGGGTCGAAGGCGGCGCCGCCGCCGGCGTAATGCAGCCGGCTGCGGGCGCCGGCCGGCGACAGGCGATGGTTGACGCCGGTGATCCAGAACGGACCGCGTTCGAGTCCGTCCGGCAGATCCTGCACTTCGAAAACCGCACCCGGACGCAGCGCCGGCTGCAGAAAGACGTCCAGCGTGCCGCGGCGGAGCAGCGCGCGCTGCTGACGCAGGGCGGCTGCGCCGGCTTTGGCCGCCGCGGCGGCGGTGCGCAGCGCCGGCGCGAATTGCCAGCGATGGCGCAGATCCGGACCGTCCGGCCGCTGTCCGGCGAAAAAATCGCTGACCGGGCGCAGTGCGCTCGCGGCCGACGCCGACGCGGCGGCGCTTTCGCCGGCGACGACGATGGCTTCGATATTCTCGGCGCCACGGCACTGACGGACGGCCAGCGTTTCGCGACCATGCCGCAGGGCGCTGTCGGCAACGGCAGCGTTGATCTGCCGGGCGGTGAAGCGGTTTGCGCTGTCGATGCCGGCCAGCGTGCCGTTCCAGGCACAGACGCGCGCCAGATGCTGCCAGGCGTTGCGGCCGGGATCGGCGGCGTAGCTGACCAGCGGGTCGCTGTCCTCGACGTCGCCGACCGTCACTCCGGCCGCGGCGCACAGATGGCGCGCCAGGTTGGCGGCGCCGATCTTCTCGTAAGTCACCGCTGGCCGCAGGCGGGCGAGCGCGCCGCTACCGTCGAGCGCGCGCAGTTCGATGTCGCGATAGCTGCGGCAGATCGTTGCCAGTTCCCCGGTGAACACCGTCGCCGACTGTTCGCCGTTGTCGAGCGTCAGGCGCACGGCGTCGCCGGGTGCGCCGGCGAACGGCGCGGCGGCCGGCAGGCGTGCCGAGAGCACGTTGAGCAAGGGCGCGGCGGCCAGTTGCAGATCGAGCGCGAGCACCTGCGTCGTCCATTCCTGGTCGCCGACACGCAAGGTCAGTGCGGGAGCGAGCGGGCCGCTCACGGCAGGACTCCGGCAATGGCGTCGGCCAGCCCGCCGAGTCGTTCGGCGACGGCATCGAGCGCAGCGAGTTTTTCGACCACCGGCTTGACCGGGTTGCCGAGACTGCCGAGGTCGGCGAGACTGGCCAGCGCGGCGACCTGCTGCACGGCGTCGACCGCCGCGTCGACGGCGGCCATCACCGCGTCGGCCTGCGCAGCGATGCCGGCGGCGACGTCGGCGAGCGCGTCGAGGTCGAAACCGAGGTCGTCGCCGAAGCCGTCGAGACCGCCGAAGGCCGACACTTCGGCCGGCGGCGGCAGCGGCGGGCTTTCGCTGAGCGTCAGACGGTAGGCGTACTGCCCGGACGGACCGACGGTCTGTTCGACGGCCCAGCTTTCGATGAGCATTTTCTGGATTTCCAGCGCGCTGCTGATGTCGGCGGTGAAGCCGACTTCGGCGCCGGCGGCGACTTTTTCCTGTAACGCCTGCAGATCGTCGGCGGCGCTGTCGGGCAGCAGCCGGCCGGCGATATGCACCCGGTGCGAGCGGCGCCCGAGCCGCTGGTGATGCGTGCCGTCAAGCCCGACGATGCGTTGCGCGGCGAAATCGTTGTCGCTTTCCTGGCGTATCCATTGCACGGCACGCAGTTCGATGTCGTCGATCATCGGCGTCGGCATGTCAGTACGCCTCCACGTCGACGCCCGACTCGAACGCCGCCTGCTGCAGCCGCTCGCTGAAAGTGTCGATCAGTTCGTCGACGTCGAACGCCGTGACGGCGGGTCGCAGGTCGTCCGCGGCGGCCGGCAACGGTGACGGCGCGGCCGGTGCCGCAAGATCGTCGGGCAAAGTGACGGGCGCTGACGATCCTGGCGCGAAGTCAACGATTGTCGCGGTCGGCGTGACGAAAGCATCGACTGGCGCCAGGGCGACGGCGGCCAACGGAGCGATGCGGCGGCTGACCGCGGTCTCGGCGATTGCAGGCGCTTCGGCCGCGCTCCGGCGTGCGGCGCCCGCTGCAGGAACGACGTTCCATTCCGGCCCGGCGGCAAAGGTCATTGGCGCTGTTGCCGGACTGTCGGCCAGCGCGTCGCTTTGTGGCGCTGTTGACGGAGTGGCGGCGGACAGCGTTGTCGTTCCCGGTTCGACGGCGCGCAGATGTGCGGCCAGCGACCGGCGCGTTGCGCGCCGGCGGATCGCTTGGTGGCCTGTCATGTCGGGCGGCTGTGCGGCGTTGCTTGCCGAAAAAATTGGCGACGCGGGTGCCACAGTCGGCATCGATGGCGCCTCCGCTGATGCAGCGGCAGTGGGCGCCATGACGGCCGGTGGTATGGAGATCAGTGCGTCAGGATCAGCCGCGGCCGCGGGTGGCGGATCGGCGACGATGCGGATCGTGTTCATCTCGCTGCTGGCGGCGAAACTCGGGACATGCGGGTTGGCGACATTTGCCGCATCGACGGCTCGTTCGCTGTTCGTTTCGGCAACGGACGGCGTTACTGGCTGTTCCGCAGCCGTCGCCCGCCACAACGATTCGACTTCCAGTGCGTCGAGCGCGTCGAGTTCGGCGGGACGCCAGCCGGTCGTTCGGCAGAGGACGGCCGTCGCCCGCGTCAGCGCTTCAGGGGTGAACGGCAAGTAGGAGGAGGAATCGGTCGTTGGGAAATTGACCCATTCGGCCAGCGCCTGGCAGGTTTCTGGTGCGGCTGCCGCAGCGACGGGGCCACAGCAGGCGGCGAGCAATTGTCGTTGCAGAAATTTTTCGCCATACGCCGCGTAGCGCGCCAGGACGCGCTTTTCGCGCCAGAGCAAGGGCCGAGCGCTGATCGTCAGCCCGTCGAGACGGACTTGCAAACGGCCGCTGCCGGCGTCGAAGTCGACCGGCCAGACCGTGGCAGACGCATCGCGCAGTTCGAGCGCGCCGGTCGACGGATTGAGCGCGACGCGCACCGCCGATCACTCCTCGCGCAGACGGGTGGCGGTGAAGGCGTACACCGTTTCGCCATGCCCTTGCGCGGACATGGCGAAGCTCTTGTCGTCGAGGTAGCAATCGTCGAAGCTCAGATTGCGCGCCTGATCGGCGTGCTTGAGCGCGGCGGTGATCGAGAAGCGGCTATTGTCCTGCAGCAGTTTGTCGAGCGTGGCGTTGGCCGAAGCGACGCGCAGCCGCCCGCTGACCCGTTTCAGCCCGAAATAGACGGCGATCCGTTCGTCGCTGCCGATCGCACCGATGTCCTGGCGGTTTTTTGCTTGCGCGAACTCGATCGACTGCAAGCCTTCGATTGTCTCGTCGTTGACCTTCACCTGCGAAGCGAAGGCATTGAATATTTGCGGCATGGTGCGGGCCTCCTAATTCACCTAGTTCTTGACGAAGATCGTGGCGTAGATGTAATCGATGGCGCGCACCGGGCGCAGCTTGATATCGATGCGCACGATGCCGTTGGCGAAATCGGCCTGCGTCGAATAGACGTCGACGCCGAAAGCCGGATCTTTGCCGTCGGTGCTCGGCACCAGCGCGCCGTCGCGCTCCATCTGCAGCAGCAAAGCGAAAATCTGCTGCTTCAGGGCGTTACGCACGCCTTCGTTGTTCAGCAGGCCGACGTACTTGTCGGCAATGGCCTTGACGTCGCGGACGCTCTTGTTGACCGTGCGCTGCACATTGACCTGGCGGCCGCTGGTCAGTATCCCTTTGACGACGACGATGCCGATCCGTCGCCGCTCGTTGATCACCAGCACGTTTTCGCGCACCAGTTGCGTCAGTTGCGCATCGCTGTAACGGCCGGGCGCGACGTCGAGCGCCAGCACATTCTTGAAAGTCGGCGACTGGAAATAATCCTGCAGGCCGAGCACGCCGGCAAAAGCCGCCTCGCTGCCCGCCGGAGCGGTGAGCGCGAAGTGGTCGCTGCGTACGGCGTTGGCGTGGTCGATGATGCGCGCCGGCACGGCGTTGGCCACCGCGGCGACCGATCCGAGACCGATGCGGTTGCGCGCCACGTCGGCCATCTTGGCGCAATGCGCGGCGACGCGCTGATGGACGCGGATGATGTCGGCTTCGCTCAGTTGCTGCGCCGCCGAGGCGATGACCAGATCGACTTCCTCGGCCTGTTCGAGCCGGTCGAGCGCATCCTGGTAATCGTCGACGCTCGGCGAGGCGCCGCCCGCGAGTTTCTCGGCGCGCAGCATGTGACGCGGAAACGAGGTGGCGCGCGAACGGACGAAGAGATCGTGCGCGCGCAGCAGCGCCGAACTGCGCAGTACCGCCGGCAGGTAATTGACGTCGTCGGGGTCCATCGTCAGATTGCTCAGCGTCTCGTTCAACGCGTCGTCCTGGAAAATTTCGACGCTGATCACTCCCGTCGCGTTGTCGATCGTCGATACGCCGCGGGTCAGCGCCACGGCGACCTCGCCGGCCGCGCCGGGAGCGAGCACCAGTTCGAGCAACGCCGGTTGTGCCGGGTTGTCGCCCGGCAGGGCCAGTACCGGCGCGCGGCCGCGGCCGCCGTCGAGCGGCACGCCCTGCACGGCCGGCAGCGCGGTCGCCGCCGCGACGGTTTCGAAGCGCACCAGCGGATCGTTGAGCGCGGCGATGGCCTCCAGCGTCGCCAGACCGGCGTAGCGTGCGCTGTCCTGTCCTTCGGCGAGCACTTCGAGATCGATGCGCCGCGCAAGCGCGGTCGACGGCAATATCGACGGCTGTGCCGCGCCGCGCACTTCGGCTTCGACATCGGGGTCGGCGGCCAGCCCGGCGACGATCTCGGCCGGTGACGCGAAGGGGCCGTAGCTGCGCGCGGCCGCCGGCGGCACCAGGACGATCAGGTTGACCGCGCCGTCGGCGGCCGCCTGCACGCTGATGCGGATCGTCGTCCCGGCCAGCCCGCGCCGGCGGGCACGCACATCGACGCTGGCAGCGTTTGCCGCGCCGCTCAGCGCCAGGCCGGCCTGACCATCGTCGACGCGCAGCGCCAGCCGATTGCCGTCGGCACCGTTCTGCCGGGCAGTGGCGCGCAGGACGTCGTCGGCGCCGGCGCGCAACACGGCGAAGGCGGCACGCGGTTCGGCAGCGGCCAGCGGCGTCCGCGCCAACGAAGCCGGCAAGGCTTTCTCGAACAGCGGGTCGACCGCCACCAGCACGCGCGACTGCGTGTTGATGCGCTCGAAGAAATAATCCGGACTGGCGGCGTCGAGGTTGAGATTGGCGTGTGTCTCGATGCTCTGCCCGTCGAGCGACACTTCCAGCGTGACGTACTTGATTCCCGGCGTCGTCTCGCTGAGGGTGTGCGTTTGCGTTGCACGTACCGCCAGCCGGTTGGCCCAGGCGCCTTCGGCGCGTGCTTCGAGCCGGGCGACACGTTCGCCTTCGTCGTCGAACAGATCGAGGCGCGCTTTCTGACCGCGGCCAGGCTCGATGCGCGCGACGACCATCTGCTGCACGCCGTTGGCGAACGCCGTGCGCACTTCCGGCAGCGAATAACGACTGGCCGGGCCGAACTGGTCGATGAATTCGGCGAAATTGCCGATCGGCGTCGGCAGCAGCGGACCGCGGTCGACCACGCCGACCACGCCGAGAATTCCGGTCGCACCGGGCAACACGGGAGCCGGCTCGAAATCCGTGCGGACCTGTACGCCGGGAATAGTGAGGGCGGAAGGCACGTCGACACCTCCATCTGATCTTCGTTGCAGTTGTACGGCGGAACGAACGACCCGCAAACCTTTGCCACGGCTTCGTTCCGGACTGTCCTGCAGCGGGGACGGATTTCCGTCACGCCGTGCAGGGATACGACCAACGACCGCAAAAGACAAACAGCTCAACAGACGCCGCTACTTGCGGCGCGCTACGGCAGAGTGACGCTCATCCGGTGGATGTGGGTACTGATTTCCGGCCGGATGCTCTCCGGTTTCGATTTGGGCCCTGCGGAGAGATCGGACGCCAAATGAAAACGAGTCTCAATAATCCTCGCGAACGTCGGGCGTGTCAATCACCTGCGACGTGACTAAATGCATTGATTGGGTGTGAAGAATTGCACAACGGCGGTTCCTGCCGCGCGCTCCCGGCCGGATGGCGGGAGGCGCGGAGCGGCACAAGAACTGACAGGCGCACCGCTGCGCCATGGCACCTTCGGCGACTCGCGTCAGGAAGCGGTCGCCGGAAATGCGGCGGCCTGCAGGGCGTTCGCAGACAATCTTGCACCTTTTCAGTGCTTGACCGTGAAATTCAGACTTTTCCTGCCGTTGAACAAAGCGCACAATTCCTTTGCGACGACAAGCTCGTTCGTGCGTTGATTTCCCGTCGCCCAGCACTGAACCCGAAGAGAGAATGACACCAGAAGAACTTGACCACAATCGGATTTACGCCAAAACCGTCGCGGGTGAAGAAGCCATGCAGCAGCGGACGCTGGTCGTCCAGAGAAATCTGCGCATGGTGCTCATTCTGGTCGATGGCAACGCCACGGTTGCCGAGTTGTGCAACAAGACCAACCAGCCCGAATTGACCTGCAGCGCGCTTTGTGAACTCGAGAACGATGGTTTCATCGAAGCGCGGGTCGAAAAGGAATCAGTCTGGTCACCCGAGCGGCAGCGCGCACGTGAGGAAGGGCTGGCCCTGGCCGATTTTTCGGAATTCTCGTCTTTTGGCGGCAATAACAGCCCAATTTCAACTTCTCCACCTGCCCAGCGCCTCATGCCGCCGGTTGGTGACGCACAAGGGGCAAGCACCGGCATTCTCTCGGGTGCCAGCCTGGGCGTGTTGTCAAACTCGCCGCCATCCTTTTCCGACCGCTCCGCGCCCTTGTCGGCGTTCGATTCGGGGACCGTCTTTCTCTCCAAGGCGGAGGCGACTTCGATCAACGACCTGCCGCCGGCAGCGAGCGAGTCATCGATGCTGGAGAATTTCAGCTTTTTCTCCAAACGCGGGCTGGAAAAGAAAGGGCCGGATCTCAAGCCGATCAAACGGCAGCCACCCCGCTGGTATCTGAGCTGGCCGGCGGTGCTGCCGTTCGGCGCGCTTTTCCTGCTGCTGTTGCTCGCTCTCGTTGCCCTGTTCTTTCCTTATGCGCATTACCTTCCGGCGATGGAAGCGGCGATCGCCCGCACGACCGGGCAGGCGGTCAAGATCGGGGGCATGCACCTGACGTTTTATCCCCGCCCCGGCCTGTTGTTGAACGACGTCCAGTTCGGCACACCGAGCGAGCCCGGACTGGTAGTCGGCGAGTTGCGAATGCAACCGGCCTTGAGCAGCCTCTGGCAACCGCAACTGGTGCTCAGCAGCCTCGAATTGCGCGCGTGGACCTTCTCGGTGCAATCGGTCGAACAACTGACGGCGACACTGGCCGCAACGGCGGACAAGATTGAAAAACCGCTGATCGAACAGATACTTTTCGAGAAAACCGGGATTGTCTTCGCCGGCCTGGGGATCACCGACCTGCACGGACAGGCTAGACTGACCGCTTCCGGGACGCTGCAGTCGCTGTCCTTGTCATCGGCCGATCGCCGTCTGCAGATCGATGTCTCCCCCGAAGCCAACGGACTGGCAGTAAAAATGCAGGCGCTCGACTGGAAGCCGGCTCAGGATTCGCCATTCCTCTTCAGTGCCTTGAACCTCCAGGGTCACCTGAGGGGCAGACGTCTGTCGCTGGACAATGTCGACTGTCGCATTTTCGACGGCACGGCCAGCGGCTCGGCGTCGCTCACCGATCAGCAACGAGCCGGCCTCACGGGCGAATTGTCTTTCGAGCGCATCAATCTGGGCAAATTTGGCGAAGCGCTGGGAATCGGCAGCCAGTTCCAGGGTAATGCCAGCGGCAAAATGCGCTTTTCGGCAACGGTGCAGGAGGCGACGAGTCTGGCCTCGTCGTTGAACTCCGACGGCAGTTTCACCATCACCCGCGGCAATCTGCTGAACATCGACCTGGGCGAGGCGGTTCGGCGAAATTCGAGCAAACCGATACCACTTGGCGGCATGACCCGTTTCGACCGACTGTCCGGTACTTTCCATCTGGCGCCAATGGCTTATCGTTTCGCGCAGCTGTCATTGACCGCCGGCCTGCTGCAGGGCAATGGTTATCTGAACGTCAATCGCAGCCAACAAGTCAACGGACTGATTACGGTGGCGATCGGCCGCAATCAGGCCCCGCTGCCGATCGCCATCGGCGGGACGCTGGCTGCGCCGCTGTTGCATATGGCCAGCCCGGCGGCTGAAACGCGAAATGCCGGCGCTCAGAACGAAAAGCCCTGACCCGACGCAGACGCTGGCGGCAGAGCGGCGCATTCGCGCGGCTGATCGCATTTCAGGGCTTGATTTTCAGGTTGCGCGAGCTGGCAGCGCTGGACGTACGGCGAATAGGCTGCGAGGGATGGGGAATGCCGTGTTTCCTCAGCCTTCCAGTCGGCTGTCGTGCGCCTGGTCTACTGGTATTCCCGGACGATGGCAACATTCTTTTCTACTGCACTCGACGTAGAGATACAAGGCACGCTCGCGAATGATGAAGCCTCGTTCGGCAGCGACGGAGGCTTGTCGTTGTTCGATTTCAGCGTCGAAAAACTCTTCGACACGACCACAGTCGAGGCAGACCATATGATCATGATGATCGCTGGCTTTGAGCTCGAAAACGGCCTTGCCCGACTCGAAAAAATGCCTTTCGAGCAGGCCGGCCTGTTCGAACTGGGTCAGGACGCGATAAACCGTTGCCAGGCCAATGTCAACGTTTTCGGCCAACAATAAGCGATACACATTCTCGGCGGAGAGGTGACGAACCGTTGTATTTTCGAACAGGGATAGAATTTTGAGGCGCGGCAGAGTGGCTTTCAGTCCGGTACTCTTCAGATCATTGGCGTTACTCATCAGGCATCCTCGGCAGCTACGGCGGGAGTAGCAAAGTTTTTCGGTTATGATATACCTAGAGACAAGACTGCGTAGCAAACCGGCTACCGGCAAGTCTGCGCGTAATCCGCCGCCGTCGATTTTCCTGCTTCGTGTCTTCTTCCCTGGCCGACCAAATGATGATCGATTCTCGATTCCTGGCTGTTTCCCTGGCGCTGACAGCCCTTGTCGGTTGCTCGTCGGTGCCGCGCATCGTCAACGAGTACCGCATTGATATTCAACAAGGTAACGTACTGACACAGGAGATGGTTTCCCAGTTGCGGCCGGGAATGTCCCGCGATCAGGTGCGCTTCATCCTCGGATCGCCGATGCTTGCCGACATGTTTCATGCGGACCGCTGGGATTATGCCTATTGGTTCAAGAAGGGCAATGGCGGACAAGCCGAGTCGCGTCGGTTTTCGCTATTTTTCGATTCCGATGGCAAATTGAGCCGGGTTGCCGGCGATGTCGCTCCGGCAACCAGCAAGGACCCGATTGTCATTTCGGAGACGCGTAACCGTGAAATGGAGTTGAGCGAACTTTCCGCGGACGCGGCCGCTTCGCCACCACCTGCTCCGGGACGCGGTTTCTTTGGCTGGCTGCTGGAAAGCATGGGGTTTTAAGATGAGTGCATTGACGATCGCCATCGCTGGCGCAAGCGGGAGAATGGGCCAGATGCTGGTCGAGGCGGTGCTCAAGGATGCCGACAGCCAACTCGTCGCCGCTTTCGATCAGATCGGCACCCCGGCCATCGGCAAAGATGCCGGCGAGGCGATCGGCCACCCGTGCGGTATTCCGATCACGGACGATTTCGCCGCCGCCATTGCCCGCGCGCAGTGTCTGATCGATTTCACTCGACCGGCTGGCACCTTGCAGCATCTGGCCGTTTGCCGTCGACACGGCACGCACATGGTCATCGGCACTACCGGCTTCGATGACGCCGGCAAAGCCGCCATCGATGCGGCCGCGCAGGATATTCCAATCGTCTTTGCGCCGAATATGAGCGTCG
>ERZ795045.2670-NODE-2670-length-17027-cov-10.493813_pt1 | contig 17027 bp, 18 predicted proteins | sample MGYA00375129_ERZ795045 | MGnify/ENA primary metagenome ERZ795045 (study PRJEB30174, sample SAMN05720166) | activated sludge metagenome | isolation source: anaerobic digester from wastewater treatment plant | place: Japan | collected 2015-05-15 ... | reverse complement strand
ATAATCAAAATATAGTGTTAAATTTTTGTTACAGATTACATTTATTTATGTTAACAAAAATTCAATACCAACGTGGAAATTGTTTGAAACAAGGAGGAGCACAAATGGGGGTAAAAAAGACAGTATTATTATTTTTGGTAGTCTTTTTGGCATTTAGTATCGTAGGATGTGGCGGCGGAAGCAGTAAACCGTCAAGGACATCTGAACAATCCGGGCCAGTTGAAACTTCTGAACCATCTACACCGGTTGACCCTTCTGAATCATCATCTACACCGGTAGACCCTTCTGGACCATCAACACCGGTAGACGAAAATCCTGGAGTTACTCCAAAAAACCCAGAACCAACTCCAGAATTTGTTGCCCTTCCCTTAAAGAGCAGTATCACTAATGTCCAACCGATGACCGGTTTAGTCTTATGGACAACCAATGATGAACATAACAAAGCCAGCGAGATACAGCTTGAGTATCGTTATGTCGGTTATAATGAGATTGTTGACAACAACGGCAACTATAACTGGACAAACTTTGAGGCTATTTTAAATGGAGTTGCTTCCAGAAAACACCAAGCGATAATCCGTTTTTATGACACCTATCCTGGAAAACAGACTACTGTCCCAGGACATATTAAAAAGCGGAGTGATTATCAAGAAACACAGGCAAAAAGCGAAGGTCAAAACACCTATTTCCCGGACTGGTCGAACAAAGCTTATCAGGATTTTATTATCGAATTCTTCAACAAATTTGCAGCCCGTTATGATTACGACCGGCGAATCGCCTTCTTGCAGGTCGGCTTCGGATTATGGGCTGAATATCACATCTATGACGGACCACGGATTTTAGGTAAGACATTCCCTGACAAAGATTATCAGACCAGGTTCTTTAATTCAATGGCGAATACTTTCAAACAGTTATATTGGTCTGTCTCGATTGATGCTGCAGATAGCAGCTTAACTCCTTTTGCTGCAAATAAAAACCTGATAGCATTACCATTCGGCTTATTCGATGATTCTTTTTTATGTAGTTCACATAAAAGCTATAATGAACCAAGCTGGAACTTCTTTGGTACCGAGCGTTATAAGACCTATCCGGCCGGCGGTGAGATCAGTTATTACAATGACAACGATCAAAAAAATGCATTACGACTTCCCAATGGCCCTAATGGTGAATCGTTTGAATCCATGGCCAGTAGATTTCATATTTCTTATATAATTGGCGATGGACAACCCGACTATCAATCAATGAGCCGGATCAAGTCTGCTGGTATGGCATTAGGTTATAAATTTAAGGTAACTGCTTTCAGTTCATCATCAACGCAGACTAAGATAACAATTAAAAACACTGGTATTGCACCACTTTATTATGATGCTTATGTTTCTGTTAATGGCAAAAGAGCTTCTGAATCATTAAAATATTTACAACCTAACACTTCAAAAACATTCTTAATTAACACTCCAGCCGGTTCTAATCCTGTTGTAAAAATCGAATGCGATCGCTTAGTTTCGGGACAACAGATTCAGTATGAGGCTAACTTATAATCATCTTTAACCATTTAGACTAAATTAAAAAGGGCATTGCCAGTTACTTTTAGGTAGCTGCAATGCCTTTTTAATATTTTTATATTTGTAAGTTAAAATATTACTCCGCAGCTTTAAAGTTATAAATCGGCTTAATGATATCAACAATAGTAACCGTATCCTGAATATTTTGGATAATCTCTTCCATCGGCTTATACGCAAGGGCGCACTCATCCAGAGTACTACGGTTGACTGTTGTTGAGTAAATTCCAACCATCGACTTTTTAAACTCTTCCAGGCTGATTACCTCTTTCGCCTTGCTGCGGCTCATCAACCGGCCAGCACCATGCGGAGCAGAGTAATTCCAGTCAGGGTTGCCCTTACCGATACAGATTAGACTACCATCACGCATATTGATGGGGATCAAAACCCGTTCACCTTTCCTAGCGGAGATCGCTCCTTTTCGAAGAATCATATTATCTAAGTCGATATAGTTATGAATAGTCGTAAACTGGTCTGCAACTTCAAAACCCATCCGTTGCATAATCTCATCAACAATCGCGCGACGATTGAAAGTCGCAAACTGCTGGACGATCTTCATATCATTCAAATAGTCCTCATAATTCTTACCCGCAACATAAGCGAGTTGTTTACTGACCTTGGCCTTTTTTACTTTTTGAATCTCCGTTTCAATCTCTGCTTCACGTCCAGTACGCTTCAACTCACTGACAATCTCTGCAATCAGTTCATTATTTCTTAACAACTCTTTATAACCAAGCTGCTGATAGTATTCTGCTACCTGTTTGCCAAGGTGCCGACTGCCCGAATGGACTACCAGATAGAGATTACCTTCGTTATCTTGATTAACTTCAATAAAATGATTTCCGCCACCCAATGTCCCAATACTAAGTTTGGCCCGAGCGATACCAACGTCCTTCTTACACACGAGCTGCTCAAAGTTGATTTGATTAGCATAAGGATGTTGTTTCTTACGAATCTCAAAACCAGACGGTATGTAGTTATGAATCACTTGGTCCAATTTGACCAAGTCAATCTCCCGGGCTGTCAGTTTAACTGTCTCCATCCCACAACCAATATCAACCCCAACCAGATTTGGAACTACCTTATCTTTAATCGTCATTGTTGTCCCAATGGTACAACCGGCACCGGCATGTGTATCCGGCATAATCCTGATAACACTGTCCTTGACAAACTCTTGGTTGCACAACTCAAGGATCTGGCCAATGGCTGTCTCCTCAACATTATCAGTAAATACTTTCGCCGTGTTATACTTCCCTTTAATCTCAAACATCACAATTCACTCCTTGATCAAAAAAGCGGTTAAATCCGTCTGAATTGGACTTAACCGCACGTTTCAAAAGTAAGTCATCTCATAAAAGATCGTTATGGTCCATACTGCAATTTTCGACAATCATCTACGGAGATTAAGCCAATGCATTTGTTTGGTCGATTAAGTTGTTTAAGTTGTTCATATCTAATATAATCCATTGTTAATCTCCTTTCGTAGTTTTTATAATTAGGTCCATATTTTAATTGTAATTTATGGTAACACACCTAATTGGTCCCGTCAAGCAAAATAATTTTGGTAATCTGCTTTCACTCCAGTTCCTCATCCGGAATATCAGCATTGGAATATACATTTTGCACATCATCATTATCTTCTAAAGCCTCAATTAATTTAATAACCTGTTGCGCTTGTTCTCCGGAAACCTCTATTGTATTTTGTGGAACTTTAGTTAATTCGGCTGATTTGATGGCAATTCCATTTTGTTCAATCAATTGCCGGACTGCATCCAAATCGGTTGCTGCAGTATAGATTTCATAAAATTCACTATTGTTTTGGAGATCTTCGGCACCGGCTTCAATGGCCAGCTCAAACATCTCTTCCTCAGTTCTATTGGTACTTTCATTCTCAACAGTGATTAAACCCTTAGTATCAAACATCCAGGCAACACAGCCTGCTTCACCAAGGTTACCATTATTTCGCGAAAAAATATAACGCATTTCACTGGCAGTACGATTGCGGTTATCTGTAAGTACTTGCACCAATACAGCGACTCCGGCAGGACCATAACCTTCATAAAAGGTTTCTTCGTAATTATCACTCTCGGATTGCCCCGTCCCCCGTTTAATCGCCCGTTGAATATTATCATTCGGCATGTTTACTTCTTTGGCTTTAAGAATTGCCATCCGCAGCCGAAAATTATTATCAGGATCCCCACCTCCGGCTTTGGCAGCAACGATGATTTCCCGAGTGACTTTGGTAAAGATACTTGCCCGTTGCTGATCGGTTTTTTCCTTTTTTCGTTTAATAGTCGACCACTTAGAATGCCCTGACATCGTTTCGACGCTCCCCTATCCAAGATCTCTGTCCAAAGGTATGGTGCTTACCACTAGAATTCCTTTAGACAAACAAATTAGCCCGAAATATCATTTCGGACAATTGTTTTAAAAAAGATTATAATATTAAAGTATAGCTGAAGAGCGTCCAGAAAGCAAGTATGCCTTAACCCAATGATTTATTTCATGGTTTCTTAAAGGGAGATTTGGCAACCTGAAACTGGATCACCTGATAAAGCCGGAATAATAAACTTACGATCAGTATAAATGCAAATACCGAAGCCCATGGCCTTCTTAAAAACAGAAAAAAATCATAGAGTCCATGACTTACCCAGGCAACTAAAAAACCGGACCAAATCAATGTTGGACGGTCCGAACCTTGAGTTCTAAATCTGGCAATATAATGTCCGGCCCAACCAGAAAATGAAGCATGCGCCAACGTAGTAACTACCGCTCTTAAGGCAGCAACACCGAAACCAAAGATCCGTGCCCATAACATATTTTCTAATGAAGCAAAACCCAAACCCAAAGTTATACCATAGATTATCCCGTCAACCGGCTCGTTTAAATTTTCATTTTTACCAATGATCCACCATAAAAAACCGGTCTTCAATCCTTCTTCAATCAAAGCGACAATTACAAATGCTAACACTAAAGAATTTACCCAATTACCGTTTTGAATCGACAACAACAACTGCGGACGCCAGAACTGTTCCAATAATCCCGCCGGAATAACCAGCAGTATACCGGCGAAGAACAGTTTCAAGATTAATTTCGGAGGCTCGGGTTCATAACGGTCCAAGCGGTAAAAAAACCACAACCAGATTAGTCCCGGCCCGATCGAAGCTAAAATTAACAGCAACCAATAAAACATTGTAACCCCCAAGCAGTTTTTTATTTTATTATCCCTGAAAATAACTTTAGAATACTTTGATCCCTCTTGAAATTTCAGTCATTCCATCCTTTATCACTCAGCAACTCCAGTCTTTACTTAAAGAATATTATAATTAATTAATTATATTAATTATAATATTAATTTTATTAATTTTATTATTGACATTTTTAACTTAAGAAATAAAATAATATTAAATAACTTAATTTACAAAGGAGTCCTCATGAAACGTCGAGCACCTGGAACATGTCCCGTCTGCGACGCAAAGTTAAATATTACCCGTCTTAGCTGCGGACACTGTCAAACCCGTTTAGAAGGGGAATTTGATTTTTGTAAGTTTTGCCGTCTACCACCGGAACAACTTGAATTTATTGAAGTGTTTATCAAATGCCGCGGCAACATAAAAGACGTCGAAAAAGAATTAAGAATATCGTATCCAACCGTCCGCAATCGACTCGATAATGTTATTGAAGCTTTAGGTTTTCAGGTTGAACAATCAGACGACCTGGCAAACAGTCGCCTTAATATCCTAACCGCATTAGAAAACGGCGAAATTACACCCCAAGAAGCTCTGAAACAATTACGAAAGCGATAAACTATTAAGGAGGAATCCTGATGAGTGAAGAAAGATTAAAGATTCTACAGATGATTGAGGAGAAAAAGATTACTGCCACGGAAGGTTTTGAACTCTTAAGCGCTTTGTCCGAAGGTGCAGAAAAGGTCAATTCGCAATCAGTCACTCCTTCCGGACAAAGATTTTTACGAGTGAGAGTAACAGGTGACAAAGTTAAAAAAATCAATGTCAACTTACCCTTAAGCCTGGTAAAAGTAGCTTCAAAATTTGCCTCATTAAGTATTGGTTTTATTCCGGAAGAAGCACGTAAAGAGATGGAGAAAAAAGGGATTGATCTCTCAAAAATCGACATTAATGAGATTGTCACCTTGATCGACCAAGGACTTTTAGATGAAAAACTGGTTGATTTAGAAGTTGACGACGAAACCGACGGAAGGATTAAGGTAGAAGTATATGTTGATTAACCGACGCAGTAATTGGATGTTGATCCAGCTTAAATTGAAGAATGGTATAATGATTCCGTTTCCTGTTACACTATTTGTTTTTAAAGACCTCCTGGAAGCAACTGCTAGTTTGATTAACGTTATCGCACTGCTAAGTCCAGAGAGAAATAATGGTAAAAACTTTTTCTTCCATGAAAAAATCATTGCAATAATTAATATTATAAAAGAGTTAATTGATACTATGTGCAATTATGGAAAATTGGAAATAGCTGATATTGAAGTAGACGAGCTTAAAATTGCGATTAAATTAATTTGAAAGAGGCTAAAAATGCGTAAACAGTTTCTAAGATGACTAATAAATATTGTTGGTTTTTACATTGCCGCTACCTATATTCCGGGAATCAGCCTCAAGTCATTTGAAGCCGGCCTGTTCGCCGGAGTTATCCTCGGATTGGTTAATCTGCTATTACGTCCGATTTTATTGTTACTGACTTTACCAATCAACATACTGACACTGGGAATATTTACATTGATCGTTAACACTTGGATGATCCTGATCACCGACTTCTTATTACCCGGTTTAAAAGTAGACGGCTTTGGGAATGCTTTCTTAACAGTGTTAATCATAACCGGATTAAACCTGCTCATTAATCCGCTTTGTGACGATTAATCTTCATTTCTCAATGACCAACTTCAATCTTAAAATCCGTTCATTATAAATCACCGGATAAAAACTCCCTTTTAACTCCTTGATCTCCGTCTCTAAAGCAGCGATTTTATTTAACATTTCAGCTTTATCAGTTGTCTTTGCATCTATTAAATTTTTAATATTTGTAAAGACAACTTCTCCTGCTGTTTTAAAATCAAATATGTAACAACCCTGTTCTTCTTGAATATCAATTTGAATTTCGTCGCCACTTCCTTTGACAGTAGTCATATTTTCCAACAACAAATCCATACAGCGATTAAAGACTGCTCCAATCTTAACTGCCCGTTCAACAAAATTATTCAGACCAGTGGTACAATTAACATTCACTAAAATATTATACTCTTTTGCTTTAGCCTGATAGGCCATGATTGCGGCAGTCAAAACCGGATCCTTAATCCGGGTGTAGCCACTGGTGTTCATTATCTTTTTAATCATATTTGCCATGTATAACTCTAATTCTTTAGTTGCTCCGATAGCAGCCATATTTTTCATAACCTGCAAACTATTTTGATATTCATGCCGTTCACTGTATAATGTCTCAATCAATCGCACGCTATGTTTTATTTCACACATCATCAGTTGCTGATGCAAATACCGATCATAAATTGCTTTAAAGATATAGTAACAACCAAAACCAGCAATCACAAAAGTTACTCCAAAAAACAGCAAAATTATTAACTGAAATTCCGGATTGGTCTTTGTCATCCAAACAAACAACAGTAATTGTTCCAACAACCAGATCACCTTCGAATTTTTATCTCTTTGTTTACCTTAATTGTAATTGATTTTCTCAAGTTTAACCATTATTAAAAATAATAACCATTTTTTTGCATCAGCCAAATTTTAGGTATGCTTTATACCCATTTTTTGATTGCCAAATAAAAATTAGGTATAAAAATATACCTAATTTTATTCTAATAATAAAATATAATGAAAAAAATTCCATATTTGCTATCTTTATCCAGGACTTACGAATTCTTCAGCTCCTTGGGACGGACAACGACCTCATCTTCATAATACAGTTTTCTTAACGCTTCCTGATAGTTCTTCAGGCCCAATTTCTTCAGGACATTTTTAATATGCGAGCGCACTGTATAAAGAGAAATATTAAGCTTCTCGGAGATCTCTTTCGGTTTTAACCCTTGTTTTAATTCATCAAAGACAACCTTCTCCGCTGCAGTCAGGTCCGATAACTGAAACTCCTTCAATTTACTGTGCACCGCATTCGTAATCAGGCTTGGTACTGGATTATCTTTCAAAAACCGTATTGTCTGGGGCAACACACTGATATAGTTTTTGGGAATGTAGGAGTACCCTCCATATAAAAATGAATTGTATACTGTACTTGGAGACTGATTGCTGGTTAGAAAAATCGGTTGAAAATCCTTATATTTCTTTAATTCTTTGAATACTTCAAACCCATCTTCTTCAGTCAGGTCCAATTGCAAATCAATAATCGCAAAATCATAATCCAATATTTTCCCCATCTTAATTGCTTGTTCAACGGTTTCTGCAATCCCGACCACCAAAAAATCCGCCGCCTCATTTAAATGCTTGGTGATCATATTCTGCCAGTTAGCCTGGTCTTCGATTATAAACAATCTTAAAAATTCACTATTCACACTTAACCCCCCATATTGTTAAAGTTACTGATTCCCTTTTTAATAAATTGCACTGCTTCCATATGTTCAAAAACTTTTTTAATATAATCAACATCAATCGTTGGCCAATTAAACCTCAATCTGTTAAGGTAATTAACCGTAATTTGCGAATCAACCTTTACATAAGAATCGTAACACAATTTCCCTTGATTTAAATCTGTTATTATTCCAAAAAGAACATCGCGATCATCTTTGTTAGCACTCAATGCCTGTACCTGTTTATAAAAATGCTGATCATTGACCACTGTAAGTTTGTAGCCCAATTCTTTCAAAATAGAAATAAATTCTGACATTTTAATGAAGTTATGATTAAAAAGGTGGTAGGTCCGGTTACTGCAATCCTGGCGCTTGATAATCTTCACAATCGCTTTACTGCATAAATCAACCGGAGTAAACTCTAATTCTGTTGCTAATAATGATTCCGGAACAACAGATAAGCTGATAATTGTTTTTAAGATTTGATAAAACTTATTTTCAGCTATATTCAGCTGAAAGATCCCGTCCAAATGCCTGCCTGTTAAATTCCCCACCCTAATAATTGTACCATCAAATCCTTCATTAAAATGTCGAATTATTACTTTTTCGGCTTCAAATTTTGACTGGACATAATAATTACCATCAAACTGCTGACCAATATCGAAACAACTTTCATCAAACTTCAACCCTCGGTTTTGTTCGCAATAATCACCGGAAACACTGGTAGTAGAAATATGGGTTAAGAACTTACCTTTGCTAAATTGACAGATATTTTGAGTACCGGCAATATTAATTCGCTGAAAATCTTGATACTCACCAAAATGTTTAACCAAAGCCGCCGAATGAATTACTGTATCAATGTTTTGGGCTAATTGTTGATAATCCGTTTCCAAAAGCCCAAACTGCTTTGCGGCAATATCACCATTGATTACAGTTACCCGGCGGTTCATTAATTTCAAATCAAGTTGCGGATAATAGATCGTAAGTAACCGAAACAGCCTTGATTTAGCACTTTCCTGATTATCACCCCGTACCAAAGTATATACTTTAATATCTTTCAACTGTAATAGCTCGGCTAACAGATGCATGCCCAGGTATCCGGTGACTCCTGTTAATAAAACATTTTTGATTCGGCGCTTACCGTGCCGTTTTAACTGTCGGCTGAAAAAACTCAAGTCAACGACATTAATCCTTTGGGGCAAATTCAACAGTGACCGGCTATCAACCGCAACCGCTGGACCAGGATTCAAAATATAGTCTGCCAGCTGTTTGACAGTTTTAAACCGGTAAAAATCTTGCGCTTTCAAGTTCCAGTTATATGAGTAACACATAGTTAAAACCCTGATTACTGCCAAAGAATCGCCACCCAGCTCAAAGAAGTCGTCATTGATCCCTATTTTATCGATTTCCAGCACCTGCTTCCAGATATTCACCAGAGTTTTTTCCACTTCATTTTGGGGCTCTTCATAACCTGCCGAAGGAATAATTTCCGGAGGGGGCAGTTCTTTCTTATCAATCTTGCCATTCACTGTCAACGGAATTTGATCTAATCTGACAAAATAATTGGGTATCATATACTCAGGTAAACTTTTGGCCAAATAATCCTTCAACTTCGAAATCGGTAAATTACTGTCGGCGACAATATACGCGCAGAGGTATTTACTGCCGCTCTCATCTTCATTGGCAACTACAACTGTCTCTTTGATTAAGGGATATTTCAGCAATTGGTTCTCAATCTCTGCTAACTCAATTCTAAAACCACGAATTTTTACCTGATTATCAATCCTGGCGATAAATTGCAATTCACAATCATCATTCCATTTGACCAAATCCCCGGTCCGGTAGAGATACGCTCCTACCTGTGGGATAAAAGCAAATTTCTTACTGGTTAGTTCCGGCTGATTGATATACCCCCGTGCCAAACCCGGTCCACCCAGATAAAGTTCTCCTACGGCTCCAATCGGTAATATGTCTTGGGTCTCGCTCAAAACATAACATTGACAATTGTCAATCGGTTTCCCGATCAAGACAACTTCATCTTCCGGATGAAAACGGTGGACCGTTGAACAGACGCTGTTTTCAGTCGGACCATACTCATTATAGAGCTCAACATGGGGTAACATCTGAAAATGTTTCTTTACAACATTTAGTGGGATGCTCTCACCAGCTACGGTTACTTTTTTCAATGAACCGAGTTCGGAACCAAGATCATCCAACATTGTATTATAAAACATTGGCGTAGCTAGAAAATGTGTCACCTGGTACTTGGTTATCAATTGACCAAGATAGACCAGATCAAGCCGTTTTTCCTGTTCGATCGTTACAATTGTTCCACCAACCGCAAAGAAGGTAAAAATATCTTCAACGGAACTGTCAAAACTGTAAGGCGGTATTTGCAACAAAACATCGTCCTTCCCAAAATTATAGAATTTTTTGCGCCAGGTGATCGTGTTAACGATCGAACGATGTTCAATCATTACCCCCTTTGGCTTGCCGGTTGAACCAGAAGTGTAAATAATATAGGCCAGGTTGGCTGGTCCCGCAGTTTGGGGTGGGTTAGTAGAACGTCGGGTCAGTTCGTCAGCCGGGACTGTAACTAATGCTTCACGTGACAGCGCCATCTTGATATTAAGAATCTCTCCGCCCCAACTACAAGAGAGCAGCAATCCTGCAGTTAACAATACTTTACAGGCACTATCCCGCAAAATAAATTGAAAACGGTTTCTTGGAAAGGCTGGATCAATCGGCAGATAGGCCGCTCCCGCCTTTAAAACGCCCAAAATACCAATATACATTTCAATTGAACGCTCCATACACAGACCCACAACCGAGTCGGGTTTGACCCCTTTTTCCCGAAGCAGCCAGGCTACATAATTTGCCTTCTCATTTAATTCACGGTAAGTTACCTTCATATCTTGATAAATTATGGCAACTCCGTCAGGATTTAAAGCTGCCTGTTGTTCAAAGAGTTGGCTCAGTGTCGTGGCCGGCAACTCCGCCTGACTGGTCTGACTAAACTCAAAGAGCAGTTTTCGTTTCTCTTCGTAAGTTAATAGTTCCAATGCTGAAATTGTCTTATTGGGATTTTGTAATGCGTCTTGAAGTAAATTAATCAAGGCGTAATGGAGTTTTTCGATCTCTTCAGCGGTGAATAAATCGACTAGATAATCGTAATCGATCTGATATTGATTAGAATTATTCCGATCATTAATATGAATATTTAAAGAATTTAGTTGATGACCACAGGGATACCATGTACTTTCAACCGTTTCAAATTCAATCGGAAAATGATGAGTAGCATTTTGATAGGTTATACCAATATCAAACAAGTCATCATTCTTAAATTTTTCACGATACTCTTTAAAAATAAAGTCGTGAGGATAGTGTGAATTTAATAAATAGCTTTTCCAAACAGAAAGAACATACTTAAGAAATGTAATAAAGCCATCATCATTTTTGATCTGTAATATTATTGGAATAACATTAATATACATTCCAAGTGTATTTTTATCTTTATTGTTTAATCGGTTTAAAACCGTTGTACCTAAAACAATATTTTTTTTTGAAAAAATCCGATTAATGTATACTGCTAATATGCTAGTGTAAATCACCAAGATTGACAGATTGTTTTCTTTACAAAAATCAGTTATCATTGCTGAGGTTTCTGCAGGTAGTATAACACTCCATCGTTCGGCTTTTGTTGAATATTGTTTAGGCCTATTTTTCAAATAAATAAACTCTGGATTTATTTCTGTTTGTTTCTTCCAAAAATTTTGATTATTTAAAAAACGCTTCGAATTTAAATATTCTTCTTCACTTATTAAACTATCAATATAAGAAAATTCTTCAATTTCATCGATATTTTCACTATTTTTTAATTTTAAATAGTAGTTTAAAATTCTATCCCCTGTTAAAATTACTGACCAAGCATCTGCAATCAAATGATGTTGCTTAAAATAAAAATAAACAGCATTCTTAACTCTTATGATTGCCCCATAATAAAGTGGAGAATCTAAAATTTGAAATGGTGTTTCTGTTAAGGATTTAAGAAGTATCGAAGGTTTTTGAGGATCATCGTAATTGCGGAGATCAATACAGTCTAATTGATAATATTCGTAACTATCAATATATTGAACTGGCTCATTATTTATTATTGTAACTTTAATGCGAAGCGCATCGTTTTTTTAGTACTAAATTTACTGCTTTTTCTAATAAAAACAGATCAATTTCCTCACTGAATTTTAAAGTAGCAGCAATATTATTGATACTAGTATTTGATATGAAATTTTCTACATTCCAAATGTTTTGCTGAGCAAATGAAAGATTATAAAATCTTTCCATTATTGTTTCCCTCCTTTTTTACTTTACTTGCTTCGACTTGTGTTCGTTCCATATAATCCAAAATATCCATATAGACCAACCGTTCTTGAGCATTTAAAGTAACACTGATTTTAAAAGCAAGGTAATTTTTGATGTTTTCGTAAATCAATTCATAGTCAGGTTTTTCAGAAGAAATCTGCGTGTTAAACCGTTTTAACTTAAAGGAAGGTTCCTTGCGATGCACCCGCAATCAGAATCACCTCTTTCAATATTTATTTGACATAATTATTTTAACATATTTTTAACAATATTAATATATATTTTTTGGTTTTTTTGTAATAAAATGTATGGTTAACCATTTATATTAATTAGCGATTGGAACAGTTACATAAAACGTTGTCCCCTTACCAAGCCCGGACTCAAACCACAACTCTCCCCCAAATTTCCCTTTAATGATTGCATACGAGATATAAAGGCCTAATCCGGTCCCCATCTTCCCTTTAGTGGTAATCATCTCTTTAAACAATTTACTTTGAATTTCATCCGATATCCCCGGGCCATTATCTTTTACCATAAACTTGAGGTTATTGGCTTCTTCAAGTAAGACAACCTCAATAACACCCTTTTTTCCCCGATAAGCTTGAATTGAGTTGGTAATCAGATTATCCAAAACCTGGACCAGATTACTTACCTCGCCTGGAATTTGGGTATCCAAATCGACGTTAATTATATAGTTAATTTCGCAACCCGATTTAACCAACTCATAGTGAGTCAGGATTTCCACCCGTTTTAAAAGTTCTCTGATGTTGAAACCCGACTCGAACGATGTTTTCCCTTGAATGATCTGACCACGAATCGTGGACAAGACATCATGCATGTAGTTACAGTAAGGAAGCATCTCATCCAACCACTGATCCATTTCAGAAGCAATCTCTAAATGATCCTGCTCGTTAACCCGCTCATCACCAATTGAAGCCCGGTATTCATCTACTAAATCTTTCAAAGAATTGGTTGCGTTTAAAAGTGAAATGATTGGAGTCTTTAAATTATGAGTAATGCCGCTGATCATCTGACCAAGCGATGCCAAGCGTTCTCTTTCGACAATGACTTCTTGTTGCCTTCGAATGTCTTGTACATAATTTTTGGCTTTTTCCTGAACCTCGTTAAAAGCAACTGCTAAATCACCAATTTCATCGTTAGAGATAACCGGTATTTTATTACTCAAATCAATTTTTTCACCATGTGCAATATCTCTAAGCCCTTGTGCAATATGCGAGATATCATCAGAAATAGTCTTAGCAAAATATGAAGTTACTAAAAAAGCAAAGATTGTTAGTATAATGAAACTTGATACAAAAAACTTTATTACTTCTAAGGAGGCAACATAATATCTTATTCCTAAGATCCATTCCCCACCTTCTCCTGCCAACTTAACAACTGCTCCTTGTATTTCCGAACCATAATAGTCATAAGTATGTCCGTTATAAAAAAAAGCCAATTCTTTTGTGTACTTTATAAAAAAATTACTTAATTCAGAATTATCACTGGTGTAGTATCTTCCATCAGGAGCAATATAAAAAGTGATATCCTTTTTATTGTCAGTCTTTACAGTATTTAAGAGTTCAATCAGATGTCCTTCACTTTGAATATAATCCGTTTTATTTACTATTTTCATTTGTAGTTCACGCTGATAACTTTCAAATAAAGCATTACCTTTCTCTTTTACCAAAGCAGCATATCCAACAAACAAGATAAATAAAAACGAAAATAAAAAAAGCGGTAAAATCTGTATTATTATTTTAGTCCGTAAATTAATTCTCGGTTTTATTATCAAATTTGAAACATCAATAAAAGTGTATTTAAGAACACGCCGGAAATATTTTTTCGAAAACATATAGGAAATAACTCCAGTAAAAGTAAGGCCGACTGTTAATATTACAAAAAACTTTACATCTGCAACATTGCGAAAATCTAATATATAAAACAAAAGGCCTACTAGTCCTATTGGAATAATTAGCTGAAGGATATAAACAATATGAGGAATAACCATACTTCTTCTTCTAATCACTTCAATTTTTTCTTTATCTCTAGCTTTTACATGTTTAGTTATGTATTTCCAATTGCCAATACGCCAAAAAATCAGCTTTAAAATTATATAACATATAACAACTATTGAAATGATAATAGAAAAGTACTGTTGAAAATATGACATCTTTGAAAGTTCAACATCAAATTTAGTGTTGATTGATCCAGGAGGATAATTCAGTAATAGGGGAAAGAGCGGATAAAATATCAAAGCCATAATTACTATAACTAAAACATAAGTTGTAAATACATTTAGATTTGATTCCTTTTTTCCCTTTTTTATCTTCGAAGTAATCCAATTGATAAGTCCAGAAATCATCCCAAATGCCCCTTTTAAGTAATACAATTTATTTTAATTCTTAATTCTTTAACAAAACATAATTTCCTTTTTCTTCATAACTATAATGGAATATTTTAGAATATTTTACAATTTACAAGTCATGAATGGTTTTCGCATAAAATAAAAAAGCCGGTTAAAGCTTTTTTATTTGTTAAATTATTATTTCTTTTTTCCTACTGCAACCACTCAAGATATTGAGTATCAGCCAGATTATGGGTTACTCGGCCTTCCATCCGGGCTAAGCCATTGACGATTATCCTTCCGGTAATTTCGGGATTGCCTCTCATGATTAAGCCGTTACCAGCATAAATTAACCCATTTATTTTGACATTACTTTCAATGATAACCTTCCCAGTACAGAAAATGCCAACATTTTCAAAGATTGCATTATCACTGATCGTTAAATCACCATCAACTTGCAGCTTCCGAAGCATCAGCCTTGGAAGAGTTAGACCAATTTGAAGCTACTTGGGGAAGTAAATATCTATTAATTGTGAGTCCCCTGGAGACAAAATTGGGCTGAGATATCTACTTTCTTCAAATATCCGCCAGAGATACGTAAAATCATCTATACAACTAACATCATTGAAAGTTATCACCGGTAATTACGGAAGGTAACAAAGGGAAAAAGTGTTTTTCCCAGTGATGAAGCATTACTAAAATGTTAGATCCGGTAACTCAGGATGTAATGTACAAATGGACTAGCCGTATTCAGAATTGGGGGCAGATCTTACTACAGCTTTCGATTTTCTTCCCAGATAAAATCAAACCATATTTACCATAACCCATTTCTTTCCATTAATTATCACCTTCATCCAACCAATAGAATCCATGGTTTACTAGCGTTATGGAAGATTTAACTTTCATCTTTTTCACATATTTATTTTGGCTTGATAACTTTATTACATTTTCCAATTTTATTTCTCTTTCAGAAAAATTTATAATTTCTTCTTTACCTATTCCAAGGTTAATAACCCGGTTACAATCACCATTAATAGTAAAAGTTACTGTGCCTTCATCATCTAATGATGTTATATTGATGTCTAAATTCTGATATGAATTAAATATTCCAACCTCATATTCTAAAGTATATTCATAAGGCATGATTCTTTCTTTAAATTTATAGACTTTAAACGGGAGTTTTTTTATATAAAAATCCTTACTAAAAGAATACTCACTCCCTCCAGTATGAGTATTGATATACTTAACAATAATAGTGCCGTTTTTATCAAATTTTATCTTATTTCCATTCTTATCCCTAAAACTCTGAATAACATTAATAATTCTTTTATCGCTTTGTACCTCCACAATACCATCATTTTCACTTGGAGGAGCTGCCACCGGAGACGGCAATTTAAATGGTAAATCATCAGAAGTATGTATAATCACTTCAACATACAATACTTTAGGTTTCTCCGCTTTTGATTCGCCAAAACTCGCTAAAACTATTGACGACAGAGTAAGACAAATAAGCAATACCAGTAATAATTTTTTTATCATTCGTATTTGCATTTATAACATCCTCCTTTTTCGAACCAATTACTCATTGTCCATACTAAGTCTTCAATTTTTGTTCCTGATGCTTGTTTTATAAAAAATGAATTATCACTGTATTTAATAAAATCCCCAACAAAATATTTTTCACTTAACTTAAGTGGCTTTTCGATAAAGCTTTTACCTCTTACAGAAACAATACGAGAATTCACATTATCAAGAATCACCAATGTTTCATCCTGATCAACAAAAAAACTTTGCGGACATAGCTGACCTTCGATACCTATGCAGCCCTTTCCCAGACGGACTGTGTTCCATATAACAACCACTAAAAGCGTCTACAACACTTTGGGAAATAGGCTTAAGCTTACCGCTGCTATCAAAACAATCATCTAAGTCGATAACGCAAATGTCATTACCCACCAAAAATCCGATACCGTCATAATCACTTAAAGCAGCTACCGCCGAACTAAAATCTTTAAAAGTACTCCGCTGATCTGCTTTTGCCTTTTTTCCTGTTACTGGATTATAGGGAACTTTGGTTTTTCTGCCACTTCGCTCTTCATATTTCCAACAGCAAAACTGTGGCTTAATTTTGAGTATCTGTGGCAAGTTATCATATTGTGGTTTCAGTTATTTCACCTCCTTGCCTGTTAAA
>ERZ795045.2651-NODE-2651-length-17134-cov-10.820189_pt1 | contig 17134 bp, 14 predicted proteins | sample MGYA00375129_ERZ795045 | MGnify/ENA primary metagenome ERZ795045 (study PRJEB30174, sample SAMN05720166) | activated sludge metagenome | isolation source: anaerobic digester from wastewater treatment plant | place: Japan | collected 2015-05-15 ... | reverse complement strand
CCAAAAAAATCAGAAACACTGCAGAAATCACAATTAAAAGGACATCCCCTTGTTGTCTGAACCATATCCATTTCTCTGTAAAATTTATTGCCATATAAAAGGTCTTTTCTTGGCAGGGGAAGTTTTGAAAGGTCCGGTCTCTCAGTTGAGGAATAAAATTTCTGCAAATTGCCGGAGCGAAAATCTTCCAATAATCTATCCATTACACCTTCTGCTTCTCCAATAACAACTGCGTCCGCATGAAGAGACGCTTCGTTGGGAAGAACAGAAGGATGTATCCCACCCATAATAACAGGAACTTTTCTTTTCCTGAATTCATCAGCAATTTCATACGCCCTGGGAGCAGTGGATGTAATAGTTGTAATACCAACCATATCAACTTTCTCATCAAAATCTATTTCATCAAGACTATCGTTGATTATCTTAATGTCTGTATCAGATGGAAATAAAGCGGCGACTGTTGTTAAACTTAATCTTGAAAATTGAACCGCTCTGTCCCTTTTTGTGACAGATGCCACCGGCGATCTGGGCGAAATTAAATTGACTCGCATGTTAAAAATATTATCATACCCTGCGACCAATCTGTCAACAAAATAAGATGTGTCAGAACCAATATTAAGTATATTTTGAAAACGTGTTTATTGTTGTAAAATACCTTTATATAAAGAAAGATCTATTATCATAGGCACAGAAAAATTTGGATTAAATATACACAGAAAAAACAGGGGGAACGATGGAAAAGAAAATTAAAGTGGGGATTATCGGAGCAGGGGGGCGAGCACACTTCCAGACCAAGGCCATCATTGAAACAGGCATTGGAGAACCTGTGATTGTTTACTCACCTTTTGAAGAAGAAGCCAGAAAATTTTCAGAAAAATTTGAAATTGAATATACGTCCTCTCTTGAAGACATTTTCAAAAACCCAGAACTTATGGCAACGACAATCTCAACCCCGAATACAACACACTACCTGATCGCAAAAAAATGCCTTGAAAACAATAAACATGTCCTTGTTGAATATCCTCCAACCCTGAATATTCAGGAACTTGATCATCTAATAAATATCGCCAGAAATAGAAACCTCGTTTACTGGGTCAGTCTTACTCAAATACTGGAAAATCCATTTTATACAATCAAAAAAAATATCAATTCCATTGGACAGTTGATTTTTTCTTATTACACATACGTTTCGTCTTTTCTTGGTGGATGGTACGCTGATCCTGAACTTTGTGGTCCACTTTATGCCGCACAGCATTTTCATTTCGTGAGTCAGCTGCTTGAACTGGAACACGATGCTGAATCTGTCTGCGCATTTGAAAATATCAAATACAGCAACGATAATAAAAAAATGGTTTCCACTTCATCAATAATGGTTTTGAAATTTCCATCAGGGCACATCGCAAACATTGAATTCGCCATGGGTATCAAAAATGCCAGAGATTTTAAAATCAAATTCGTAGGAGAAAATGGGATACTTTACTTTGATGGGAATAAACTGAATTTTGAAACAAAAGAAACTGGAAAAAAAGAATTAAAAACCGAAGAAAGCAATTCCAGTATTGACACAGCAAATTTTTTGAAAAATGTTGCAGACAGGCACATGAATATTGAAACAGCGATAAAGGCAAGAAAAATATTAAAAACCTGTTTGTGCGCAGAGATGTCAGCAAAAGAAAAAAGAATTGTTGAAACAGGACAATCTGAATGAAAAATGGCTGTATACCAGAAGAGGCCGATGTCGTGGTAATAGGCGCTGGCATTATGGGTTGCTCAATCGCCTATTATCTATCAACAGAAAGCAGAAAAGTTGTCGTATTTGAAAAACGAAATATTGCATCGGGTGCCAGTGGAAGGAATGGAGGTCAGGTAATACAACTGGAGGGCAGGGATAAAAACCCGGAAACAATAAAAGCACGTCTTCTGGTAGCAAAAGAAAATAATAAAATACTGAAAAACCTTGAAAAAGAACTCAATGTTACACTTGAATATCAGAAAACAGGAAGTTTAGATATTGCGTTGAACAAAGAAGAATGGAAAGACATAAAAGAAACAGTTAAAATTCAGCAAAAAGCAGGCGACAGGGAAATAGAACTGCTGGATAAGAAAGAAACCCTTAAAAAATGTCCCTTGTTAACAGAAAAAGTGTATGGAGCAAGGTATAGAGCATCAGATGGAACAATAAATCCATTTTTTCTGACTCATGGGTTTGCTTTCAACGCAATGAAAAAGGGAGCAAGGTTTTTTACAAATATCGGAGTTAAGAAAATTATCAAAGACAACAAGAAAATTAAAGGGATTGAACTTGAAAACGGCGTGAAAGTAAAATGCGCAGCTGTCATCAACGCCACAAATGCCTGGTCAACCATTCTGTGCCCTGAAATTGATATTCTACCACTCCGCCAGGTGGCTGTTGTCACAGAACAAGTGGCAAAATTACCTGTCTATCCAATGGAAGCATTTATTGAAGGAGATGCCATATTTACAACCACTCAGACAAAAAGCGGAAACCTTCTTGCAGGTGGTTTCAGAACTCAAGCGAGAAAGAGATTTTTTCATTATGATGAAACTGTCAGTCCGGTTGAATTATCAGGCAGTTCTGCAATTTTCACAAGGATTTTCAAGGGAATGGAAGATATCAGCATTATCAGATGCTGGAGCGGAACAATGGCTGTTACCGGAGATTGTTTACCATGCATAGGGAAATACCCTGAAACAGATAATCTATATATTGCAGCCGGCTTTTCAAATGGCATGGCATACGGAGCCATTGTCGGTAAACTTATGTCAGAACTCCTGACACGGGGAAAAACATCAATACCAATAGATATTTATTCCCCTGAAAGATTTTATAAAAAAGGCATTAACTGGCCAGAGTTGTACAATTACACTGTACTGGCAGAATTTTTTGCGAGGGTTTGAAATGAACCACATAGATGTGGTGAGAAAAAGCATTGAATTCAATCATCCTGAATACCTGCCCATGGAACTGGTTGATGTCCCTGGAATTTACAACGCCTACGGCACACTGAATCCTGACCGCGTTTCTTTCATACCAGGGACCGAAAACTTTGATTCAGCATGGGTAACATACCACTGGACTTTCTTGAAAGAGGAAACAACAGCAGATGGTGAATATATTCGAAAAGACGAATGGGGTGTTGTTCAAAGAATACCGAAAGATGAAAATTCAACATATGTCATAGAACAGAGTCCGTTAGCCAGCAGCAACAGTATTAAAAATTACCAGTTTCCATCTCCTGAAATCACAGAGCCATTTTTCAAAAAAATATCCAGAATTATTAGAGAACGATATCCTGATAGATTTATATGTGGGTATATTGACCCCGGAGCATTTCTCATCGCCTATAATATCTTCGGTTATCACACATTCTTCATGAAAATTGCAGAAGACATCAATGTTGTGGTCAATCTCATTGAAAAAATTTTTCAGTATCATCATGATTTGATTCCACGGTGGAAGAGAGCAGGGGCTCATATGGTCAACATTATTGACGAAGTTGCTGGAAATAATGGTATGTTTTTTAATCCCGAGATATGGAAAAAATATTTTAAGCCCTTATATGAAAAACTATTCAAACATATACACCAGGAAAACATGTACACAGGTCTTCTACTGGACGGCGATATCAGTAGCATCCTCGACGACTTATTAAAAATGGAAATTGATGTTATTCAATTTGTGCAACCAAATGTAATTGGCATAAAAACACTCAAAGAAAAAATCAAGGGTAAAAAATGCCTGAAATGCAGCGTTGATATGATGAGTACACTTGCATATGGAACACCAGAAGATGTGAAAAAAGAAGCAGAAACGCTGGTAGAAAACCTAAATGCAAAACAAGGTGGTTTCATATGCAATGTCATGCGCTGGTACAGACCCAGTTATCCAGAAAAAAATGTTCTTGCATCAGTTGAAGTTTTTAACAAATATAGAGAAAAATGAAAAAAATTGATTGCAGAATTTACGACCACCCGGTACTTGGAAAGATGCCTGAAAGAAAGAAAGTGTCAATATATCTCAATAATAAAAAATTGATTGCCTACGAAGGTGAAACGGTTGCAGCGGCATTGTATGCAAACGGCATAAGAGCGCTCAGGAAAACCGAAAAATTCAAACAGCCGCGTGGAATTTTCTGTGCAATCGGAAGATGTACTGACTGCGTGATGACAATCAACGGAGTTCCGGATGTGAGAACGTGTATCACTCCAGTGAAAAACAAAATGAAAATTGAATTTCAAAAAGGTCTGGGCAGGTGGAAGAAAAAGAACTGGTAATTATTGGCGGGGGACCTGCAGGACTCTGCGCAGCAATAGAAGCCAGAAAAAAAGGTATTGGCGTTTTATTGATTGATGAAAATCTAAAACCAGGCGGTCAACTTTTCAAGCAGATTCACAGATTTTTCGGTTCCAGACAACATATGGCTGGCATCAGAGGCATCACAATTGGAGAAACACTGCTAAAAGAAGTTGAAAAAGTTGAAACAGATGTCTGGTTGGATAGTGTCGCTTACGGAATTTTCAGAAACAGAATAATAGGTGTGGTGAAAAATGGAAAAAACATTCTCGTCAGAGCAAAAACAATTCTGGTGGCAGCAGGAGCACTTGAAAACCCTTTACCATTCCCTGGATGGACACTTCCTGGAGTAATGGGAGCAGGTGCCTGTCAAACGATGGTAAATATACACAGGGTTTTGCCAGGGAAAAAAGCGCTGATAATAGGCGCCGGAAATGTAGGTTTAATCGTTGCATATCAATTAATTCAGGCGGGCGCTGAGATCAAAGCAGTCATTGATATCATGCCAGAAATCACTGGCTACATGGTCCATGCAGCCAAAATCAAAAGATCTGGAGTGCCAATTTTTCTTTCCACAACAGTACTTGAAGCCATCGGAAAAAAAGAAGTAAAAGCCGCAGTAATATGTCCTGTTGACAACAACTTTAAGCCCATTTATAAAAAAAGAAAACTTCTTGATGTGGACCTGATTTGCATTGCTGTTGGACTCTCACCGCTTAATGAACTATTATATCAAGCGGATTGCGAGTTTACATATAAACCATATCTTGGTGGGCGCTTGGCATTGCATAATGAAAATATGGAAACAACTGTCGATGGGATTTTTGTTGCAGGAGATTGTTCAGGCATAGAAGAAGCGTCAACAGCCATGGAAGAAGGAAAACTCGCAGGAATATCTGCTGCAGAGAAAATCAGAAAAAAACAATGGGATGATGAAAAACTGGACATAAGAAACAGACTTAACGATTTCAGGATTGGCACATTCGGAGAAAAGAGAAAAATTTCCAAGGAAGAAATAATAAGAGAATACCATGAAAGAATTAAAACTTGACGAGACAATGTATGTAGGGGCCCCGGGCTTCCCTTCTGAACAAAGAATTAAAAAAGGGCCGGTTGCAATTATTGAGTGTGCACAGGATATTCCCTGTAATCCGTGCGAAACCGTTTGTCCGAAAAAAGCAATAAAGGTTGGGGTTCCTATCACAAACCTGCCTGCACTCGACCAGGATAAGTGCACTGGCTGTGGCTTATGTATTCCTGTGTGCCCTGGTCTCGCCATATTCGTTCTTAACTACAATTTCGATGAAAGAAATGCAGGTTTGACAATCCCTTACGAGTTTCTGCCAATTCCGGATAGAAACGAAAAAATAAAGTGCATTGATAGAAATGGAAAATATGTATGTAATGGCAGAATTGTGAAAGTCATATCTCCAGAAAAAAATAGCAGAACATCCATCATAACTTTTTCTTTTCCGAAACAATATTTCAATGTAGTGAGGAACTTTAAAAAATGAAAAAAGACAGAATCATATGCAGATGTAAGGAAATCACAGAAGGACAAATTCTTGAAGTGATTAAAAAGGGTATTACTGACGCAGACGGCGTGAAAAGAGCACTTGGAGCAGGAATGGGGTTGTGCCAGGGAAAAACGTGCACAAATCTTATCATCAAAATCATCAGTCAGAACACAAATGTTCCTGTAAAGAACATAAGAACGCAGACGAGCAGGGCGCCAGTAAGACCGATTCCAATTAAAATAATTTCTGAACAAACAACAGGTGACTGAGGTAAAATATATTGATGATAACAAGGAAGAGAACGTGGAAAGAAAGAATGCAGGCATTACAATGGTAGAACTTCTTACTCTGATTGCCATTGTCTCGATTGGAAGCAGTGTCTTTTTCCCTGAAATCACCAGGATAAAAGAAAAAACAAATCAGGCATTATGCGTGGCTAATCTCAAACAATGTTATATGGCTCATATGATGTATGCCGCTGATTTCAATGATTATCTGGTTCCGAATGAAAATCCAAGAACACCTGACTACACAAGAGTATGGACAACAGTGCTGATGGGATATTACAAATACATCACCGACAAAAAAATCGTTCATTGTCCTTCTGTTGTACCCCAGGCAGCTTCTATCAGTTTCTGTTATGGAAGCTGGGCAAGAGATTTTGAGAAAATCCACCAGATACCTGAAAAATATAAAAAAGCACCAAAAAATATTATCCTTCTTGCAGATAGCTGGGCGAGCAATGCGAAAAAGGAAATGTGGTTTTTTGAACCAGCCGGTGGGAAAAATTATATGGTGCACTGCCGTCATGATAAAAGAGCAAATATCCTTTTTCTTGATGGACATGTAGAAGCCCTTGAAGCAAACACTATTGTAAAAGAAAAGTATGCTCCTTTTGCACCGGTCATTCTTGTAGAAGAAAATAATTGAAGAACACAACAATCTTTACAATTTTACCATTTTCCCAGCCAGTTGAAATGATTGATTGACGATTCAATGAAGTTTTTTGTCTTTTAATTTCCCTATGTCACGCAGGAAATATGATGGCAGGATTTATTTCAATTGATGAATGCTATAATCGCAAAAGATAGCCATATTTTTTCAGCCAATCCTTTGATTGTTCATAATTTGGTAATAGCGCTTTTACCTTGTTCCAGAAGATTTTTGTGTGATTTTTTTCTTCAATGTGAACGAGTTCATGAACCACAACATAATCCACAACAGACAATGGCGCCATAATCAACCGCCAGGAAAAATTTAAATTTCCTTTTGAAGAACAGGAACCCCACCTTCTAAAAGCATTAGTAATATTGATAGTATTAAACGCGTATCCTGTCTGCCTGGCAAACCATGCAGCCCTTTCAGAAATCTTTTCATAAGATTTTTCTTTATACCAGTCAACGAACAATCGGTACGCCACTGGCTGATAATCTTTCAACAGGAAAAAACCATTATTAAATATCAATGGCTCATTCTGGTTCTTCACGATAGTCAACCTGTAAGACCTTCCAAGATACAAAAAACCTTCTCCGTTGACGAACTCTTTTTTTACAAAACCAGGGTCTCTGGCAAGAATTTCTTTTCTCTTTCTCTCTATCCAGTCAACATGTTTAAGAACAACATTCCTTATAGTTTGCTCACTTGTTTCAAACGGTGCTCTCACTATTAACGTTGCGTCATCTGTGACCTGCAGGGCAATTGTTTTTCTTTTTGACCTGATGATTTTCTCAATTTCAACCTGCATGCTGTTTGCCTCCATAAATATGGTATGCAAGTTCAAACAACCTTTGGGCAATTTCATTCCTTTTGTTAAAGATACTGTCTTCATATTTGTTCATATACGAAGTCGTTCCATCAGCAACAAGATTATTTGCCTGTCTTCTGGGTGCAATATGTTCTAATAAGTGGGAAATGATATATGACTTGAGTTTTTTTTGCTTCGTCTCATTCTCCCAGAAATCAACAGAAGTAATTTCATTCTTAATAATTGATAGAACATCCTGCGTTAAATTGACCAGAAACTCTATATTTTTTTCTCCGAGTTGTTCTAAAGGTTGTTTCCCGAATATCATTCCTTTGAGCAAACCAAAAAATGGCATTTCATTTTTCGGGTCAAGTCCAAAGGTCTGTTCAGATTCTCTTCCTTTTTTAATTTCACTTCTCAAGTTTTCTAATTCCTGAGCCAGTAAGTCCCAATTTTCTTTATATTCTTCAAGTATTTTCTTCAACCTATCTGAAAAACGCTCATAAAACTCAGGGTCTTCCTCAAAATGTTTTTCAATATGTTCTCTGATTGCATATTCCAGTTCCTCTACTTTTGCCTTTGGAGTTTTTTTATTCACTTTTGCAATAAAATCATCAGAGAACAACGGCAGTGGCGGAATTTTCGGGTTTACACCCTGTGATATTAAATATGCTTCCACAATCTCTCTTATTTTCATTGAAACATCTTTAATACTCAGTTTATCATCCCTGTATCTGTGCCGTGCAGATTCTTTGATGAAGTTGATAATCTTTAAATCCGTTGTATATTTTAGTGCTTCTGGATCTGGAAGCACCTTATCAATTGCCTTATTCAAATTGCGAACAAGCGCTATAAATTCATCTCTTATTTCTTCATCAACCAGCAAATCAACACATTCTTCGAAATTTTCTCGCCAATTATCAATTTCAAATTTTTTGAAAAAATTTTCAATCTGACTGTGTGTATATTTTAGTTCATCTTTGGTTTTTGACTTATTGACAACAACCTGACATATTTCTTCAATATCATCATCTGCGTATATTGCAAGAGCCTCTTTTAAATGTTTTAAAACACCAACATAATCAACAACAAAACCGCACGATTTGTTTTTGTAAACCCTATTAACTCTTGCAATTGCCTGCAATAGATTGTGTTCTTTTAAAACATTATCAAGATACATCACCTGTTCAATCGGCGCATCAAACCCAGTAATCAGCATTTCGTTTACCACAACAATTCCAACATCACCAGTTACTCCTGTTTCTTCATCCTTTTTGTCAAAAGACAGTTTGAAACTTTTTATATTCCTATCATGCTCGTCTTTATCAATAAACTCTCTTTTGTAAATTTGCGGGTCATCGTTTGGAGAACCGGATATTACCACAGCAATTTTCAGCCGTTTCAATGTTTCAAGGTCCACATTGCCTGGATTATGTTTTTCAAGTTCTGCGATTTTTTCTTTCAACGCATGTTCAAGTTTTTCTTTATACCTGATTGCTGCCAGTCGTGAAGCAGCCACTACCTGGCCCTTGAATCTATTCGGAAAAACATGGGTAATGTAATGCTCTATCATATCCTTTGCCTTATCCTTTATGACATCTTCATCTTCAAGATATGCGCGCCATGTATACTTACCCATTATTCTTTGTTTTTCTTCAACATCAAAAGAATGAAACACATCCTCAAACCTTGCATTGGCGTTTTCTTCGTCTGAAAGTTCTGCTGAATGAGTCCTTCCTTCATAGACGATTTCAACTGTGACGCCATCCTCAATTGACTGCCTGATGCTATACTTATCAATGTAGTCGCCAAAAGTCATTTCTGTTTTTTCTATTGGAGTGCCAGTAAACGCAATTTTTATTGAGTTTGGAAGAGCTTTCCTTAAATTGGCGCCTAACAGTTTATACTGGGACCTGTGCGCTTCGTCTATCATTACAAGGATTTTCTTAGACCTGTTCAATTCAGGAAATTGCGTTTTCAGTTCCCTTTCCTGAAATTTGTGAATCATTGCCATAATCACATCAGGTGTATCAGTTCGCAGCAGTTCCTTTAATCTTTCAATAGTGTCTGCGTGATTGACTGTGTAACCAACACTTTTTGAAGTATCCTTAAGTTGTTTTTCAAGTTTTTCTCTGTCTGTCACAAACACTATTTTAAAACCACTCAGTTCTGGGTCTCTAAACATTGCTCTGACTGTTTGCATCATCGTCAAAGATTTTCCTGAACCCTGAGTATGCCAGACAATACCACCTTTTTCTTCAGGTGTTTTTCCTTGCTTAATTCTTTGTATGATTTTCTTTACAGTTCTGAATTGCTGGTATCGTGGAGCAATCTTGATTACGCCAGTACCTTTCGGGTCTTCAATAAAAAGCGTAAATATGCGCAGGATATCAAGCAAATTGTTTTTTGCCAGTGTACCCTGAATAAGAATATCCTGTTTTGTAATTGTTTTTTCGCTGATGTCTGAAATTTTGAAAGGGTAGGGGTCTTTCCATTCATTAAAATGTTCGTGCTCTGCAGTGATAGTCCCTAATTTCGCTACTTGATTGGAACTTGCAACAACAAACAAATTATACCAGAACAATTTTTCATTTCCTTCTTTTGTACCCCGCCTGTTTGAATATCTCAAAAGTTGTGTTATTGCTTCGTTTATAGGGTCTGCAATTGCTGGAGATTTGCATTCTACAACAACAAGTGGCAATCCATTCACAAAAAGCACGATGTCAGGAATAATGTGTTTTTCAGTACCAGGGATATTGAGTTTAAACTGGGATATCGCAATAAAAGAATTATTTTCAGGATTTTGAAAATCAATATATCTGACAGTTGGACTTCTTTCTCCTGTTTTTCTGTTTTCTGAAACTGATGTATTTTCAAGAAGCAGGTCGTGAATTTCTCTATTTGCTTCAAGAAGAGAATTTGATTGCGGTATCGTTATTCTTCTGACAACTTCGTTTATCTGGGCGTTTTCTATCCACGGATTGATGCTTTTTATTGATTCTTTAAGTTCATTTTCAAGAATCACAACCTTAAAACTTTCCCTGAACTTTATACTGCCACCATAAACAGGTTCACCGTTATCTGTAAATCTGATGATTTCCTTTGTATCTTCAGGATTGTCCTTATTCTGCCTGTAAATTTTCCAGCCAATCCTTTGAAGATGAGCAAGGAAACGATTTTCCACAAAATATTCTTCATCAAGTCTGGTGAACATTTACATCATTCTCCGTTATTAAATGGTTCACCCTCACTTTTCCTGTAAGCAAATCCTCCATTAGTCCTTTTTTGATGCGCTCAAGTTTTTGCTTGTATGCTTCTTCTTTTTCTATGGTGTTATCTACCTGTGAAAGAATTTCTGCAATGCGCTGTTGCTCGGGAAGTGGGGGAAGTAATACTCTAATAGTACGAATATTGCTCATACTTAGAGCAGATTGTGTTGTACTTGACATGATAAGGTTGATTTCTCTTTTACCATGAAAACCAAGTAGATATTTTAAAATAAACTCTGGCATAAGATCATTTTTTCTAATAGAAACTTTTGCAACGTTTGGCGCAAGATGGAATTTGTCATCAAACGGTATAATTGCACATTCTCCTACAGTTCCAACATACGATATAACTATGTCGTTTTTATCAAGCTTCGATCTATTAAGCTTTACAGAAATATCCTTTGGCATTGTATAGGTATTACTTAAATCTAATTTTCCATCTCTGATATTTAATGCTCTTATTAATATTATTTCCCCTTCAAGAGAGTAGTTAAAAAATTTAGTATACTCAAATCCGGCCAATTTTGTAACAAATGCTACCTCCCCCAATCTAACTACTTCCCATTCTTCTGGGATTCTGCCAAGCGGTGAATTTTTGAATTTGTGGGTTTTTTCGCTGCGGATTTTGCCATTTTCATCAATGCCTCTGGTGAGTAAATCCTGCATCAAGCCCTGTTTTATACGCCTGTATTTCTCTATAATCTGGTCGGTTTTTTCAATTGCCCTGTCAACAGTTTCAAGTATTTCAGCAATCTTTCGCTGCTCAGGAAGGGGAGGGAGGAGGATTTGAAATTTTGAAAATTCTGAAATCCAAAATCGCTTATGCTCACTTCCAGGTTTAAAGTTTAATATTTGTAATGCGTTATATGCTACATATAAATTATTTTCCTCATTTTTTGCATTTAGTATTTTTATTGCAGAGGATTTTAATTTGAAAGGGAAATTGATGTATTTACTTTCAGTTGTAAAATCATCAAAAATAATTACGGGCAAATTTTCAAATATTCCAAATTTTTCCTCAGTATAACCTAAAATAAGAGTTTTTCCTGGAGTCAAAACAGGGATACCACTATTTTTATCATAATTTTCATTTTTTACTAAATATTTTGTAGGTTGTTCGTACTTTAAAACCTCCCCCAGCCTTACTCTTTTCCATCCTTCTGGCACTTTTATATTGTCATTTCCCATCTGGGTATTATGACTCTTCTCTTTCATGTCTGCTAAATGTTCTTTTTAATCTTCCATATCTTTTATCCTATTTCGTGTTTTTCGGGTTTATTTCGGGTTTGTTTCGTGTTTTTCGGGTTTATTTCGGCTAATATGTATTCGGTAGACCTACCCGTTTTTCCTATTTTTTTCAAAAGTCCTTTATCACATAAGGATTTTAAATCATTTAAAGCCGTTCTGTCGGTTATATTAAACATTTCTCTATACTCTCTGTTTGTAATCTTTCCTTTTTCTTTCACATACATCACGGCTTTTATCTGCCTTTCATTGAAATTAAGCTTTGCCAAATATTCTTCAGTGTAAACATCTTTGAAAAACAATAGAGAAAATTCTGTATGATTTGCTTCAAATTTTGGGTGAGGTAGTTTATAATCGCTTAAAGTTTTTATCATTCTTTCTATTCCAGAACCAATGTTTTCAACAAAACCGGCAAGATAAAACACATAAAACATTATAAGGTTTCTTGCCGCAGAACAGTGAAGGTCCAATAATTTTTCCAAACTCCAACCCTCAGGCAAACCGCCGGGATTATAAAACCATATCCTATCATCATAAATTTTTATCTGAATATTATTTGCTGTAAAGTAATCTCTATGTAAAAGTGCATTAGCAACTGCCTCTCTTATGGCTTCCAGTGGGTAATCCCAAATTTCTTTTCTTTCGATACCTTTAATTTCGTATCTAACACTAATAAAATTTTTAATTGTTTCAACAGTCTCTGCAAATTGATTAAAAAGATTCCCCTCTATCCATCTGTCGCTAACGATTGTAATATTATCTTTTAATTTTACAACTCTGACTTTTGCGTAATTAAAATACTTTTGTACTTCTTTACCAAATAAAAGTATTCCTGCGTTATTTATCTTTCCGTTTTCTGAAAGACCCAATTTCTCAAAAATTTCTTCTATTGGCATATTAAAATTTAAAACAGACAGTCTATCTTTTGATTTGGCTATGCTCAAAAAGTTTTTGACATTAGACTCATCTATTTCATCAAACGTAAAATCTTTTTCTTTAAGACGTTCCCACCTCAAATCTTTTCTAAAATAACTTTTTAAATCTTCAAATGTCATCTCTCTAGTAGTATTTCCAACCCTTTTGTAATATCGTCCATCAAAAGATACCGGAATAGAAGATTTTCTGACATTGATTATCAATACTTTTTTGTCATCAATATTTATTACTTTAAATTCAGGCGTGATGCTGAGTTTGTTTACAATTTGATTCACAATGTTTTGATAATTGTTATCTTTTAGTTGCATTCCTGTAATTTTTTTATGTTTATTAACCCCAATAATTAGTGTCCCGCCATCAGTATTAGAAAAAGCCGAAATTGTTTTTAGAGTATTATCTCCAAAATTCTCTTTGAATTCCAAATTTATATCTTCATCCATTTTTAATATTTCCAGTAATTCATTTGAATTTACGGAAAATTCATTATGTTTACTCATAATTCAATACCCTTAAAAATTTATTTAATTTTTTTATCTCTTCATCTCTTTCTCTTATTAACTGTCGTAATGAAATTTTATATTTATCCCAGAGTTTTTCAAAGATTTTTATCAGTTCTTTTTTTTCGGCGTTAAGATATTTTTCCAGATGCAATTTTATAATTTCATAAAACTTTTCCAGCAGTAAATTTTTTGCTTCTTTTTCTGTTAATGTTTCCTGTTTTTTCTTTACCTTGTTTTCAAGGGCTTCTTTTTTTGATTTCAGTTCCCTGTTCAATTTTTTTAATTCTCTGTCTTTGCCTTCTATCTTCTTAATTAAATCCTGCCATTTCTGGGCTTCTTTAATGGCTGCTTCCTGCTTGCTTGATAAAAGGTCGTTAATAGTTTCTTTTAAAAATTCTTTTACTTTGCCTGCTGTTTTTTGTCCCTGTTCTTCTTCGTCCCAGTCCTCAACTTCTTCAAGAATTTCGTTTAATTCACCTTCCTGTTGTGCGATGTTACCTTCAAGTTCTTCAATCTCTTCTAATTCTTTTTCAAAAAACTTCTTTACGATTCTTTCGTCATCAATAAGCATTTTGCTCCAGCCAGAAGAGACAATGGTTTTGAAGTCATACTTTAATTCTTCCCACCAGTTAACAAATACTCCAGCAATCTTAAACTCGTCAAGCACTCCAAGGGGCAGTAAATTATCTTTCAAACTTTTTAATGCTTTTACTCTAAAATCCCAGAGTTTGTTGTTTCTTGGAAATGCTTCAATGTCTTTTTCCACGCCTGACCACCATTGGTTTAATTTTTCAAGATGCTGGGAATAAGTGTTTTTAACTCCTTCAAAGCCATCAACAATTTCTTTTATCCTGTTTTTCTCAGTGATACTGCTTAAAAACTCTAAACCCTTATCGTCTTTTTTAGTAAATAAAGTGGAAACCTTGAAATGGAACTTATCCATTTGCGGTTTATTAATTTTGAGTTCTTGTTCTGGTATGTAACCTGATAGATGATGACGAACATTTTCTATCTCAGGGTCAGGCGAATTGTCTACATATCTACGGATGTTCAAATTGAAGTCGTTTTCTTCAATCTCTCTGATATCAACGAGTTTTGAATACTTGGGAATTTCAAGTTTCCTGTCAAATACTGTCACAATCTTTTCAATATCTTCTGGTCTTAAATAATTTTGATTCCTTCCTTCGCCGTATTCCCTGTCTGCGTTGATAAAGAAAATTTTGTTTTTCAGGTGCTGGGGCTTTTTCTTGTTGATGACGACGATACAGGCAGGAATACCTGTGTTATAGAAGAGTTTTGATGGCAATCCTATGATTGCTTCAATAATGTCATCTTTCACGATGCCTTCCCTGATGACTTTTTCCTGACCGCCTCTGAATAACACACCATGGGGCATCACGCTTGCCATCACTCCATCAGGTTTCAAACTGGCTATCATATGTTGTAAGAACATCAAATCTGCTTTTTTACCTGTTTCAGGCGTAAAGCCATACTTGAACCGTTCAGAAAACTGCATGTTTGCCCGTGAGTAATTTTGAGAAAATGGCGGATTAGCAAGAACCCTATCAAACAATTTGATATAACCATTTTCAATAAACTGAGGATTCGTAAGGGTATCTTCATTATTGATGTGGGCATCTGGGATACCGTGAAGAATCATGTTCATTTTGCAAATAGACCAGGTTACTCCATTAAGTTCCTGACCATACAGAGCCATGCTTTTTGGGTTTTGTCCTTTTTCTTCTACATACTGCCGCGCTTCAATAAGGAAACCACCTGAACCCACTGTAGGGTCATAAATTGACATATGTTCTCTGGGTTTTACTACTCTGACCATCAGGGTTTTGACATGGGGTGGAGTATAAAACTCTCCACCTTTTTTACCAGCAGAGTCAGCAAACTCTTTCAAGAGATATTCATACGCAGCGCCAAGCAAATCAGGAAATTCAAAATCTTCATTTCTCAATCTGTAGTTATTAAAGTGATGAATCAAATCAACAAGTTGCTGGTCTTTCAGCCGGGTTTTCCCTTTTACAGCATTGAAATCTATGTGTTTCAATACGCCATCAAGTTCAAAGTTTGATTCTTCCAATGCTGCAAGGGCTTTGTTTAACTGGTTGCCGACATCTGTTTTCAGGACAAGGATATTTTCCCATCGTGCTATTTCTGGAACGAAAAAAGTATCGCCGTAAGACGATGAGTCTTCAAGGAGTTCATGAATTTGTCTATCAGAAAATCCTTTGTCCTTGTACTCCTGCATTAGTGCTTCTCGTTTTGCTTCAAACACATCAGAAACACGCTTTAAAAAAAGCATACCAAAGATGTATTCCTTGTATTCTGAAGCATCCATTTTTCCCCGCAAGATATCTGCGGCTTTAAATAAATGTGTCTCAAGTTGCCTTAATGTGATTTTGTGATTATTCATTGTTTTTCCTTTTAGAGAAAGTTTTTACCTTTCTTCTGGATATAGACGAGATACAACAATCATCATTTTTGATAAATGTTTCTTTGATAGGTGCGTTCATTTTTCAGTTTAACATATCAATTGAAAAATAATTGTGGTTCAACATGTTGATATTATACTCTACAAAAAACTTATAGAAAATTGATATCGCTGATAGCAGGGTAGGGCGGTTATACTACCCCCATTAAGGACGAAATTGAAAATAATAAGGTAGGATAGAGTGGCCTGAAATAGGAACAGTACAAAATCACACCCCTCTTTGCAAAATCATCTCATATTACATCCCCTCTTTATAAAACTATCTCATACTACCCCCCTCTTTATAAAACTACCTCACATTACCCCTTTTTATAAAATTCTCCCACATTACTCCCCTCTTTATAAAAGAGGGGTTGGGGGAGATTTCAAATCCCCCTTAATCCCCCTTTTATAAAGGGGGAAAAACAAGAGGAGGAAAAAGAAGGGCTGGGGGAGATTTCTCCTTTCTTTTTGAAATCCCCCTTAATCCCCCTTTTACAAAGGGGGAAAGGACGAGAGGGATTTGAAAAGGGGAGAATGAGAGTGGAAATTTTACAAGGGAAAAAATAGCTCCCCTCTTTATAAAAGAGGGGTTGGGGGAGATTTGATGAAATCCCTCTTGCATCTCCCTTTTATAAAGGGAGAAAATGATAAAATCCCCCTTAATCCCCCTCAATCCCCCTTCTATAAAGGGGGGAATTAAAGAAAGAATTTATAAAGGGGGGATAACTGAAATAGGAATTTTGTCTCCGGTCAGTGACAATGGGTCACAGCCGACATCAGGGAAATTTATAAACGAGGCATCTATTCTGGGAATCAAGCAGGTATTTGCCAGTTATGACAATCCAAAAGGGAATGCGGATACTGAACGAGAGATACGGACATTAAAAGAAGACCTGGTGTGGACAAGGGAGTGGACAAGTTTATATCCTGCATTACTTTTTTCTTTACCTGACGAGTACAGAGTAAAAAACGGCATAAGAATTTTACGTAATCAGTTATTTAAAGTATAATAAAACAATCGTAGAAGCGATTGAGAGACAGAATATAGGAGGGGTCGCATAGAGGTCTAGTGCGGCGGATTGCTAATCCCTTTTGGCTAATTTTCTCAAATCATTGAAAAATC